>Ga0210404_10000289_pt1 | contig 29292 bp, 19 predicted proteins | sample IncBWH28MmetaG_FD_155455 | JGI IMG/M metagenome (GOLD analysis project Ga0210404, IMG submission 155455) | Forest soil microbial communities from Barre Woods Harvard Forest LTER site, Petersham, Massachusetts, United States - Inc-BW-H-28-M | ecosystem: Environmental > Terrestrial > Soil >... | reverse complement strand
GCGCTGAAGTACCGCCTCACGTATGGCCCGGTGCATTTCGGCGCGATGTATAAATTCGTGGATGGTATTGGCGGCTGCTATTCGGTCCTCGCAGGCTGGACTGGAGCCGACTGCACGCCGGAGAAGCCGCATAACAACGCTTGGGGATTCGATCTGGGCGGTAACTATAAAAAGTTCTCCGCGGACGCTGTCTACCAACATTACAACCAGGCCATCAGCGTAGTGAACCCCTTGCTGGGGGCTCAGAGTCAGAGCCCGTCGCAGTCGTTTCAGTCGACCATGGACAGCGTCAATACGGTCCCGATCACCGGGCCTAATCTGATCGACCCCACCAACACCGTGTATGGGATCGTGACCGACAACAACGCAATCATGGTTGCCGCCAAGTATGCATGGGACCCGTTCAAGTTTTACGGAGGCTACGAATACATCTGGCAGAATAACCCGTCGCACCCGCTGGGCGTTGGCGCCGACGACCAAGGCGGCTACCTCATGAGCGGGGTTGAGGACAACAATCTTGATTCTCAAAAGCAGGTGCTGATCTGGTGGGCAGGCGCGAAATACTCCTTAGACAAAAAAACGGAAATCACTCTTGCGTGGTATCAACAGCGGCAGAACGACTTCCGTCGTAATCCGGAGACCTGCTCGCCCGGAAATTTCCGCAGTTCCTGCGCGGGCACCCTTGACGAAGTGTCGATCTATCTGGATCATCACTTCACGAAGCGTTTTGACGGTTTCGCCGGAATTGCATATTCCTGGGTGAGCGGCGGCCTGGACATCGCTATTCCGCATGGCCCCGGTGTCCCTTATAACTATCCCGACAACCTTGCTCCGACAATCGGTGGTCGTTTCGCCTTCTGATCGTTTCCGCGGCGGGCTCAGTCAAGAGCCCACAAGGGTAGCTGAAGCGCGCGATCGGCGGTGCGCTGCTCTTCGCGGCAGTGCGAACTTCGAGAACAGCACGCCGTGCGTAGCCGAAGTCGCGGCGCGCCGGTTGCCCGCCAGGCTGCCGAATGGCCTTCTTGGCGGATATTGTCGTCAACCAGCCGCGCGGCAAGGAAATCCACGTGAGTGCTGACAGCCTGTCGGCCCATAAGACCGGGCAGGTCGAGGACTTTCTGGCGAAGCGGACCTCGCGAAAAACCGGGCGGGAAACAAAACGGGGGAGGCCTGCATCGGCCTCCCCCGTTTTGCTTCGACTGCATCGTTTGTTTACGGCAGTACGTATCGGAATGAGGTGAAGACCATGTTCTCGTCCGAGTGCGGAGCGCCGTTGGTGGTGTGGGTGATACCATCGGCACCCGTGCCGGTGGCGATGCCGCTCCAAGTGTTGCGGACGTAATTGGAGTACTGCATGCCGAACTGCACCGTACCCTTTGGCCCTTTGTAGAAGCGATACCAGAAGCTGACCGTGCCTTCGATCAAGTTCCGAGTATCGCCCGTGCAGTTCTGCACCGCGCCGGGGATGAAGCCGTTGCCGCCGGCGACGCCCGTCGGAATGCCGGTGCTTGCCGAAGTCGACTGCGCGGCGAACGGCAGGACCTCGGTGTTGCAGCCCCAGTTGGCCAGGCCGGTTCCGCCGTATCCTTCACTGAACGCCCCGCCGACGGTCTTCTGGTACGCGGTGCGCGCCGCATACTCGCCGCCTGCGTAGAAGTTGATATCGAGCTTCTCGGTTGGATGCAACTGGAGAGTGCCCAAGGCTTGATAGCTGCGGATGACGGCGAGCGTTCCATCCAGAATTGAGGCTGGAGCGCCGGTGGGTTCCGGGACGAATCGAGTGGTCACATCGGAAAGGCCGGCCGACCCATAGCGCCCGAGACCGTCGCCGCCGAGAAAATGGATACCCACGTCCACCTTCTTGTGCAGCACGCTGGCTCGTGCATTGGCGAAGATGCCGCCGCCGGCCCGGTTGTCGTTGTAGGCAAGGGTAGAGGCGAAGGCATCGGTGACAGTTGTCGTGGTGCTGGTAGGCAACGTCCCGCACGCCGCGATGGGATTGGTGGATGTGCTAGCAACGCACGGGAAGACGCGATCGCGGAAATCGGAGAAAATTCCGCCGATCTCGTAGTGGCCGAATCCTGGTTCCCAGACGGCCTTGACGACGATATCGGGAGAGGGGTTGTACTGATAGTTGGCCAGAGGGTTATCGAGACCCCCGGTGGTGCCGAACGCGCCGAGCAGGAAGTTGTTATACACGTTCGGAAGAAGCACGGTGGTGCTGAAAGTTCCCGGGGCCGTCTCGGTCGCAACGCGGGTGCCGTTGAGAGCGGCGGCCGAGCAGAGGCCCGTGGTCACGGGCCCGGCGAGAGTGGGGTTGGCCGGAGCGCACGTGGCTGTCGGGTTGCCGTGAACCGTCGAAGTGGCCTGGCTCTCTTCCACTGCAACGCCGAGCCAGAACTTGTTGCCAAAATCCTTGGTCAAGCGAAGGCCGTACTGGCGAGCCCAGCTGAAGCCGGCAACGTACTGCGCGTCGATTACCTGCGGCAGCGCTTCGCTTCGGTTATCCATGCCGTGAGTGGTTTCTGTCAGTAGGCTCCACATCTGTCCGCCCGTGAGCGTCCAGCCACTGTTGAAGGCCGCTTGACCCCAGAATTGGCGCTGCCGCAACGCGTAGCTGTTGCTCTGGTTGGGGTTCGAGGTCGTCGCGGCGGACAAAAAGTCCGTCTCGTAGTAGCCACCGATCTTGACGTCATCCAGCTTGCCCTCGACCAGCATGCTAATGCGCGACTGGCGGCCACTGGCCTGGAATTCACTCAGGTGGGCGTTGGATGCGCCTTCAAACGGCGCGGAATTCAAAGGCGTGTTAACGTCGCCCGCCAGCGCCTTGGAACGCCACACCGTTTCTGCCGCCATGAACCCGCCGGGCGTCAGGGTGATGCCCTTGTAGGAAATCGCCGTCGGTGGGCCTGGCTTGTCGTCGCTGGATCCGCCGCCGAGAGCAGCATTGGAGGCGACGGCTGCGCTGGTGGCGCTGGAGCTTGAGTCGGAATCACCCGCGGGATTCTCCCGCGCGGCCTTCAGCTGTTCTTCCATCAGCTCCATCTTCTGTTGTTGCTCCGCGAGCTGTCGGGCTTGCGCTTCGAGAAGCTCACGCATCTGTTGAAGCTCCGTGGTTACTTCACTCGAAGTTTCGGCCTTGGATGCCGGACTAGCAGTTGCCGCGGGCGCCGTTGCGTTCGCGGGTTGGGCAGCCGCTGTCGAAGTGTTATTCGACGTCGCCGCGCTATCGTTGTCCCCGGTCGCAGCGTTAGCCGCCATCACTGGCGACACCGCGAGGCCGAGGGCCAAAACACATGCTGCAAGTACTCGCATTCCATTCCTCCTTGATTTTCAAATCGAATCCGCACAGCGACTAACACCACCACCTGGCTGAAACTCAAACACACCGCTTGCAAATTCACCCTTTGAAATTGTCCACGCGACAGGAATCCGTTGGCCTGACTCTAAGTAGACAACCGCAAGTCCGCGAGCAACCAATGCGCGCAGAATTCGCCAAGCTTTCCTAGCTTTCGCAAGAGATTTCGGTGCGGCCACTCACCCTTACATTCGGAAATAACTCGCCCGAACGTTAATCGCGGCCATTGAACCTTGGGTGATAGAGATGTGAATAATGTGTTACAAACCGGAGGATAGTTCTAGTACCCGGTCGATCGCTACGGGGGTTCTACTGTAACTGGCCGATTTGAAACTTCAGGCTGGACATCGTCGCCTCGTAGTCGAATTTCGCGTCCGCCGACTGGAGCTCCGCCTGCGTCTCGTTCAGCTGGGCTTGACTGAGCTCGATGATCGAACTCAGGCCCAGTTTGTAGCGGGCCTGGGCGAGATCGAGCGCCTGCTGGGCATTTTTCAGTAATTGGTCGGTCAAGGCGATTTTTATAAACGCAGAGTTCGCATTCAACCACGCCGTGCGAACGTCGCGGACAATGTTGTCTTGTAATTCGCGCACATATTGATCATTGGCCTGTGCTTGCGCCTTGGCCTCGGTGCGCAGGGCTCCAAAAAGATGTCCGTTGAAGATGGGGATGTTGACGTTCACTCCGCCGGCCGCATAGCGAGGGGCCAGCTGAGGCGCGCCGGTGGGCGTCAATCCAGCGGCGCCGGCGGCGGAAATGGTCGGAAACCACAGATCGCGCTCTGCGGTAGCGTAGGCGTGCGCCGATGCCGCATCGAACTTCATGCCGATCAGTTCGGGACGATTGTTCATCGCAAGTTGAAGAAGATCCGCGAAATCAGCGGGAGGAGCTGGCGGCAATAGCTCCTGCTCCAACTCAAACGCCCGCTGCTCGCCGTAGCCGAGCGCGTCGGCGAGCTGCGCATTCGCCGCGTCCAGATCGTTCTGCGATTGGACCAGCAAGATTTGCGCCTGATTCAGGTCCACATTGGCGAAATCGACGTCCAGACCCGATTTGATTTTGTTTTGTTCGAGCTGGGTGGTTTGATCGGAGACGAGCTGACGTTCTTTGACGGTTTCCTGGGCCACATTCAATACGGCCTGGGCCTTGAGCACTCCAAAGTAAGCCTGGTCGACCGCGAGGAGAACATCCGCCCGAGTTGTAACCACATTCTCTTGCTGGGCCTTGGCGTGCAGATTGGCGCTTTTCACCAACTGGTGCGTGCGGCCAAAGTCGGTGACCAGTTGGTTTACGGCGACACCATTGGATTCACGCTCGTAAATGATGGAGTTATTCAGCGCGCCGGCCGCGACCCTGCTGTTGTTTTCCGAATCGACGGCCGTGACGCTGCCATTGGCGGTCGGATAGTATGCGGCGCGCTGCTGGGTGACCTGGGCCTTCGCGGCGGTGGCAATGTTCAAAGCGGCTTGAATCTGCGGATGATTTTGAATGGCAATTTGCTCGGCGTCGTGAAGGGTGAGCCTTTGAACGTTCTGCGCACTCGCCATGCGACAAACGGCAGCGCAGGCGACCGCAGCGAACACAGTAGCCAAGACGAGGCGACTTAAGATTGCTTTCATGACGGCATCTCCCAGGTTGCGGGCGCGGCCGAAGCAGCCCGCCGTTGATAGATCAGCAAGTACGCCGCAGGCACGACGAAAATCGTCAGGATCACCGAGACGACCAATCCACCGATAATCACACGCGCCAGCGGCGCGTAAGCCTCGCTACCCGTTTCGAGCTTCAGAGCCATCGGAAGGAGCCCGACGATCGTGGCGAGCGAAGTCATCAGAATCGGGCGCAGCCGAATGCGGCACGAATGAGAGACGGCGTGGCGTATACCGTCCCCTTCCTGTCGCAGGCGATTGGCGAAATCCACGATCAAGATGCTGTTGGACACAACCATGCCCGTAAGCATCACAATACCCATCAAGGATTGAATGTTCATCGTGGTATCGGTGAACGCGAGCGTCAGCATCACGCCCACCAGCCCGGTGGGGATCGCCAGTACGATCAAGAACGGGTCGATGAAGGAAGAGAATTGCGCGACCAGCACCAGAAAGACCAGCAGGATGGAAAGGATCAGGCCCAGCCCGAAGCTGCGGAAGGAGGCGTTCATGGTATTCACCAGGCCGCGCATGTCCACGCGGACATTCGGGGGAAGCCGCAAGCCGCTGATAACCTTCTGTACTTCCCTGGAGGTCTTGCCGAGGTCTTCGCCAGAGGGCGCGACATAGACATCGATGGTGCGCTCCAATTGATAGTGATCAACCTCCGTTGGCGTGAGGATCGGAGAGACGTCCGCTACCTGATCGAGGTAAGTGGGAAGCTTCAGATTCGGAGCGTGCAGCGGCATGGTTTTCAGGTCCTCCAGGGTGTGAACCTGATTTTCCGGGTACTGAACCGTGACGAAATAGTTGTTGCCGCTTTTCGGATCGACCCAATAGCTTGGGGCGATCATGGCGTCGGAAGTAAGCGCGGTGATGAGGTTGTCGATCACTTCTTTCGGGTTCAGGCCGAGTTCGCTTGCTCGCTCGCGATTCACGTTCACCTGCAAGGCGGGATAATCCATGTCCTGCGGTACGTAGACGTCTGAAACGCCCTTTAGCCGCCGGAACTGAGCTTCCAGATTCAGAGCAATATCATCTGACGTATTCAGATCATTACCGCTGACCTGCACGTCGATCGGAGCGGGCATCCCCTGGTTCAGAACCGAATCGACCAGGCCACCGGACTGGAAATACGTTCGGAGTTCGGGCAGTTGCTCGGCGACCTGTTTCCGAACTCGGTCCATATAGACGTAGCTGCCGATCTTGTGATCTTCCTTCAGGCCCACTTCGACGAAGGCTGTGTGCATGGCCGAGTTGGGGGTGGAAAGCGACGACAAATCGGGAGTGACACCGATATTCGAAACCACAGTGTTCAGATCACCGGGCCGGACTACTTTGCGAACGACGTCCTCCACCTGCTTGATGTACTGCTCGGTGACCTCGATGCGCGTTCCGGTGGGCGCCTTGACGTTAATGATGAACTGGCCCGCATCGGTACGAGGGAAAAATGAGACGCCCACAAGCGGATACAAGGCAAAACTCAAAACGAAAATTCCTAGAAATCCCCAGACCACCTGCTTCGGGCGGTCCAGGGCCTGATTCACCCAGTCGTCGTATCTTGCCAACAACTTCTCGAAACTCGCATCGAAACGCGTTCGGAATCTGGCCGCCCAGGACCCACGCTTCCCGGGTTCTTCAGCTGAATCCTCGGCGTGCTCTGCGGCTCCATGGTGGGCCACCCCTTTCAGCAAATTTGCGCAGTAAAGCGGCACAACGGACACCGCTACAAAATAAGAGGCGAACAGAGAAATGACCACGCTCAGGGCCAGTGCGGTGAACAGGAACTTGCTCACGCCGTAAAGCAACGTTACCGGGAAAAAGACGACGACCGTAACGATCGTAATCGCAAAGACGGCGAGACCGACTTCATGGGCGCCTTTCTCCGCCGCTACGGCCGACTCTTCACCGAGTTCGAGGTGGCGAAAAATATTCTCGAGGACGATCACGGAGTTGTCGATGAGACGGGAAAAAGCCAGTGCCAGGCCGCTCAGGATCATGCTGTTGATGGTCGCGTCGCCGATGTGAAGAAAGAAGAAAGTGGCCATGACCGAAAGTGGAATCGAAAGGAACACCGCAGCTGTCGCCCTGAGGCTGCCAAGGAAGATCAGGACCATTAGAGCGGTGAGCACAAGGCCGATGCCGCCTTCGCGAAGCACGGTGGCAATCGCCTGCTTGACAAAGAGGGATTGATCAAAGACGACGTGAGCTTTCATCTGCGATGGAATGTCGCGCAGGTCTTTGATGGCGTCCTTAATTCCATTCACCACCTGAATCGTGTTGCTGTTGCCGCCCTGCTTTTGAACCGGGACGTAAACGGATCGCTGGCCGTTGACACGCACGATGTTGTATTGCAACGCGGAGCCGTCGACGGCTTTGCCAACATCGGAAATGAAAACAGATTGTTCCCCTTCCGTTTTCAGCGGCAGATCATTTAGGGCCTGGGCGTTCGCCACCTGGGCGTTTGTATAGAGGTTGTAGTCGAGCGGTCCAATGCGAACGTCACCCGCGGGCAAAATGAGGTTTGATTCATTCGTCGCGCGCACGACATCCATGGGGCTCAATTCGTTGGCTTGCAATTTCAGGGGATCGACGTAAACCATAATCTGGCGGTAGCGGCCGCCATAGGGCGGCGGCACCGTCGCTCCGGGAACGCCGGCGATTTGGTTGCGGATTTGGAATTGCAGGTAATCGTGAAGTTGGGTTTCCGAAAGGCCCTGCCCATCAACCGTGAGCAGGCAAACCGGAAGACTGGACGCATCCATGCTCATGACCACGGGAGGCAGCGTCCCTTCCGGTAGCCGGCGTAAGTCGGCCATGGCCAGATTCGAAACCTGAGTCACGTCGGCGCTGGCGTCCGTTCCAGGCTGAAAATAGACTTTAATCAGGCTCACGCCGGACATCGATCTCGATTCCATGTGGTCGATGCCGCTGCCAAGTGTGAAGAAGCGTTCAAAGGTGTCAGTGATGTCTGCTTCGATCTGTTGCGGCGGCATGCCGCTGTAAAAGGTCGCAACCTCCACCACCGGAATGTTGATGGGGGGAAACATGTCGACGGGCATTTGGAGCAGGCTGGTCAGGCCGAGTACACACACAAAAAGGCAAACAACGATAATGAAGTATGGATTTCGGAGCGCGAAGGAGGCCATGTGTCCCTAATCCGCCCCCGAAGGCGCGAGCGTCAAAGCAGCTTGCTCGCGGCGCCGGTAAATGAGGAGATAGGCTGCTGGGACCACGAAAATCGTTAGTGCGATCGAGGAAATCAAGCCGCCGATAATGGCGCGGGCGAGCGGAGCATAGGCTTCGCTGCCCGTTTCAATCTTAAAGGCCATGGGGAGCAGGCCGACCACGGTGGCAAGCGACGTCATGAGAATGGGACGAAGGCGAATACGGCAGGCGTGGACCACGGCTTCCTTCAGGCCGCGGCCTTCACTGCGAAGAACGTTCGCAAAGTCCACGATGAGGATGCTGTTTGAGACGACCATCCCCTGCAGCATCACGATCCCCATGAGCGATTGGATGTTCAAAGTCGTCCCGGTAAGCACGAGCGTGAGAATCACGCCGATCAATCCAGTCGGCACGGCAAGAACGATCAGGAAAGGATCGACGAACGAACGGAATTGAGCCACGAGAATCAGGTAAACCAGCAGAACGGCGAGCAGAAGGCCAAGCCCAAACCTGCTGAAGGACGACTGCATCGTCACGACCAGCCCCCGAATATTCACACGAATGTTCGGAGGCAGAGTCATTCCCGCAATAATTTTCGAAATGTGCTTGGCGGGTCCGCCGAGATCCTCTCCTGTGGGTGCGACGTACACGTCGATGGTCCTCTCCAATTGGTAATGATCGACCTCTGTAGGCGTGAGAAATGGACTGACATTGGCGACTTCGCTGAGATAGGTGGGCGCCCGCCGGCCCGGGGCGCGCAAAGGCATCGATTTCAAATCTTCGATCGATTTGACTTCGTTTTCTGGATATTGAACGCTGACAAAGTAGTTGTTTCCGTTCTGGGGATCGACCCAATAGCTGGGCGCTATCATCACGTCGGAAGTCAGAGCAGTTATCACGTTACTGATGACTTCTTTGGGTGGCAATCCGAGCTGTGAGGCGCGTACCCGGTCAACGTTGATCTGCAACGCCGGGTAGTCCATGTCTTGCGGAACGTAGACATCGGACACATCCGGCAGCGCCTTGATCTGCCGGGCCAAATTCTGAGCAATACCGGCACCGGCTCGCAAATCCATGCCGCTCACCTGGACGTCGATCGGTGCGGGCATGCCCTGGTTCAGGACTGAATCGACGAGGCCGCCGGATTGAAAATACGTGCGCAACTCGGGAATTTCCGCCGAGATGCGCCTCCGCACCTCATCCATGTACACATAGCTACCGACTTTATGATTCGTTTTTAGCCCGACCTGAACGAAGGCTGTGTGCATCGCCGAATTCGGAGTGAACAGCGCCGACAAGTCGGCCATCACCCCGATGTTCGATACGACGGTGTCCAGCTCTTCTGGTTTAACGACTTGCCGGATGATTCCCTCGACCTGTTCCACATAGTGTTCGGTCGATTCGATTCGAGTTCCCGTGGGAGCCTTAATATCGATGACAAACTGACCGGCGTCGGTTCGAGGAAAAAACGAAACGCCGATGAAGGGAAACAGGAGGAAGCTCAGCAAGAACACGCCGATAAAACCGCTCACAACTTCTTTTGGGCGATCGAGCGTCTTTTGAACCCACTGTTCATAGACATCCAGCATCTTGTCGAACCCAGCATTGAAGTGGGCGTGAAACCGCGCTCCCCAGGACCGTTTCGGTTGTTCAGAACCGTGCTCGGGAAGGGGCTTGAGGACGTGTGCGCAATAAAGCGGAACAACCGTAACCGCGCAGAAATAGGACGCGAAAAGAGCAAGAACGACACCCAGGGCCAGGGCCGTGAATAGGTACTTGCTGACCCCGAACAGGAAGGTCACCGGGAAGAACACGACCACCGCCACCAGCATAATGGCTAGCACGGCAAGAGCCACTTCGTTGGCTCCCTTGATAGCGGCCGCGTGAGGTGATTCTCCAAGCTCAAGATGACGGTAAACGTTCTCCAGAACGACGACGGAATCGTCAATCAGCCGCGAAAAGGCCAGGGCGAGACCGCTGAGAACCATGCTGTCAATCGAGCGTCCGGCCATGTGTAGGATGAAAAAAGCGATCATCACGGAAAGCGGAATCGACAAGAATACGGCCGCGGTTGCTCGCAAGCTTCCGAGGAAAACCAGAATCATGATCCCCGTGAGGAAAATTCCGGCGCCGCCTTCGCGAAGGACCGTTGAGATTGCTTCCCGAACGAATACGGACTGGTCGAAGACGACGTGAGTCTTCATTTGCGACGGAATGTCGCGAAGGGTTTTGATTGCGCCCCGGATTCCGTTAACGACCGCGATCGTGTTGGTATCGCCGCCCTGCTTTTGAATCGGAACGTAGACCGACTTCTGGCCGTTAACGCGCACGATGTTGTATTGCAGATACGAGCCATCTACGGCGTTGCCGACATCCCGGATGAATACCGATTTTTCGCCTTCCGTCTTTAGCGGCACGCCGTTCAGGTCCCTGGCGCTCGGTATTTGGGCGTTCGTGTAAATGTTGTCGTCGATGGAGCCCAATCGAAGGTCACCCGCCGGAAGGATCAGGTTGGAATTGTTCGTGGCCCGAACCACATCCATGGGGCTCAGATTGTGAGCCTGCAATTCTCGCGGGTCGACGTACACCATGATCTGCCGGTACTTTCCGCCGTACGGCGGAGGTACGGTCGCTCCGGGGACGCCCGCAATCTGGTTGCGGATCTGGAATTGCAGATAGTCGTGGAGCTGGGTTTCGTTTAGGCCCTGGCCTTCGACCGTGAGCAGGCAGACTGGTAAATTCGAGGCATCCGTCTTCAACACCACGGGCGGCAGCGTGCCTTCTGGCAACCGGCGCAAATCGGCCATCGCCAGGTTGGAAATCTGCGTGACGTCCGCATTGGCGTTAGTGCCCGGCTGAAAAAAGATCTTGATCAAACTGACGCCAGTCATCGAACGCGATTCCATGTGGTCGATTCCGCTGCCGAGCGTGAAAAATCGTTCGAACGTGTCGGTGATGTCCGCTTCGATCTGTTCCGGGGGCATGCCGTTATAAAACGTGGCGACCAGTACGACCGGAATATTGATCGGCGGAAACATATCCACGGGCATTTGCAGAAGGCTGGTAATGCCCAGCACACAGACAAACATGCAGATCACCACGATGAAATACGGATGTCGTAGTGAAAATGACGGCATGACGGGTCCCTATTCCGCTTCCGAGGGAGTAACGACCTTCGGGTTGACCAGTTGGCCGGGCTTGTACTGCGATTGCTCTCCGAACACCACTCGATCGTTGTCGCGCAATCCGGAGAGAACCTCGATGTCGGTGGCGCTCTCGATGCCGGTGCTCACATCGCGCTTTTCGATTCGGTTGTCGCTGCCAACCACCAGCACCGAGCCATGGCCCTCGCTGGATGCCTGTACGGCCTGCACAGGAATTGTCAGAGCGTTCTCGACCGCCGTAAGCGGAAGTCCGACCGTCGCGTACATTCCGGGGACGATTTCGTACTTCGGGTTCGGGACATCAACTTCCGTGTGCATGGTGCGCGTCTGCTCATCAATTTGGTCGGAGAATAGGCTGACTTTTCCCGGGAAGGTCCTATTAAGCGAAGAAACATTTACGGTGACGGTTTCACCGACCTGGAGGCTGGCAACCGCTCTCTCGGGTACGGGAATCACCAGGCGCAGAAGATTGTTTTGCTCGAGGTGGCATAGGGTTTGATCTCCCTGGCTGGAAGATGTTCCGGCAGGCAAAAGCGCGCCCGTGTAGGCGCCGATCTGAGTCACGACACCGTCGAACGGAGCGGTGATGCGCGAGTAAGCGAACAGCGCCTTGTCTTTATCCAGCGCCGCCTTCGACGCAGCCAGCTCTTGTTGACTGCCCGCGAGCGCATCCTTGGCCGACGACTCCCCAGCGCTCGCTTCCAAATCCTTGCCTTGCGCGACGTCGATTTCTTCTTGGGCGACGAGTTCCGGCCGGGATTTCTGCACCTCGGCCAGCCGTGTGTAGGTGAGATGAGCGACGTTGTAGGCGGACGCGGCGCGGTTCAGTTCTTCTTTGGCTCGCTCGAGATCCTGCTGGCTCCGTTTTACGTTCGCGTCGTCTTGCTGAAGCTGCTGCTCGAGTTCGGGAATCTCCAGCACAGCGAGCAATTGACCCTCTTTCACGTGAGAGCCCCAATCCACGTACAGTTTCTGGATGTACCCGGACACCTTGGCGTAGACGTTGACCTCCTGGTAGGGCTGAAACTCCGCGGCAATGCTCAGCTGGCTCGTAAGATTTTTTCGATGAGCGGTAATGACCGGGGCGACGGGCGCGTTGGCGGCGTCGTCGGATGACTTAGCGTTTGAGTCACACCCGGAAACGAGGCCGCAGGCAAGAACGAGCGCGGCGAACGAACACGCGAAAAGCCCTTGTCGCAGTTTGAAGAGTTGAGTCATGATTTGGTCGGGTTGGCCATCTGCCGCTGGGAGGATCATTTCGACTCTTGCTGGGCCAGAGCTGAATCCCGGATGGCCTGCCGAAGCTTTTCGAGGGTGAAGCCGGACGAGCGTCGCAACCCGACCAGATCCTGCCGGCGTTGACGAATTTCGCGGGCGACCAGAGGGACCTTGTCGGCGATCTCCAGCGGGACTGTCTGCACGCCGTGGCAATCGGCGTGAATCAGATCACCCGGCCGTACCGTCAAGCCGCCGACTTGCACCGAGCCTCCGAAATCGAACACGTGGGAATAGGCATGGGAGACAGAGACATTGCCGGCGAACATTTGAAACTCTGTCGGATGGATATCCGGAAGGTCGCGGACCGCGCCGTTGGTCACAATCCCGGTACAACCAAGGGCCAGGAGAATATTGGCGTGAACCTCTCCGATGAAGGCGCCCAGACCAGGCGGATTATCGACGTCTTCGATTACCACAACGCGCGGCGCTGGAATGGTAAGGATATTGTTCCACCAATCCGTGCGGTCGTAATAGTCGTAGGATTTTGACGATTCCATGCGCGGATTCGAGCTGCGCATCCGCGCCGTGGCAGCGTAGCCTGCCAGGGAAGGCTGATTTGGGAAGACCGAGCGAATACTTGAATCGGCGAAGCCTGTATTCGGAAGGCGAACCCGAAACGTCTCGATTGAGCTGGCTACCAGGCAGGTAGTAAGGCGCCGAAACTGTTCTAACTGCGCGGGTTTCAACGCTCGCATCATGGCGGTCTCGTTGCCCAGGAGGTACTAATGGACCTCCAGCCAGCTATCTAGCGCAAGGACGGAGGCGAGATTCCATACAGTTTTTCCCGTAGGGACTGTCGCCACTCTGGAACTGGTGGCCCCAAAGCCACCGAAAGAAATGGCTACCACTGGCTCGGAATCGGGCTCCATCGAGTTCACCACCTGAGGCTAAGCCGGAACGTGCCGGCTTTGTACTGAAGAGATTCTGAAGATTTTATGAAGGGCGAAATAGCAGGTACTTAGATTTTGGAGCCGCAGCCAACGGCGGGAAGACGAATCCAGAATGTTGCGCCGGAACCCGGAGTACTGCGAACGCCGATTTCACCGTTATTCGCTTTCACAGCCCACTGAGCAACGGACAAGCCCAGTCCGGCGCCCATGTCGTCGCCCTGATCACGGCCCGTGCGGGATTCGTCTACGCGGTAAAATCTCTCAAAAACCCTTGAAGCATGCTGCTCCGCAATGCCAGGCCCCGTGTCGCTCATGGAAAGCTCCACGCAAGAATCGCCGCGGCACTCGACGCGAGCGACAATCGAGCCGCCGGCCGGCGTGAATTTCACGGCGTTGTGAAGAATATTGACGATCGCCTGGCGGATGTAGAGTCGATCGGCCTGCGCACCCAGGCTTTCGTCGCCGGTGAGCGTGAAATTGAGATGCTTGTCTTCGATCAGCACCTCAAGAAGCGCAGCCGATTCGCGCACCAAGGCGACCAGCGGGAAAACGGATACCTGGATGCGAATCTGCCCTGCGTCCGCCCGCGAAAGCGTCAGCAGGCTGTCCACGATGCTACTGAGGCGGTTCACTTCCTCGAGCATGCTGCCGATGGTGTCGCGATATTCCTCCGGAGAGGCTTCTTCCTGAAGCCGGACCTCGCCAATGCTGCGGATTGCCGCGAGCGGGGTGCGCAGCTCGTGGGAAGCATCCGACGTAAATCGCTGCAACTGTTCGAAAGATTGCCCGATGCGCGCGAGCATCGCGTTGAACACTCCCGCAAGGTGACCCAGCTCGTCACCCGGATTGTCGATGGGCAGGCGCTCGTTCAGTCGCTCGGAGTTAATTTCTTCCGCGCGGTGCGCCATCTTGCTCACCGGATCGAGGGCACGACCCACAATTCTGTATCCGGCCCATGCCGACCCGGCGAGTACGACCGGGGAAGCGAGCAACAGAACCAGAAGCGTTTGCATTAGTTGATTCCAGATCAAATCCTGGCTGTAGCCGACGCGGATCAAAATCGTGCGGCCCTGAAGATCATATTTTCGGCTGATCAAAATGACGGGAGTTCCGTCGGACATTCGTGCCGTGCGTCCGGAATAGCCCCTCTCACCTTCGCCAGCGAAGGGCGGACCACCGAGGGTGCGATCGCCAAGACGCTCGTTGCGATACAGAATCGAGCCATCGGGTCCGAGAATTTCGAGCAGACGCTCCTGAACCTGTTTCCAGTCCGAGTGGTGGTGGTAGTCTTCGCGTAAGCCGACTTGGCCGTTGTCAGCTACGTACAGCAGGCCTTTGAGCGTTTCGAGGTCCTCGGCAGCGATTGTTTTCAGGATGTTTGCTGCTTGCCAGAAAAGTAACAGCCCCACACCCGATAAATAGACGGCCAGTATGCCCACCAGCATCCCTACGTGCCAGAGCGTCAATCGGGTTCGCAGGCGCCGGGGGACGAGCAGGCTCACGGAGCTTCCTCACGCAGCACGAAGCCTACGCCGCGCACCGTATGCAGCAGTTTTTTCTTAAACGGCTCATCGAGCTTTTTTCGGAGATGAGCCACGTGTACGTCAATCACGTTGTCCAGAGGCGTGTAACGCTCGGTTTCCTGCCATACGTCGCGCGCCAGCATCTCGCGGGAGACAACCGTACCTTGCTGGCGCAATAGGTACTCCAAAAGATCAAATTCGCGCGCCGTTAGCGTCAACTCCTTGCCGCTGCGCGAAGCAGTCCGGCCAGCCGCATCCATTTCGAGGTCGGCGAGTTTCAGTGTATCGCCTGAATCCGGCTTGCCGCGCCGCAACAGTGCCCGGACCCGCGCCAATAGCTCGGAGAACGCGAATGGCTTGACCAGGTAGTCGTCGGCGCCTGCGTCCAGCCCGCGAACACGGTCTTTTACCGTGTCTTTCGAGGTCAGAATGAGCACCGGGACCGCAACATTCTTTTGCCGAAGGGCTGCCAGCACCTCGATGCCGTCGCGGCGCGGCAGCATCAGATCGAGGATGACGAGATCAAATGGTTCGGTCGATGCGAGGAAGAAGCCGTCTTCACCGGTGTGCGCCACACCGACTGAGAATCGATCGGCTTCCAGGCCTGTTCGCAGGGCCTTGGCCATTTTTTCTTCGTCTTCGATGATAAGGATGCGCATGGCGAAGCGTGGTGGTGCCAGCAAACACAAAATATACAACGGATGAAGCACAAGAATGACAACCGTTCCTTGTGAAAGCTATGACAGCGCGGTTTGAATCTAGCGGGTTGGCTATTTTGCCTGTAGCGATTGTAAGCTGTCACTTTCGCCATTCGATCGTCGATTTGAGCGGACGTCAGTTTTTCCGATTCCTGGAAGGCGGTGCCCTATATAGCGATTTCCGCCGGGCCATGGGCCGAAATCTAAATGCCGTTTTTCAGGACGCTCATCTCTTAGGCCTCTGGAAACCTTTCATCGTGGCGCTGACCTAGCGTTGTCAGGTCGGGGCGTGCGGTCTCTGAACGGCGGGGAGCCGGACGGCAGGTAGATCGTGGCGAAGATCGGAACTGTGAGGATTTGTTGCGGCGTCGGTTCGTCCGGACTCTCGCCAATGTAAATGTACGCCGCGACGAAAATCGTGAGGATTGCCGATTCCGCTACAATCAGCCCGAAACGGAACAGCTCGCTGGCATCCTACACCCGAGAAATCGGTTCGCAATTCGCTCCGCGTGAAACCGCTTTGCGCAGTCCAGACGTATATTGAGCAGCAGAAGACGCTAGAGCAACGGGGGCTTATATCCCCGCACTGAAGCGCGACGTCTTACGTCCCCACAGATAACCAATGCGACTGAACTGTCTGTGACGAATATCGCATGCGGACCCGAATCGTTCGGGCCAGCTTTAGGAAAGCACTTTTTGGAGGCGCAACGGCGAGCGCCCGTTTACTTGGTGGTTTGCGCCCCAGCCGTTTCTTCCTGCTGATCCTCGTCCTGCTTCCAGGAGGAATCGGGATTGAAGAACTTCATGGCTTTCGCAATCTTCTCGGTGTTCGGCCCAAGATCTTTGCGGAAAACCACGCCATTCTGACAAATAATGAAAGTCATTACGCCGGAAGATCTGTACTCGGCCGGGAAAGCGATGAACGCAAAGCCACCGGTCATTTTCCCGTCGACGATATAGCCTTTCGCGCCGCCCGGCGCATGTGAGCCCTGCTGCGTCAGCACACCGTACAAATAGCCACGGTAGGGAGTCGCAGTTGCGCCTTCTTTCTTCTCGGTGTAGCCTTCCGCCACCGCCGAAGCCACGAGCGGTCCGATCGGACTTTGCGGCTGACCGGCGTCAGCCTTCCAGTACAGCCCGTTCTGCTGACCCGGATCGCTAAATATTTTCTGCGCGTACTCGCCGTTGTGCGAGGCGGCATATTCTTTCTCAGCGGCGACCAGCTCCAGGGACGTGTGGATCGTCGAAATTTCGTTCCGGCCGACGCGGCGGTACAGAATTTCCATCTTCGCCGTCGGGCTGTCGAAATACCACATCCCGTCTTTGTCCACCAGGGGTATCGGCAGCGGCCAATTCTGCGAACCGACGTACAAAGTCGTGGTGCCGCTCGGCTCCTTCATCAGCCGGTGCATTTCTTGATAACGCATCACGAAGTTCGAGCGGTTTTGAGCGTCTTCCACTTCGTCACCGGACGAAATGATATCTTTTCCGTCCGGTCCCAGCACCTGAAGCATCGCGCTTTCATCGTTGCTCTTCACGGCATCCACAAGCGCCTGGCTCGCCGCTTGTGCCGTCGGGAAAGTTTTCTGGCCCGCCTGCTGCGCGACGGAGCGAACCGGAAAAACCCCCGCGAGCAATAGAGCAACACCGGCCACCTTCCATAGGTCCATCCGGATGATTCCGTTCCTACCAAGCTCGCTTCGCTGCATATGTCTTCTCCTCATGTATCGAACGTGGATCATACGGAGAAACTCGGGTTAACGGCGGCCGCCGCCGCTGTGTCCACCACCGCCGAATCCTCCGCGCCCGCCGCTAAAGCCGCCCCCGTGGAAACTCGACTCTCCGCGGGACGAATAGCCGCGTGATTCACCGCCGTGATCGTAATGGCTGAATGCGCCGGAGCTCATGCCGCTCTCGCCACGCGATTGCGAGAATCCCCGTGCTTCCGGACGGCTTCCTTCATATGGCCTTGCACCAATCTCCGGCCGGTTGAAGACACCCCCGCCGCGGACACCGCCCCGGTAGAAGGCGTTTCGGTTGTAAAACGTGCGGCTATGAGAATAGAACCTCTGGTGATCGAATTCAGGGTAACGGTTGTGCCAGTCGAACCCCCAGTGGCCCCAGCCCCATCCGAATCCGCCGAACCAGCCGATTCCGAACCCCAAACCGAACGAAAGATACGGGCCCCCAAACCAGATTCCAGGATACTCGTACCACCCGGGCCAGACACCAATCGGATAGCCATACACCAGCCAGGGATCGTACGCAGGAACATAGACGACGTCGGGATTCGAGGGCGCAATGTCGACGTCTCCATAAGGATCATCCGACACATTTTGCTGCGGTGTCGACTTCAGATTGCCCGCCTGCTCGGCCTTTTTGCGCATCACCTGGATGGCGTCCATCACGTCTTGCTGCTGGTTGTAGTAGGCGTCCCCGAGCGTCGACGTCCACGAAATGTTCTTGTCCATATTCCCGAGAACCGACGGAAATGCCGTGAGCGCTTTTACGCTTGGATCCCAGGGTTGCTGATCTACCGCTTGAGCCAGCGCGTCGCCCTTCAGGTCCGCATGAGCCTGGACCCAGCGGTCGGCCTCGACCACCTGCTCCGGAAAAGTCGCCGCCGCCAGAATCTGCGCCACCAGAGAATCCGGATAAAGCGCAATCGGAGCGACTAGCTGTTGCAGCTGTTGCGGTGCCTGCTGAGCGTACGGTGGGGCAGCAGCGCCTTGATCGGCCGGCTGAGGAGCCTGATCTTCCTGATTCGCCGAAACACCATAAGGCACTACTGCGAAAATCAGCGCCAGAGAAACCAACGAGACTACAACTTGATTAACCAACCCGGGCCACGGCCGTCGCCGGCCCTCTATGAGAGCGTTCATATCGTAAACCTCCCTACACACTCTATTGGATGCGATAGACGTAAACTGGTTTCCCACTAATCGCGACTGTCGGACAGCGCCCGGCAGGAAATCACTTACTCGGGTCGAAGGTCAAGTGTTAGCATCGCGTTCGATGAACAAGACTCGCTCGCGATGGGTTTGGCTGGTTTTTGCGGCGGCGCTATGGGGAGCTTTCCACGCGGCGTCGCCGGCGCAATCCCCACCCCCGCAAACGCAATCTGCCGCACCGCAGGTGATTGTACTCCAAGCAGCCCGCTTGCTCGACATAAAGAAGGGAACCCTCGTCAAGCCCGGCGAGGTGCTTGTCCAGGGCGACCGCATCGTCGAAGTGGGCCCGTCTGTGAAGCATCCGGCCGGCGCTGAACGGATCGATCTCGGTGACCGAACGCTGATGCCCGGCCTGATTGATGCGCACGTGCATCTTTTCCTGCATCCCGGCGCGGAGGATCTTCAGACCATCGAGGAATCCGTGCCGCAGCGCACCATCATCGCGACTCTTGCCGCGCGCGATGACCTCATGGCCGGCTTCACCGCCGAACGGGACATGGGCACCGAAGGCGCTGGCTCGGCCGACACGGCGGTTCGCGATGCGATCAACGGCGGCCGAATTCCCGGCCCCCGCCTGCGCATCAGCGGCAACGCCATCAACATTCTCGGTGGACACGAAGACGCCATTGGCTACAACCCGGTGCAGCACGTCCTGCCCAACGCCGACTACGCGAACAACGCCGCCGAAATCGTTGCGGTCATGCGCGAGCAATACAAAGAAGGCGCCGACTTCACCAAGGTCTACGAGACGGGCGAGGACTCCCTGCGCGAAGGTAAGGCAGTCACCGTCTACCAGTACACCGAAGCGGAGCTTGCCGCGGCGGTCGCTGAAGCGGCGCGCCTTGGGCACAGTGTCGCGGTGCACGCCACTGGCGAACCCGGCACGCTTTTTGCCGCGCAGGCCGGTGTGGTTTCGATCGACCACGCGAATCAGCTGGGTGACGAAACGATGCGACTGATGCGCGAAAAGCACATCTTTGCGGTGCCGACCTTCACGATCTTCGAATATTTCGCCGACCACGCGGATTCAGAAGTCGCCGCCGAGCGCGAACGCAAGTTGCTCGATCTCAAGATCGAAAATTTCCGCAAGCAGATCGCCGCGGGCGTGCCCATGGCGCTGGGTTCCGACGTCGGCCCGTTTCCGCATGGCACGCAGGCCCGCGAATTCGAGCTGATGGTGAAAAACGGTATGACGCCGCTGGCTACACTGCAAGCCGACCTGCTGAATGGCGCCAAGCTGCTCGGCTGGGACGGCCAGATCGGCGCCCTCGATCCGGGTTACCTCGCCGACATCGTCGCTGTCTCCGGCAATCCGCTCGAGGACGTGAGTACCCTGAAAACAGTTTCCTTCGTTATGAAGGGCGGCGTGATCTACAGGAAGTAAGACGATGCCGAACGAATATGCGTTCGAGATGGCGACGTCGGGCATCCGATTCGGCGCCGGCGTTACCCGCGAAGTCGGCGCAGAGTTGGCAGAGCTCGGCAAGCGGCATGTTCTGGTCTTCACCGATCCCAATCTTCGCGAGCTTCCGCCGGTTACGACCGCACTCGAATCACTCGAGAACCTGAAAATCTCCGTCTCGATCTTCGATCAGGTCCTCGTTGAACCGACCGATGAGTCTTTTCGCGAAGCGACCTCCGCTGCCGCCGCAGACGATTACGACGCGTTCGTGGCGATCGGAGGCGGATCGACGATCGACACCGCCAAAGCGGCGAACCTGTACAGTACCTACCCGGCCGATTTTCTCGATTACGTCAACGCGCCGATCGGAAAGGGAAAGCCCGTTCCCGGTCCGCTGAAATCGCTGCTGGCAATTCCCACCACGGCGGGCACGGGCAGCGAAACAACCGGCGTGGCAATTTTCGACCTGGCCCAGATGCACGTGAAGACCGGAATCGCGCATCGCCGTCTCAAGCCGACGCTCGGTTTCGTCGATCCCGAAAACACGCGCACGCAGCCTTCCGCCGTCGCCGCATCTTCTGGCCTTGACGTGCTGAGCCACGCCGTTGAGTCCTACACCGCTTTGCCGTACACACAGCGCGCGCTACCGGAGCGGCCGGGTCTCCGCCCTGCGTATCAAGGCTCGAATCCGATTAGTGACCTATGGAGTCTGGAGGCGCTTCGGCTGGTGGCAAAGTACCTGCTCCGCGCGGTGGCCGATCCGGGTGACGACGAGGCGCGCGCCAGCATGATGCTGGCTGCGTCTTACGCCGGGATTGGATTCGGAAACGCGGGTGTGCATTTGCCGCACGGCATGTCGTATCCGGTCGCGGGTCTAGTGCGCAACTACCGGCCGACCGGCTACCGCGTCGATCATGCCCTGATCCCCCATGGGATTTCCGTGATCGTCAACGCGCCCGCCGTGTATCGATTCACGTCGCAGGCGTGCCCGGAGCGTCATCTGCGCGCAGCCGAAATGCTCGGCGCGGACATCCACCATACGCGCCTGGAAGACGCCGGAAAGATTCTATCCGACCAGATCGTCGCGATGATGCGTGATTTGAACGTACCCAACGGGCTACGCCAACTCGGCTATCAATCTTCGGACATTCCCGCGCTGGTCGACGGCACGCTGCCGCAACACCGGGTGACTAAGCTGTCTCCGCGCCCTGCCAGGCCAGATGATCTCGCTAAGATTTTTGAGGAGTCCATGGTCATTTGGTAGGCCACATCGGAACCTTGGACCAGCACGCTGCGGTTCGCGAAGTTCGCGTGGACCGGCAATTCATTTCATAGCTTGCGGAATGCGCCCGATTCGTATGACCGCTTCAGGTGCATCCACTATGATGAATTGGAAGGAGTGGAATCGAGGCGCTGGTCACGAAATCTCTCTCCGGGTCCAGGCCGCTGCGGTTCCAGTGAACATTTCCGGGGGAATTCTTCGCACTGCGATGAGCGATGATTCCTCTCCGTATGTGGATCGTGGCGGATTGAGTTGGGCCACCGATCGTTTTTGCACAGGAGGACGTTCGTTCTCCCTTACGGGCCATCGCAACCACTAAGGTATTTACGGATGTGGCGCCCGCCAGCAACGGAACGATCCGTCTAGATTTCAGCATCCCGGAATCATTCGTAAATGCGGTTGAAATTCTTCCGAGTACCCCGCATCACTTACTTCCAGTTAGAATCGTCGTTGGACATTCTCCCTATCGCGATTCCGATGGGAATGTTTGGGTGTCGGACCGATACTTCATCGGAGGCCGCGTCAGCGGTTTCGCGGGAGATTTGTCCAAAATCGCCGACGGGCGTTTATACGAGTGGCATCGTTTTGGGCATTTCCATTACGTAGTACCAGTTACGACGGGCCGCAAGTACACTCTGCGACCCTACTTTATGGAGCATTGGTTCGGTGTCCAGAATGGGGACATCGGAGGCGTGGGGAGTCGTGTGTTCGATGTTTCTTGTAACGGAGCGATGCTGTTAAAGGGATTTGATATCTTTCGAGATGCCGGCTCCGAGCCTCTGGTCAAATCCTTCCAGCATATTGAACCCACTCGGCAGGGCAAAATCGAGATCTATTTCACTCCTGACGTGAATTATCCGTCGGTGAGCGCAATTGAAGTCCTCTCCGAGTAGAAGAGTCATGCCAATCAAGACCGCGCAGGCTCAGGTAGAGCATGCAGGCCTGAGTACGACCGCGAAGATTTACACTCACGGCAGGTCTCTCGTCCGCAGCGGTAGCAGTCGGCCGTAGAACCAAGAAGAATATTTTCGGCACGCTCAAGCTCCTGAACACATGGAGCAATTTGAGCGTCAGCGTGCCAGAATTCTGGGCACTTATCGGGCACCTGACGCGGGTGCGGTTGCAGAAGAACGGCAAGACGCGTACTATCTTTATCGCGGGGTGGAGCAGCCTGGTAGCTCGTCGGGCTCATAACCCGGAGGTCGCTGGTTCAAATCCAGCCCCCGCAACCAGCAATCCTAAATAAAATCAACGGCTTAGCGATTCACGCTCGCTAGGCCGTTTTCACTTTGCGTCCATCTGCGTCCAGAATTCCAATCGCAAAGCGATGGGTGAGCCGGTTTTCCGCGAGAAAAGAGAACTCCCCTTGGGGTACTTTGTCACTCCGCACATTGAGAACAAAATCTGAAGAAATCTTTCGGAACTCGAGGATCCTACTTCGCTCGCTACTGGCCGGTCTCCAACTTAGGGCAGGTTTGCGGGCCGCCGCCACCTCAGTTTGCCGGGACCTTGCTCTGGTTCTGTTCCTGCAGCTTCCGCAGCTCCCGCCAGCGGGTGTACTGCTCGGCTTTGGCAGGGTCGGGATCTTCCTCGCCCTTCAACCAGAAACGAAACCAGTCCACGAGTCCCTGTTGAGCCACAATACGTTCCCAAGGTTTGACGATGAGATGCGGTGCGTCGGGAAGATAGATAAAATCGACCGGCTTTTGCAACCGCATCAAGCCTGAAAACCACTCCCACCCGCTCAATATGGAGGCCGGTCCCAGCGCTATGAGTCGCAAGGGAGTGTTAAGTTTCTCGAGGTTAAAACCGGGCGCGTCCGTAATCCATGTCGTCAAATCCTCTCCCCAGGGGGGACCGCCGTTCATTCCCTCGACCTCCTCTGACCATCCGATAGCGGAAGAAGAAAAAGCAACATATTGGAAATATCCTCCGTCAATACCATCCACCAATGTGGCTGCGGAAAATCGATATTTCGAATGCGTCAAAGCATAGCCGACAGTGAAAAATGTGCGACTAAAACCTACAATGCCCACCCGATCACGGTCGATCAGGCCGCGCGCTTCAAGATAATCAATCGCTCCTTCATAGGCCGCCATCGCCCTTGGCGCTTCCATTTCGGTACTAATATACTTCGAGTCATCCTGGTCCTTCGCTCCCCCCACCTGTAGCACTACGAATCCCATACCGGCTAGAGGCTGCGCGGCAAAGGCGCTGCTCCAGGGGCCGTCAATCCAAAATCTCTCAGCGCTAAAACCATGGGTTTGTATGACGAGCGGATATTTCTTCCCAGGGTCAAAATCCGGCGGGAAATAGAGTCCGCCCTGAATTTCGTGTCCGTCCCTCACTTTCCAACTGACGGCCTCGACCCTTCCAAAATGAAGCGCAGCGAACTGCGGGTTTAGATCTAGCAGCAAGGCTTTCTGCTTCGTTTTAGGATCCGTTACATAAATCTCCGGTGGCGTATTTAGGCCCTCCTCGAGCGCCACATCCACGGGTTGGAAACCTACTTTGTCCTGCGGTAAGTCCTGGTCCGAGACCTTGGTGATTTCTCCGTCTGGAAGGCTTACTTCAACGTTGTAGGTATTACGTGTGCGAGCCTCCATCTCCATGGGATTGGCAACATCAAGCGGAAGGAAAGTGTTTCTTAACAACACTCCGTGGCTATCGGCTCTCCACTCTAGAGTGGCGTCTTGATTTGGAGCATCAAACAGAGGCTTTATGTCTCCTCGTTCGAGGTCAAATAACAAATATTGGTTCAGGTAGGAGGCCATGCCCTCTGGCCGCCTTTCTATAAAGGAGTCGTGTATTTCATCATCCTTGTAGCCTTCCCAACTCTTTGGGATATCCCTGACCCTCACTTGGATCGCGGCGTATCGGCCATTCGGTAAAAAGGAAAGAAAAGCACGATCCTCAACCAGGTCTCGTATTGGGACGCGCGCTTCGCTCTCTCCTCTGACTTTCACAAAAAGTTCTTCGCCTTCAGTGTGATCTGGCCCATACGGGTAGGAGTCACCCGACAAGAGTCCGTATAGAGTTTGGGTAGTTATCCGAATGCCTTCTCGGCGGGCCTCCTTCGTGTCTAGTGTCTTTTCCAGCGGCGGTTCGGCAGAGAAAATAACCTTCTGGCCATCGGCGCTAATCGCGTAATTCACTATAGGCGTGGCGTGCTCAGTCAATTTCACTAACTGTTTGGTTTTTACATTTAGAAGACATACTTGCGGGCTTTCCCCAAGATTCTCTGCGATGAACGCGACGGTCTGATTGTCTTCGAGCCAATTCACATTCTTAATGGCATCCCGGTTCGAGGAGGAGGACATCTTCAGCAGAAGATCTGGTTTTGGTGAACGAAAAACATCTCTTGATTGAAAGAGAAGGAGAGAATACTCGTTTGTGTTCTCTCCAAGATTTCCCTTTCTCAAAAGAACGACAAATTGTTCGCCATTCGGGGAAAAGTGAGCGACACGACCAGTGGAGGGTCCTCCTTTGAAATAGGACTCATCCGCCAGCCGCGTCATCCGGATGGCATCCACCACTGATACTGGTCTCTTTTCTTCGGTGGGCTTCCCTTGAGCATTGGCTCCAGGACTCGCATGGAGAACCAAGCTAGCTGCCAAGACAATCAGATTTACCGGATAGGAATACACCCCCTTCTTGATCGTCAAGGCAGCCCCCGGAGATTCGCTAGAACGTTAGTTTTAAGGAGAGTTGAAGCGATCTTGGTCCGCCTTCTTGGAAAAGTGGGCTCAAACCGCCCAAACCATTGTTGAGCATCATGCTGGATTGAAGATCGGGTGTGCCAAATTCAATGAATCCGTCCGGATTTGTAAAATTCGGGTGGTTAAATGAGGTTAAACGCATCCGTACGAAACTGAAGATTAATCCTTTCGGTTATATGGAAGTTACGGCCAAGCGAAAAGTCCACTTGAGTCAAACCAAATCCAGGAATGTCATTTCGCCCCTCATTCCCCTGCCTCACCGTCGATGGAATCGCAAATGCGCCCCCAGTAATTGCGCCGGTTATGGGATCGTAAGTGACGTTGAGCATTTTTCCACCTGGAGCAGTCGGTGCGCTAATCCAAAGGGGTTGCCCGGGTACTCGATCAGGCCGGCCATCTACGAACCCGGTTGGATCCGGGCTTGCAAGAAGCAAGACGGCGTTAAATGGGAAACCGCTCCGCGCAACAATTATGCCGTCAATGAACCAGCCTTGCGCCACATATCTCAGAAGATTGGGACCACGCGGAGAAGGAAACGAGTAGGTCAGGCCACCCGAGAAACTGTGCCGGACGTCAAAGTCAGAGTTGCCTTTATCTCCGGTTGAAGCAAGCGGAACAAGCGTATTGGAAAAGAACGCGACGTTATCGGAGGAGGCGTTGTCAATCGAGTGCGACCAAGTGTAATTGAAAAGCGCCTGCAGCTCCTTGGTCAGCGACGTCCGATATTGCAACTCCAGCGCCTGATAGCTTGAATGTGCGCTATTGCCAGTCAGTTCAAGCTCGCTCTCTGTAGCGAAATTGGCGTTCGGTTGAACAAAAGCTTCGGAACGAAGAAGGTCGGCTCCAGATTGACCGACATACGTTGCTGAAATCACCTGTTTTCCGGCAAAGGATTTTTCCAAAGCCAAATTCCATTGATAAGATCGAGGCAGCTTCAGATTGGACGCAAAACCATCTAACAACCCGAGAACGCTTCCATACGGGGGTTGCAGCGTGCCCGGCGGGGGCAAGAACGGTGTTACCGAACTAATCGGCACTGGAACATTTAAGCTGACTGTAGATGGGCTGTTCGGCCATAGTCCTACTAACTGCGAAGCAATCCCGGATCCAAGATCATAGTAAATGCCACCTCCGGCGCGCAAAACCAGGTCGCCCGCACTGGTCAGACGATAGGCTAATCCCAGACGTGGAGCAAAGTTGCCGTAGGTGGTCTTCCATAATGGCGATCCGGCTGGCTCAACTGCAATCTGCGCTGGGTTGTTCGTATTGCTGAAAGCCGGTAGGATCGCCCCGCTCAAGGATGCGGGCGCTGGATCGAGCTCCCACCTGAGTCCGTACGTAGCAGTCAGGCGTGGGGTGATCTTCCATGTGTCCTGAGCAAATAGGGAGAGTGCTTGAGAGCGGATATTGCCAGGGTTTAAAGTGCTTACCAGTAGGGACTGGCTTAAACCCGAAGCCAGAAATTGTGCAATCGTACCGCCGCTGTAGTTGAGGTCTTCCTGGTGGACATGCGCATCGAAATCAATCAGGCGATAGTCCCCTCCAAACTTCAATGCATGAGAGCCGATACTTATGGCTATCGTGTCAACGATATTGAACTGTTTTGAACGATTCTTCGCGTACTGTCCCTCGTCTATCGTTCCGACTCCAGTGAGCGTAAAGAATACGAGGCTAGATCCCGGCGGCGACGCCCCAAGGAAGAGGCTGGACGGGGGAGGAACAGCACCGCCAAAGCTGTCCAAGCTAAGGATCGACCCTCCTCCCTGCGTCGAGTAGTTAAATCGGACCGTGTTCGAAACTCGGCCCCAAGACATGTTGGCTCCGACAGTCCCTGTCTGTACGTTGGCTGCAAGAGTACTTATGCGGTTTTCTCCATCCACCCTTTCAACAACCTGAGACGGCGCGTAGTTATAACGAGCAAAAACAGAAAAGTGATCGCTGAAGTTGTGATCAATGCGAAGACTTGCCGCGTCGAGCGTAGCCTGATTCGACCACACCCCCGTGTACGCCGCGGTAAGGGCCGTCGGTGATGCGGGCTGCCCATTGGGTTCCGGAAATGCATCCAAAAACGGAGCTAGCGCCGCTGGAGCCGAGGACCTCGCAAAGGTTGAAGGGACCGTATTTACCTGCGAATTTGGAAGTCTCAACCGCGCACCTTCGTATGAAAAGAAAAAGAACGTCTTGTCTTTCCGGATAGGTCCGCCCAAGACTCCGCCAAAATCGTTGTGCCGTTCCGGAGCATGCGGACTACCGGGAAGCCGCTTTGCGAACCAATCGTTAGCATCCAAAACATTGTTTCGAAAATACTCAAATGCTGCCCCGTGGAGCTGATTCTCGCCAGAACGCGTGGTAAGAATCACCTGTCCGCCAGGAGATCGCCCAAATTCGGGTGCGAACGAAGATGTCTCGATTCGAAATTCCTCAAGGGCGTCAACAGAGACCAAACTGCTCGTTCCTCCAAGCGCGCTCATAGCTTGAAGACCGCCCAATCCAGATTGGCCGAGCGAGGACTGAGCAAGAGACTGGGGACTAGAAATTCCGAAATTTGCCGAGACTCCGTCTACCGTAAAGTTATTGGCATCGGACCTCTGGCCTCCTATGCTGAATTGCCCTGGTGCGTCCGCTCCAAGGTTGTTTGGGTTGAATGTACTTAGAGGCGCGATGACAACCCCCGGCGTCAGTTGTAACAACATGTTGAAACTTCGGCCGTTGAGAGGCAAGCTCTCCACAAAATTGCGGTCAATCACAGTGCTTACCGAGCCGTCCGTCGTGTTGATGTTGTTCTGGTCAGCGGTAACGGTTATCGACTCGGAGACGGCACCAATAGGCAGCGTAAAGTTCCGATCGATTTTGTCCTGTGTGTAAAGTGTGAGGCCGGTGAGATCAACGGTCTTGAAACCAGGTTTGCCAACGGTCATGAGGTAATGGCCTGGACTCAAGCTCGGAAAGACATAGAGTCCCTCTCCGTTCGTTTTGGTCGTATCGGTGACATTCGTCTCGACGTTCTTGATTTCCACGTCTGCGCCAACCAGAGCGCCTCCGGAAGCGTCGGTCACTCGGCCCCCGATGGACGCCGTCTCCGTCTGAGCGAAACCGACGGGCGCGGTCGATAGAGCCGCCGAGAGAGCAATGACCAAAGTGACTGGACGCAGCGTTCTACAATTCAGGACCGATTGAAGAAAGAGCATGCGGCACATCCTCCATGTGTGCCTATGCCGGATCGAAACGCGATTTGTCCCAGAGCGATCTTGAAAAGATGATGACAGGGCGAGATTTCGAATCGAATTCTCAGGTCTAGGGATGATTCGGATGATCGCGCAGATAGGCGTACATCAATTTCTGGCCCTTCGGCTCGGACCTGGGCGAGTCCGAACGTTCCAGCGTAACGAAGATGGAATCGATTTCAGCGAGGGTTCGCGGATTGTCGTACTCGAAGATCCAACGATTCTGCGCTTTGTCGTCCGGATGAAAGACTCCGAGGCTGCGCGCCTTTTGGCCCGGGGCTTCCTTCTGGCCCCAGACACGGTAGTCGACTCCGACGTCTCGGCCTCTCGTGTCGTTCAGGTCGTAGGCGTAGAACAGCAGTTGCTTACTCTCGGCAAAGAACACCCGGCCAAAGATGGGTTTGGTCTGTCCGTGAGTATCGGTGTCGAAGACATCGACGATGTGCAGGTTGCGCGATGAAAGTAGATTGCGAACCTGAGAATCCGTCTCAGCCATTTCGTGCTGTCGCTGGAGCGCTGCGCCCTGCTCCTGCAGTTTGTCATTGAGCTCCACGATTTTTACTAGTTCGCCGGCGTAATCGGCTTCAAGGGTGGATTCATGCTCCTCTTGTTTGGCCAATCGCGTTTGCAGGTTGTCACGGGCGGCGTCCGAATCATTTTTGTCCCGTTCAAGTTCGGAGACGCGGCCCGTCTGCTGCGCGAGCTGGTTTTCAAGGCGCTCTCGTCCCGCCCGGGAAGCGCCGACCGCGGCCTCGGCCTTTCCGTAGCGAGCAATAGCGTCCTTTAACTCTTGACGCAACGCGGTGATCTGATTCTGGTCGGCCGGACTGCTTGCTCGGATCAAGGTGGGTTCAGAGGCGTCCACGGATGAGCTGAGTGGCTGAGTGGAACTCGTGGTCTGCGCGTTTGCGAGTGCCCGAGGCTTTGCTGATTGGCGTCCTACGGCGAATGCACCGAACGCAAGAGCGAAAGACACGCCAGCCGCGCACGC
>Ga0210404_10000288_pt1 | contig 29377 bp, 22 predicted proteins | sample IncBWH28MmetaG_FD_155455 | JGI IMG/M metagenome (GOLD analysis project Ga0210404, IMG submission 155455) | Forest soil microbial communities from Barre Woods Harvard Forest LTER site, Petersham, Massachusetts, United States - Inc-BW-H-28-M | ecosystem: Environmental > Terrestrial > Soil >... | reverse complement strand
CTGTGCCGCGGAATCGAGCGGGAACGGCTGCCGCTGTGCGCCGAAGAAGGCGTCGGCGTGATTCCGTTCAATCCGATCGCGGGGGGCATGCTTTCCGGCAAATACGATTGGACGAAAGAGCCGGCCGAAGGCACGCGGTTCGGCTATGGTGGTCGCGTCGGCGAACTTTATAAGGGCCGCTACTGGCAGGAGAAAGTGTTCAAGTCCGTCGACGAATTGCAGCGAATCGCGACGCGCGCGGGCATTCCGTTAACGACGCTTTCCGTTGCCTGGGTGCTGGCGAATCCCACCATTACGAGTCCGATCATCGGCGCGAGCAAGCCGGAGCAGCTGGATGCGACGATTGCGGCGCTCGATGTGAAGATCGAACAGACGCTGCTGGCGGAACTGGACCAGGCGACGATCCAGTTCCGGTAGAGGGTGCGCCTGAGCTCCTGGCTAGGCCAAGATGAGATTCGTCGACTGCGGGAACGGACGTCCCAGAAGACCGGGCCGAAATACACAATGGTCCGCTCCCTCTGCTCAGAATAACGAACTCTACTTCCCGCCACCCTTGTTTTGATCCTCCTGGCTGCGGCGCCAGGAGAAGTAGCCGTCGAGGACCTGAAGCTTCTCGAGATTCGGCACGGGGATGGCCTGCGATGGATCGTTCAGATTCATCACTTGCTGGTTCGCGTTGGTGAACGCGGGCCAGTTCGGCAAGCCTGCGCCATTCGGATCGCCGGTCTTCGCGAAATTCGTCCAGTAGGACGAAACTTCGTTCGAGACTTTTAGATCCGCGTCGGTCGCGGTCATCGCCTTCGGGAAATTTTCGAACACGAACCCGATCTCGCCGGCATGCGCGGCGCCCCAATCCTTGAACTGCGGCGTGCTGGGATATGGCGGCCGGTGGCTGAAATAGTAGACGTAGACTTTGCCTTTGCCGGTCTTTGATTGCAGGCGCGCCCACGACCACGTGGGCCATGCGAAGGTCGCGTCGCGGAATACGTCCCGAGCCGAGCGAAGCGCGTGGGTGTCCGTATCGCTTGGATAGGCGGCAAAAATCTTGTCCGCGTAGTCGCTGTAGCCCGCCTTGATTTGGTTCTGATACGCGGCGGATGTGGTGGTCGCAACAAATAACGCGCCTTCGTCGGAGTTGGAGCCGATCAAGATGGGCGTGTCGTTGTATTTCCCTTCTTCGTAGAGCTTGTACTGATCGCCGAGCAGAACGTAGCCGTCGAAGATGGGCCAGGATCCGCCAAGGCCGGGATTCGAGGCTTTCATCACTTCATCTGCCGTCTTCTTGCGCGCGTCGGCGATCGAAGCCGCGCCGAGTTTCGAAAGATACAGGGCGCCGTTCTTTTCCGCTGTGGCGAGCGAGACCATGTTCGCGCCGCCTTCGTTATCGTTGCCTTGTTTTTCCGGGCCAAAGTTGCCGCCGCTTTCCGAAATCGCGCCGGTGAACAATCCCTTGGCAAGCGGAGAAGCGGACAGCATGCTGACCGCAATTCCTCCGGCCGATTCGCCGAAGATCGTGACGCGGTGCGGATCGCCGCCGAATGCGGCGATGTTTTTCCTCACCCACTGAAGCCCGGCGATCTGATCCATCAGTCCGTAGTTGCCGGAGTGCCCGCCCTGTTCCTTGCTCAGTTCGGGTGAGGCGAGGAATCCGAATTGGCCGAGACGATACGCGATGCTGACGAGGATGACACCTTTCTTGGCGAGGTTGCGGCCGTCATACTGGGCCATCGACGTGCCCCCGATCGTGAATCCGCCGCCGTAGATCCAGACCATCACCGGGATCTTGTCTTTCGGCGTCTTCGCGGGCGTCCAGACGTTGAGGTAGAGGCAATCTTCATTGACCGCCAGCGCGTCCATGCCGAGCGCCGGCATCACGATCGGGACCTGCACGCAGGCGGGTGCGAACTTGTCGGCTTTCAGCACTTCTTTCCAAGGTGCAGGTGGTTTCGGCGCCTGCCAGCGAAGGTCTCCCAGCGGCGGCGTGGCGAAGGGGATGCCTTTGTAAATCGTGATCCCGTCTTCGACGGTTCCTTGAACGGGGCCCGCATCGATGCGGACCGGCTTGGCCTCCTGGGCTGAAAGCGACGAGGCAAAGGCGAGTACCAGCGCGGCAAATCCAAGCATCCGAGTGTTCATTCTGTTTTTCCTTCCGGCGCAGCTCGTTCAAACGAGCTGCGGCCCCCCATTCCCCTGGGTGCGGGCGCATTCTACTTTCTAATCGCGCTTAACTACAAGTTCCGGCGGACGTTTGCGCGCGACGCGCTTTCCGCGGCCGGGGAAGCGCGCGAGAACTTCGCCGTCCCATAGACGGATGGTGCGCTCGGTGAAGAGCCATTTCCCGGCGACTTTCGCGAGCTTGTCGTCCCAGTAGCCGGCGAAGCGGATCAGGTAGGGCGGCTCGCCCTGACATTCGGTAACGAGCGCGAAGGAGCGCACCGAGCAGCGTTCCGAATCGCCCCGCACGACGGTATTTGTGATGTGGTGCTGGCGGCCGGGGAAATTCGGGACATGGCGGAAATGCTCCGCGAAACGGCGGATGTTTTTGTGGCCTTCCCAACGGTCGGGCTCTTCGAAGACTTCCTCGATCACCACGGCGTCCGGTGTGAAGCAATCGACGAGTAGGTCAACGGCTCCGGTGTCGAGCGCCCATACGTACTGGGCGAGAAGATCGTTGATGGCGATGCGGTCTTCGGTTGTGAACGGAGGCATGGTTGAAATTAACGGTTCTCCCTGTGAAGCGGCCACATTTTGAAGAATTCGGCATAAAAAATAAGGAACGGAAAGGTGACCGCGAGCAGAGCCGATGCCAGCCAGATTTCGAAATCGTAGCTCGGCGGGCCGGGATTGACTTTACCCGTTAGGATGGGAGCGAGAGCTTCGTAGATGCGCGCGAGGATCACTCCGATCGCCGCGGATGCGATTGCGTTCAGTAATCCTTTGAGCGGCTGCTGCAATTTTCCGAACAGCGAGCCGTGCATCATGTTGAGGACGATGATGGTGCCGAAGATGAACGGGATGGGGACGCGGACCATGAAGGAGACCACGTTCATTTTCAGCACGTCCACACCCAGCCAAAACGCCAGCCAGCCGACCCCGAGCATCACCACGGTCCAGACCGTGCCCAGCACCGGCTGCTTCATCAGTGCCGGGGATTTCGTGAACGGCCACAGATCGAAATTGAGCAGCAGGAACATGACGGCGATGGCGGTAACGTAGAAGACGAGGACATTCCAGGCGTTGAAATAGCCGTGCGGATCGAGCGCCGGAACATAGACGGGCGCGCCGCGCATGAATTCGTAGCCGAAGAGCAGACGAAAGAGCACATAGTTGATCGCGTAGCAAGCGACCAGCATCACCAGACCGGCGGCGACCGGATTCCTGATCAATCTGGTGAACGGCCAGCCGCCCCACATGATCGCCAGCCAGAAAGTGATGATGACGGAACAGATGATGCACATCGCCAGCATCGGTGGAGGGGGATTGACGCCGCCGCCGACTGTCTTGAAATGAACGGCAGCGACGACTGCGCCAACCGCGAGGGCGATGAGCGTCAGCAGGATTCCCTTGGTGGGCTGTGACCGGGTCGCCGCGAAGCCAGGATGGTTACAACCCCAGGTTACGGAGATCACGATCTGCATGGGGATGAAGCAGATGGTCAGGAAGGCGACCCAGGTGGCGAAGGTGGGGAAGGCGAACAGGGCGATGAAGCCGAGCGAAACGGCGACGACGAGCAGCGAGGAAACGATACCGAGCAGCGGCTGTTTCACGTCAGGCTCCCCTTCCAAGTCAGGTTTCTGCGTTCACGGGCTCGATATTAGTACGGATTGGGCGGAGCGCAAGAGAGAACGCCTGCGGACTTTGCTTCGGGCGCGTGGAGACAGACAGATCCAGGGCCAAGCCCGGAACGATCGTCGAAGCGTTCGCTGGTGCTGAAGCCCCAGGCTTCCACCGAAAACCTTTCTAGTAGCCGATGGTGATGCGCTCGTTGTGGTGCTTGGGGTGTTCCATCTCGTCGACGAGGGCCACCGAGTAGTCTTCGAGCGAAATTTTACTTTCCCCTTTGTCGTTGTAAAGGACGTGGTCCTTGCCAACGCGGAATTTTCCGGTGCGTTCGCCGGGCGCGATGACCACCGAGGGCGCCACGAAGACCCAGTCGAGCGACGGCTCCTGTTGGAGCAGATAGTAGAGCTCGCGGGTACCGCGAATGCCGGGCTTGAACGCTTCGTATGCGGCCGGAAACTGAGGCGAATCGATCAGCTCGATGCCTTCGGGGGTTTTCAGGCTCGCTGCGCCGCCCACGCCGAGGAACCGCTTCACTCCGGATTTTTTCGCGGCGGCGAGGATGGCTTTGTGTCCATTGACATGGAGTTCGTAGACGTGCGGGCCGGCGACGCCGCGGGCGGGATTAAACGAGCTGATAACGATGTCGTGTCCGGCCAGAATCTTCGCGAGGTCGTCGACATTCAGGACATCGACCTTCTTTACCGTGAGATTTTTTTGCGAGGCGTCGATTTTTTCGGGATTGCGGACGATTGCCGTGACGTGATGGCCGCGCTGCAGAGCCTCGGACAGAATTTTGGAGCCGACGAAGCCGCTGGCGCCGATCAGCGCGACTTTCATAGCGATTCCCCCCAAGTTGACATGGAGCGGCTGTGCGCCGCCGCTTCCTGTTGTGGCCCGCCGCAATTGACAGGCCGCAAGAACCGGGGGATTGTATCACTTCATTTTCGTGGGGGAAGGATTCCATGATAGAGACCGGACCGTTTGGCTCGGCGCGTTCGACATTGCAGGAACCCAAGCTGGAGTTTGCGTTCGAGGTTCGGCTGCGGTTCACGCGAGTGCAGAACATCGAAAAAATGCCCACTGGCGCGGGGCGGGGAGCCGTGTATGTGGATAGCGGCGAATTCTCGGGGCCGCGCCTGCGCGGCAAAGCCGTGCCCCATAGCGGTGGCGATTACTCCCTGTTTCGTCCGGACGATGTGTTGGCATTCGATGCGCGCTACATGTTGCAGGAGGATGATGGGACTCTGATCCTGGTCCACAACCGGGGATATCTCTGGGGTCGCAGCGCGGACACTATGGATCGATTGCGGAAGATGGCGTTTGCGGGGGGACCGGCGGTCGATCCTGCACAGTATTATCTGCGGGCCTTCCCGACATTCGAAGTGAACCTGGGAAAGCATGATTGGTTGATGCGATATGTGTTTGTTGGCGTCGGGGAGCGGAAGGCGGATGGGAATTTGATTCGGTATTTTGCGCTGCTGTAGCGGAGTGACCCGGGCTTAAAGCCCGCTTCGTGGCTGCCATTTTATGTCGTGGGTAAACCCACGATTCACAACGATTCGCCCGCCAGGCTTTCACTGAACGCTAACCAGACACTGCGCGGAGTATGGTAGGCTGTTCGTTTGCGGGGCAATTTGCGTCGGGGAAGGTTTGCCGTTCCACTTCTTTCGGCCGAGCTTTCCGCAATAAATCCTTTGGAGCACGCCCATGAGCAGCAATCCCGCCGAAGTCTCCGAAGCGCCCAAGGCTGATTCGTACTACTGCGAGATCCCCAACGATCCGTGCGCCATCGTGATGTTCGGCGCTTCGGGCGACCTGGCGAAGCGCAAGCTGCTGCCGGCGCTCTACGATTTGGCGCTGCATTCCTGTCTCGCGCCGCGATTTCGTTTGCTGGGGTTCGCGCGCACTCCATTGACGGATGACGCCTTCCGCAAATCGGCCAGCGAGTTTTTGTCGAACGTGGACCACAACGGAGCGAGCGGGAACCGGCGTGAGGAGTTCCTGCAGCATCTGCAATATTTTCATGGGGATTATGACGATCCGGAATCGTACAAGAAGCTGGCGCAGAGGCTGGAAGAGCTCGATGGCGAGGGAAAACTCGGCGCCAACCGCCTGTTTTATCTGGCGACGCCGCCGGAAGTGTACGCCCATGTGATCGCGCAGCTAGGGTGCGCGGGGCTGGCGAAACCGAAAAACGCGGATTCCTGGTCGCGAATCATCATCGAAAAACCGTTTGGGCGCGACGGCGCTTCAGCACGCGACCTGAACGCGAAAGTCTTGCAAGTTTTCGAAGAGCAGCAGGTCTATCGCATCGACCACTACCTGGGCAAGGAGACGGTGCAGAATCTGCTGGTCTTTCGCTTCGGCAACGGAATTTTCGAGCCGATCTGGAACCGGAATTTCGTCGACCACGTGCAGATTACGGCGGCCGAGGCGCTGGGAGTGGAGCGCCGCGCGGCGTTTTATGAATCGGCGGGCGGGCTGCGGGACATGATCCAGAGCCACGTACTGCAGCTGACGTCGCTGGTGGCGATGGAGGCGCCGGCACGTTTCGACGCCACCTCGGTGCGAAACGAGAAAATCAAAATTCTGCAGTCCATCCGGCCGTTCAATTCCGAGTCGGTGTGGAAGTCGGTGATTCGCGGCCAGTACGGGCCGGGAACGGAGAAGGGCGCGGCCGTGCCGGGATACCGGCAGGAGCCGGGCGTCAATCCGAATTCGGCCACGGAGACGTTTGTCGCGCTGAGGCTGCTGGTCGACAACTGGCGCTGGAGCGGCGTGCCGTTTTATCTGCGAACCGGAAAGCGGCTGGCGCGGGCGATGACCGAGATCGCCATCCGTTTCAAGAAGGCGCCACACATGGTGTTTCAGGGCGAAAGCGTCGAGCCGAATTCACTGGTCCTGAATATCCAGCCGGACGAAGGGATTTCGCTTTCCTTCGGGGCGAAGTCGCCGGGATCGCAGATGCATATCAGCCCGGTGACCATGGATTTTAGCTACCGGCGGGCATTCGGCTCGGGATCGCGCGAGGCGTACGCCACGCTCATCAACGATTGCATCCGCGGCGACGCGACGCTGTTTGACCGCGCCGATAGCGTCGAAGCAGCGTGGGGCCTGGTGGACCCAATTCTGGAAGCGTGGCAAGGCGCGTCCGCTCCGCCGTTCCCGAATTATCCGGCGGGCAGCGAAGGTCCTCGCGCGGCGGACGATCTCACCGTGTCCGAAGGGCGGCACTGGCGGCCGATTTAATCGCACGGTCGAAAGATTCCACGCACAGCCTGGGAGGGCCAGTTGATTCTTGCGGGCGATATCGGCGGAACGAAAACGAATCTGGGAATCTTCGACGTACAACAGGGAAAGCTCACCAAGGTTACCGACAAGCGCTACCCCAGCCGCGAGCACAAGGGCCTGGAGGAAATTGTCGCCGATTTCGTGAAGGTCACCGGCGCGCGGCCGACGGCGGCGGCGTTCGGAATCGCCGGACCCATAGTTGATAATCGCGTGCACACGGGAAATTTGCCGTGGGTGGTCGATGGATCGATCATGGCCGGTCTGCTGGGGCTTGATCGCGTTCGATTGCTGAATGATCTGGAAGCGGCGGCCTGGGGAATCGGCGTGTTGGAGCCCGGCGATCTGGAGATCCTGCGCGAAGGTATTCCGGCGCTCAAGGCCCCGCGCGCGGTGATCGCGGCGGGCACCGGCCTGGGTGAAGCGATTTTATTCTGGGACGGGGCGAAACATGTTCCCACCGCGACCGAAGGCGGCCACGCCGATTTCGCTCCGCAAACCGAACAGCAGGTTGAGTTGTGGAGGTTCATCAAGGCCCGCAACGAATTCACGAGCAACGAACTGATACTTTCCGGCCGGGGATTCAAAACGCTGCACGAGTTCTTGAATCCCGACGTCCGACATCCCGGGTTCGACGATCCGTCGATCGATCCCGCGCCGGAAATTACGCGGATGGCGTTGTCGAAGCAGTGTCTGGTGTGCGTGGCGGCGATGAATCTGTGGGTCGACATTTATGGGTCCGAAGCGGGAAATCTGGTGGTGCGCACCGTGGCGCGTGGCGGGCTCTTCATTGCCGGGGGCATCGCGGTGAAAATCCTGCCGATTTTGAAGGATGGGCGGTTGCTCGCAGCCATGCAGCACAAGGAAAAGATGACCGAGCTCCTGGCGCAAGTGCCGGTGCGCGTGGTCCTCGATGAAGAGTGCCCCTTGAAAGGTGCCGCGTATGTGGCATGGAAGGCCCTGTAGGAACCTCCGCCGGGACTAGCACTCGGTTCTGTGAGTTCCGGTACGCCTTGCCTGTTGCGCGTTCCAAGAAAGTTCACAGAAATGGGCGAGAATTCCGCGCTCGAAAGTCTGTCGCTCACCTGACCAGCCTTCGCGGTCCCGTAAGCCATTCAATTTAAGCAAAATAGCGGCGCGGGGACTCTGGCACGGTAGTTGCCAGATTACTGCTGACCCGCCGACAAGATCGGTGGCAGCGAGGTGCACAACATGAAAAAGATCCTGGGAATTGCCGCCATGGGACTGCTGTTCTCGATCCCGGCCTATGCGCAGGGCCGAAGCTTCGGAGTCGGTAGCAGCCCGGGCGCGGCATTGAACTTCGGCGGAGGCGGCATTGGGGGCGGTTCGGTGGGAGGCTCGTCGAGAGTCCAGTTGCCGGCGGATCTTCCCGCGCAATTCACTACGGCGGCCTACAGCGGCGACCAGTCGTTCGCGCCGTCGTCGTTCCTGACGTTCCAGCAGGCGGTCGAAGAGGGCAAGCTGGAATCCGCGCCGCAGAAGTCGGTGGCTCAGGTGGCAGCGGAAAACCAGGCGGCGGCCAAGGCCAAGTCGCGCGTTGCTTTCGTGCAGGATGCTCGCGGGAACGTTGTGCCCGTTCCGCGCTCCTAAGCGCTTCCTCAAATTATCTCGACTTAGAATGAAAGGCCGTCCGGCGGGAGGATCCAGCCGGACGGCCCTTTCGGTCGACTGTGCGGCTCCGTGGAGATGGAAAGGGAGCCGGGTTTACCCGGACTACTTCAGATTCGCACTGCTAAAGCTGTAGACGAAACTGATCGTTGCGGTGTTCTGCTCCTTGACTTCGTTTTCATTCGACAAGCTCTGGATGAATACCGGCTTGTTCGCGAAGTCGTAGCGCCATTCCCCGCGTATCAGGAGCTGGCTCGTCAGGTTATACGAGTAAGTTCCCGTTACTTCCTGCGCCCAACCCCGGCCGAAGTTCCCGGAGAGCGGGTTCGTCAGCAAGCCCGTATAGCCGGATGCATCGTCAAACCATTCGTAACGAACTGCGAAGTTGGTCTTCGGGCTAAGGGTGTACTTTGCGTAGCCGGCCACGCCGCCCCACTCGGTTTCTGGCCCGGGGCAGTTGATGGGCTCAAAGCCGCCTTCTCGAACCGGACGACTTGAGTTTCGGTGAATGGTGACCACGCCCTCGCAGTCCGATTCGGGTGTATAGACCACAGGACCCCAGCCGTAGTCGCCGTTAATCTGAAGTGCCCATTTTGCGTTGGGCGTCCAGGCGATCACGGTGTCATTGATCTGCTTCCACTCGTTCAGGTTCTGGTCGTTGATGCCGATGCCGTCGTTGACCGGCCCGGCGAAGTAGTTGTCGGTGAGGGCCCACTTGGCGTTCGGCGTGTAGGCGAGGCTCACACCATACGTCAGGTTCGAGCTCGTGCCGAACGTCCCTGTTTCAAAGCCCAGCGAGTTGTTGATGTTGGTGTTGTTCCAGCCGTTCACCATGAAGCCGGTGACCGCCCATTTCGAGTTAAACGCGTACTTGGCGTTCGCGCCGAAATGGAAGAACGGAATCGCGTAGTCGAACAGAAGGCCCCGCGAATAGTTCCAGTTCGCGTTGCTTTCGATCACTTCCGCGCCCATCGGCGTAACGAATTTCCCGACGGTCAGGGTCAAGCCTTTGCCTACCGGAAACAGATAGGAAAGATAAGCTTCTTTCAGGAAGAAATTGCTGTTGTCGGTGAACGCGGTGTCGGAACCGTTCACGATTTTGGCTCCGTAGCCGTAGCCGGCGGACACGTGGTAACCGAGACGGCTCTCTGCCGATGTTGCGTCGCCCGCCTTGTCCAGGATCAATTCGGCCATGTTGAAGTTGAACCCGTTCGTCGGCGCCTCGAAGGAACGCAGGCCGGCCAGGTTGTTGTACGGGTGATTGGTGTCGTACCCGTAGTAGACGTCGCCAAAGCCGCTCAGTGTAATGGGACCGAGCAAGCTCGCAATGCTGATCTTCGGCGGTGTGTCGTCCCCGGCTGCCCCGGGCGTATAAGCGGCCCCGGCCGATGGTCCACCGGGTATGGCGTACGCCGCGGTCTTCATGCTCGCGGCCGTGTCGCTTTTCAGCGAGGCAATTTCCTGCTGCAACAGCTCCACCTCTTTTTCCAATTGCTCGAGTCGCTGATCCGCAGTCGGCTGTGCGCTCGCGGCCGGTTGGGTCGCGGCAGCGGGCTGTGATGAAGCCGCTGGCTGCGATGCCGGAGCCGGCTGGGTCGCTGCGGGCGACGACGGCTGGTCTTCGGCTCTCGACGTCGGCGAACAGGCAATCGCCACGAACGCGGCGAATAAACCGGCAGCCCATTTGCTAAGGCACCTCGTGTTGCGATTCATGTGGTTCCTCTCCCTCCCTGCCGCGCTCACAGCTCCACCGTTATGAGCTCGCGGCTCCGCAATTAAAAGTTGGTAAGTCAAAATACAGACGGGCGTCGGAATGGTCCAACTCATTAAATCTATGGAATGAATAAACGGTTTATCTACAAAATCTTTATAAAATCCATATGTGCGGAACACGGAGAACGAGCGGTGGAACTCCACCTAATTTCTTGTCTGATTAGGAGGAATTTTCGAAGAATCTGCCTGCGAAAGGACCGAATCGGCGGCCCAAGGGCCCCGGGGCGCCTCAGTGCTTCACGAACAGCAGCATCAGGCCGAAAATAACGACAGGAATCATGATCAGGAATAGATAAAAGAGGATTTTTCGCAGCCAGGGCGTACGCCGTTTGCGCCAGTCGTGCAGTTCGGGACGCTCGGAGACGCCGACTTTTTCCGGATGCCGAAGGTCGAGCGCCATTTCGTGCCCGCTGGCATAGCGGTTTTTGGGATCGCGCTCGATGGCGCGATAGATAATCTCCTGCAATTCAGGAGATATGGTCGGATCGATTTCCCGGGGCGGGATCGGGTTGTTCAGCAAGCGGTCGTTCATGATGGCGAAGGGATTCGGTCCCTGGAAGGGGACTTGTCCGGTCAGCATTTCGTACAGCATCACGCCCAGCGCGTAGAGATCGCTGCGGGCGTCGCCGCGCTTGCCCTTGACCTGTTCGGGAGAGATGTATTCGGGCGTTCCCATGATCTGCGAGAGCTTGGCAAAAGTGAGCCGGCGCGCGCCGGCCTGGCCGGCGATACCGAAATCGATCAGTTTGACGTGATCTTCGGGGTCGACCATGATGTTTTCCGGCTTCAAGTCGCGATGCACGATGCCGTGTGAGTGGATATAGCTAAGGGCATCGCAGATGCCGAGCGCGATTTTGATGGCTCGCTCGCGGGGCAGTTTCTTTTCCGCGTCGAGGATTTTGCGAAGCAGTTTGCCATCGACCCACTCCATGACCATGTAAATCTGGCTGCGGTCGTCGTCGGGAAAGACCTTCATTACAGCGGGATGATCAAGGGATTTTCCGATGTCCCGTTCGCGATTGAACCTGTCGAAGAAGACAGGGTCGCTTTCCATTTCGGGGTGGGGAACTTTGATGGCGACGGGCTTTCCGGTGCGGGTATCGGTGGCGCGAAAAATGGACGCCATCCCACTGCGGGCAACGACACTGTCGATGCGGTAATGGTCGAGTTGTTCGCCGGGATGGACTGGGATTCCTTGTCAGCGCGAGCCGCGGCCGGCCAGATCTAGGGGAGCCGGTAGGGTCGTCCGCGATACATGCCTACGCGTTCGACGCTTCGCACGCGAATCAGTTGCAGAGAGATATTATCACCACCGTCGCGCTGGTTTGCAAGATCGACAAGCCGTTTCGCTGCGATGGCCAAGTCTCCGCCATGGGAGGTGAGAGCGGCCATTTCGGAAGCTTCGACGGGGTTATGCAAACCGTCGGAGCAGAGTAGCAGGACGTCGCCCGCGAAGACCTGGTGCTCGTTGACCTCGACGTTGACCATCAGCTCGGCGCCCAGAGAGCGGCTGAGCAGGTGGCGCGTCTCAGCCTGCGCGGCTTCATCGCGGGAGAGCAATTTCAGGCGAAGGTGCTCGTTTGCGACGGTGTGATCGCGGGTCAGCAGGTTGGGCTGGCCGCGGCGGATCAAGTAGCAGCGCGAGTCGCCGACGTGCGCCACGGCGGCGCGATCGTAGCGCAGAGCGCAGGCGACGATCGTGGTTGCCATGCCCGCGCCGCTGGGCTGCGTGGCATGGCCGGCGTCGATCACGCGCGTGTTGGCCGTGCGGATCAGCCGCGATAGAAGCGACGCGTGAGGCTCACCGGGCGTAGAGGCCCTAAAACCTTCCATAACGGACTCGATCGCCGTGTGGGAAGCCACCTCTCCGAGATCGTGGCCGCCGACCCCGTCGGCGACGGCGAACAAATAGCCGCGCTCACGCGCGTCCTCCGGCGTCGCCGGAGCGAAGTGGCCCAAAGAATCTTCGTTGCCCAGGCGCACCCGACCCAGGTCGGATAGCTCGGCAAATTCGCAATCCATGGAAGACTTTTGTGGCAGGACCGAGCGCGTCGAAATTCCGCTACCCACGCTCGCTGCCGCTGCCGCCGCTAGGAAACCTCTGAACATTGATCGTCCCGGCGATTGAAAAGCGCACCGCGCCCAAACTCCCGGTACTGACGCCACCACTCCCCGACGCTGGCGCACGGGAGCCGGTGTCGATGATTGAATTATTGGGCAGGGGAGGGGTGGTGGGAGATACAACGTTTGGATGGATCGAATAGATGTTTTTTATAAGCAATTCGTAAATGAAACAGCTCCGGCATCGGCGAAAGCTTGAGCTTTTGAAAATGCCAGCGGGCCCGGCATGCCGGGCCCGCTTTGTGGAAGGCGGTTTTACAGAAATCGACTACGCTCTGCTGGTGACGAGCGTCGTCTTTCCCTGCTTTTTGCTGTTCACTGAGAAATAGATGCCGCCATAGATCGCCCAGACAGCAGCGATACCCAAGGCAAAGAACGGCTCCATCTTCGTGCCGTAACCCATGAACGGCAGAACGATGTAGGCTCCCATACATATCAGGTTCGCGGCTACACCGAAGATGGGGATCAGCATGTGTTTGAGGAAGTTGAAGTTCGGGTGCCCGTGATAGCAGAAGATGCAGGTCACGCAGCTGAGCATGTACAGAAGGAACGTCCCGAAGTTCGAAGCCAGAGTGATGGTCAGTAGCGTGTTGGGCAGTGCCGCCATCTTGTCATGCGACATGTACCCGAAGCTCGACCAGAAGCCGTGAGGCAGGGCTGCGATCGTGGCGTCGGGCATGGCGCCGCCATCGCCGAACAGCACCAGCAGCGCGATGCAGCCGGTGACCGCGGAAATGATCGCGAGCGCCCAAATCGCACGGTGGGGGCTCAGGTTCTTGTCGTGGAGAAGGCCGAAGTTCTCCGGCACTTCGTTGTCCTTACCCATGGCATAGGTAACGCGCGCCCCGGTGTTAATGCAGGAGAGTGTCGTGCCGATGAGCGCCAGAAACACCGTGACCGCTTCGATCAGCATGAATGTGCGACCGTGGCCCGAGCCGAACAGAGCATCGCCGACCATAACCATCAGGTCGCCGATGGGCGCGGACGAGCCGGCCGCGCTCTGCGCGGAGTAGCCGGTACTTAAGACGTAGTTTGCCGCGAAATACTCAAACAGATAGCAAAACGCCCCTTGTACGAGGAGTGAGGTGATGACGGCGATGGGCACGTCCCGTTTGGCGTTCCGGGCCTCGCCGCCCATCGAGGTGACCGATTCGAATCCGACTAGAATGAGAATCGCGACCGTCGCTTGAACGAACATCCATTGGAATTTGTGAAGACCGATGACCGAACCAGCGCTCGGATGGCTCACGAAGTTGCCGCTCGAATCGGTGAGCGGGTAGTCAACGTGGAAGGGCACGGGCTTTCCCGCTGCGTCCAGCTTGGGCTGAGGCACCATGTTGGCGTCGCGGGTGATTACGTCGGTAGCTGTGCCATTGACCGTCTGGCTCGTGGTGGCAAACTCGTAGTTGTACGCTTCGCTGGTCGTGGAATCCCATTGGAAAGCCACGCTGCCCGGCGGGTGATTCATACGGTAGCCGATGGCCATCACCGCGAAAACGATCAGCGCCGAGATTTGAATTACGTTGATTGCGATGCTGACGGCCGTCGAGCCGTTCACTCCGCGGTGGGCGATATACGCGACGGCGAAAGAAAACACGATCGCGACCGCCATCATAAACATCGGACCAGGGTTTGACGCGCTCATGAAGTTGGGCCAAAGCGTGCCTGTAATGTAGCCGCAGAATACTCCCGTGACCGCGACCATGACGCCAGGATAGATCCAGTAGTAAAGGTGAGAGCCCCAGCCGACGATGAACTTCATCAGCCGTGCGTACTTCCAAGCTTTGTCGTGATTCAGGAACGCTTGCTCTGCGAAGTAATACGAGCTTCCCGTGCCTGGGTACAGCTTTGCCATTTCCGCATAACAGACGGCGGTGGCAAGACAAAGCAAAAGTGCGAACACGATGCCAATCCACATCGATGGCGCCGTCGCTCCCTCAGTCATCTGGGGCGCGAAGGTGAGCCATAGGAACGCGCCGGGAGCGATCAACGCCATCGCGTTCATCGTCAACCCGGTCAAGCCTAACGTAGCTTGCATCTCTCCGGTGGTCTTCTCGGCCATTAGGTACTCTCCTCTAGGAAACTGGGTAACTAGGACTCGGACCTTATACGGAAGTAAAGGATTCGTAAAATGCAACGTTTTGATGCGGGGGATAGATGTTTCGAATGCGGTTGAGCGGGGCGAGAAATGAGCTTCCCACCGACCGTTTTGCGCGGGCAGGGTCGTTTTCTTTCCGTCACTTTGGAGGGTGCCTTTCCTTTGTTTTCAGTGACATGCCTGGGGAATGGCCTCGCATGGTGTGTCACTCTGCGGAGAGCACTGCTGGCCGGAGCGCTGCTCCAGCCGAGCACGATGGCGAGCGACTGTGGCGCCAAGGTGCGGTCGGTCCTTGTTGCGCGGCGCTCGCAACGGCACATCGGCCCGCGGGCCTCAGCGCGGGCAGGAGTGTCTGCGCCACCCAACCAAGACCGCATATTCCGTTGTCAGACAGCAGCGACTCCCGTCGAGCGCGAGCGGACGGAACTGACCCCTGGCTTCCGACCTGAGAGGTCGCGGCAGAGGGCGACGGTAGGTTCGTTCAAAATTGGTCAACCGCACTAGACCTGTCCTTTTCGCTGGATTCCCACGTCCTTGATTTCAGGATCGAGACGGGCGGATCCGCGATGGTCTGAGTGCGGCGGCGCTGTTGCATCAGTCGATGTGCCTGTTAGTATGTTTGGATGAATTTTGCGCTGCGGCGCTCCCGGAAATGACCGAGAAGAGAGAATTTCGCGCCATCAAAGGCACGCGGGACATACGTCCGCCGGATTCCGCGCTGTGGAACTGGTTCGAGCAGCGCGCGCGGGACGTCTTCGAGGCTTACAATTTTCGGGAGATCCGGTTGCCGATTTTCGAGGAGACGGATTTATTTGCGCGGTCGATCGGCGCGGATACGGACGTGGTGGGCAAGGAGATGTACACGTTTGAGGACCGCGACGAGTCGTCGGTGAGCCTGCGGCCGGAGGCGACGGCGGGCGTGGCGCGCGCCTACATCGAGCACGGAATGCACACGCTGCCGGGGAACGTGAAGCTGTACTACATCGGGCCGATGTTCCGGCGGGAGCGGCCGCAGAAGGGGCGCTACCGGCAGTTTTATCAGATCGGTGCGGAGGTGCTTGGTCAGTCGGACGCGCCGGCGATCGATGCGGAAGTGCTCGAAATGCTGATGGTGCTGTTCCAGCGCGCGGGGCTGGCGCTGACCACGCTGTACATCAATTCGATCGGTTGCCGGGATTGCCGGCCGAAATATGTGGACGTGCTGCGGCGTGAGTTGAGGAACATTCAAGACCAATTGGGCGCCGACAGCCAGAGGAGGATCGAGACGAATCCGCTGCGCGTGTTGGATTCGAAGCTGCCCGAGGAGCAATCGATCATCGAGACGCTGCCGCGGATCGCGGATCATCTGTGCGCGGCCTGTCGGCAGCATTTTTCGGAGCTGAAGGATGAGTTAAATTTGCGGGGCATGGCTTACCGCGAGAATTGGCGACTGGTGCGGGGGCTGGATTACTACACGCGAACGACGTTTGAGGTGACGGCGGAGGGGCTTGGGTCGCAGAACGCGGTTTGCGGCGGCGGGCGGTACGACGGGCTGGTCGAGCTGCTCGGCGGCCATCCAACCAAGGGTATCGGCTTCGCGATCGGCAGCGATCGCGCGATTTTGTCAATTCAGGACGGTGGGCAGGCACCGAAATTGCCGGGGCTGGGAGTTTTTGTGGCGTGGATGAGCACGGCCACGTATCCGGCGGCGGTGCGGATTGCGGGTAAGCTGCGGGACGGCGGCGTGTCGCTCGAATTGCCTCCCGAAGAGATGAAATTCAAGAAGTCGCTGGGATTGGCCGACAAGCTAGGTGCGCGCTATGCGCTGATTATTGGCGAGGACGAAGTCGCGTCGGGGACATTTACGTTGAAACGGTTGGCGGACGGCGAGCAGAAGAAATTCAAAGAGAACGAATTGCTCGAATACTTGGAATCGGAACGGAGAGTGTAGTGCTCGACACGCTTGGGAATTTGGAACGGACGAATTATTGCGGGGCGCTGCGGGCGTCTGATGCGGACAAGGACGTCGTGCTGATGGGCTGGGTGCATCGGCGGCGCGACCTGGGGCAGCTGATTTTTATCGACCTGCGCGACCGCGCGGGGATCGCCCAGATCGTGTTCAACAAGGAGCAGAGTCCCGAGGCGCACGCCAAGGCGGAGGAACTGCGGTCGGAGTTCGTGGCGGCGGTCGAGGGGCGAGTGATCCTGCGGCAAAAGGTGAATCCGGAAATCGCCACGGGCGCAGTGGAAGTGATCGCGACGAAACTGCTCATTCTGAATCATTCGAAAACGCCGCCGTTTCAAATCGAGGACGAGGTGACGGCGAACGAAGAGACGCGGCTGCGGCATCGTTATCTCGACCTGCGCCGGCCGAAACTGCACAGCAACATCGAGCTGCGCCACCGGATCGTTCTTGAAATTCGCAAGACGTTGGACGAGCTGGGATTCTTCGAAATTGAAACGCCGCTCCTGACGCGGTCGACGCCCGAGGGAGCTCGCGACTGCCTGGTGCCGAGCCGCATCCATCACGGGCAATTTTACGCGCTGCCGCAGTCGCCCCAGATTTTCAAGCAGATCCTGATGATTTCGGGCATGGACCGGTATTTTCAGATCTGCAAGTGCATCCGCGATGAGGACTTTCGTGCGGACCGGCAGCTGGAGTTCACGCAGCTGGATCTGGAGTTGTCGTTTCCGCGGCAGCAGGACGTTTTCGACGCGATCGAGCGGGTGATGCAGCGAGTGTGCGCGCTGGTCGGCGTAAAGGTGGAGCGGCCGTTCCGGCACATGGAATATAAGGAGGCGCTGCGGCGGTACGGGTCGGACAAGCCCGACCTGCGATTCGGTATGGAGCTGCACAACGTGACCGAGCATTTTGAGCCGGCGCGCACGGCGCTGCATTTCGAGGGCAACGTGCAGGCGGTTGTGGCGCCGGGCGCCGCGGCGTGGTCGCGGAAGCAGCTCGATGAACTGTCCGAGCACGCGAGAGCGGTAGGGGCGCGCGCGGTTTATACGGTGAAAGTGACGGCGGAGGGAATTTCGTCGGGGCTGGAAAAAACTCTCGGCGCGGACTCGTTGAAGAAGCTGGCCGAGGCGCTTGGGGCAAAGGCCGGGGATTTGATTGTGGCCGCGGCGGCAAAGGAACAGATTCCGCACCACGACACGTCGCTGGGCGTTGCCGGGCAGATCCGTTTGTATCTGGGCGATCAATTGAATCTGATCGACCGCAGCAAGTGGGAGTTTCTGTGGATCACCGGGTTCGCGCTGTTCGAATGGAGCCAGCGCGACAAGCGCTGGGTGAGCGCGCAGCATCCGTTCACCGGAATTGTCGAGGAGGATATCGAGAAGCTCGAGACGGCGCCCTGGGAATGCCGCTCGAAGGGCTACGATATCGTCCTGAACGGAAACGAGCTCGGGTCGGGCAGCATTCGAATTCACCGGCAGGACGTGCAGGCGCGCATGTTTAAGGCGCTGGGGTTGACTGAAGAGCAGTGTCGGCATCGATTCGGATTCTTTCTCGACGCGCTGACCTACGGCACGCCACCGCACGGCGGGATTGCGCTGGGAATCGACCGCATCGTGATGCTGCTGGCCGGAGAGAAATCGTTGCGCGACGTGATTGCGTTTCCGAAGACGACTAAGGCGCAGGATCTGATGTCGGAGGCGCCGTCGACGGTGGATCAGGAACAGCTGGATGAACTAGGTATTGCGATCAAACGGGACCAAGGGGCATGAGTGCAATGTTCCTCGCTAGCACCGGATATCAGAATCGGGCAACCAGGCGCTCTCTTTCTTGGCTGCATGAGCCTTGTCAATTACTTTCGAGGTCGCCAGCCTGCTAGGAAGCAGAGTCTTGGATAATCTTTAATGAGTCGCATACGCATTCTCGCGGAGAACGTGGCGAACAAGATCGCCGCCGGCGAAGTTGTCGAGCGGCCGGCGTCCGTCGTAAAGGAGCTGCTGGAGAACGCGCTCGATGCGGGCGCGCGCTCGACTCGCATTGAGGTGGAATCGGGTGGCAAGCGCCTGATTCGGGTGACCGACGACGGCAGCGGGATGAATCATGACGATGCGCTGCTGGCGTTTGAGCGGCACGCGACGTCGAAGCTGCGCACAGCGGATGATCTGCTATCGATCGCTACGCTGGGATTTCGGGGGGAGGCGCTGCCGTCGATCGCGTCGATTTCGCGGCTGGTGCTGGAATCGCGCACGCCCCAGGAAGAGCAGGGAACGCGCGTGGAATTCGCGGGTGGCAAGCTTGTCAGCGTGAAGCCGGGCGGTATGCCGGCAGGGACTTCAATCAGCGTCGCCGACATTTTTTACAGCGTGCCCGCGCGGCGGAAATTCCTGAAATCGGAGACCACGGAGCTGGGGCACATCGCTTCGCTCGTGACGCATTACGCGCTGGCCCATCCTGAAACGCATTTCGTGCTGAAGACGCCGTCGCAGATGATTCTGGATTGCGCGCCGGTGGAAAAGCTGGCCGAGCGCGTCTATCAGCTTTTGGGGCGGCGGGCCCTGGACGAATTGATCGAGATTCCGGCCGCGGAAGGACCGGTGCCCTCGGCGGTCACCGAGCCGCCGATCGAGCCGGACGAGCAGGCCGCCACGCTGCGTGTAACGGGCTTCGCGTCGCGCCCTGAAGTGCAGCGCACGAACCGAAACGGCATTTACATTTTCGTGAATCGACGCCTGGTGCGCGACCGGTTGCTGCTGCATGCGATTCACGAGGCCTACCGCAACGTGACGCCGCCGGGAGTGTTCCCGGTGGTGCTGTTGTTCCTCGAGCTGCCGTACAAGGAAGTCGACGTCAACGTGCACCCGGCGAAAATCGAGGTGCGATTCCGCCATCCGCAGTTTGTCCACGATTTCACGCGCGATGCGCTGCGGCATGCGCTGTCGATGGCGCGGCCGATTCCGGGATTTCCCGCGGCGCGCGCGGCGACGGCGGGAGCAGACGGCGGCGCGTATGCGAGCGACACCCCGACCACCGGCTTTGCTGCCGCCGGCGCTGTGGCTTTGCCGCCGGGCCCGCCGCGGGCGGAGATTCCCGTGGCGCTGTCGAGCGCGGCCACTTCGGAAGCTTTCGAACTGAGCACGGGGCCCGACCGGCCGTTTGCACAGCGGTTGGGATTCGATTCGGGCGCGGCGATGAATTTCCCCATGCCGCCGCTCAATCGCCCGGCGAGCGAATCGGCGGTGCTCGAGGCGCCGCTGCCTGCCTCGGGCTCGCTGCCGAGCGTCGAAGAAATCGCGGATTTAAAACCGCTCGGGCAGGTGAATGCGAGCTTCATCATTGCCATCAATGCCGAGGGGCTTTGGATCATCGACCAGCACGTGGCGCACGAGCGCGTACTTTTCGAGCAGCATCTGCGGGCGCGGCGCGAGGGCGAGCTGGGCGGTCAGCGGCTGCTGCTGCCGGTGATGGTTGAACTAAGCCCGCGGCAGCTGGTGACATTCCAGCAGATTTCAGACGAATTGTGCGCGAATGGATTCGAAGCGGAGCGAATGGGCGCGCGGAGCGTGGCGATCCAGGCCGCGCCCGCCGGAATCACGTCGAGCGATGCGGAAAAGCTGCTGTTTGAAATTCTCGACGGGATTGCTCGCGAGAACCAGTCGATCTCGATCGATTCGCTGCAGGCCAAGATCGCGGCTTCCACTTCGTGCCACGCGGCGATCAAGGTGAATATGCCGCTGGACACCACGAAAATGGAATGGCTGCTCGGCGAGCTGGCGAAAACCGAATATCCCATGAGCTGCCCCCACGGCCGCCCGGTCGTACTGCGGTATTCGGTGCGCGATATCGAACGCGCCTTCAAACGCATTTAATGCAGAAACTGATCATCGCCATCGACGGGCCCGTGGGCTCGGGGAAAAGCACGCTGGCGCGGCGCGTGGCAGCGCTGCTGGGCTACGTCTACATCGATACGGGTGCGATGTACCGGTCGGTGGCGCTGAAGGCGCAGCGGCGCGGCGTACCACTGGATGCGGGCGACCGGCTTGCGGCCCTGGCCGGCGAGACGCGGGTTGATTTGTGCCAGCTGGATGGCGCCATCGATGGCGCGCAGCAGGTGCTGCTGGACGGCGAGGACGTGACCGCGATGATCCGCACGCCCCAAGTGGCGCAGGCGGCGTCGAAGGTGGCGCTCGAGCCGGGCGTTCGCAAGGTGCTGGTGGCCGAGCAGCGTCGCGCAGGTGAGCGCGGCGGCGTGGTGATGGAAGGCCGCGACATCGGCAGCGTGGTTTTTCCGGACGCGCAGCTAAAGATTTTTCTGACCGCCTCGCCCGAAGTGCGCGCCGAACGGCGCTGGCGCGAGCATCAGCAGAAGGGCGACTCGATCGATCTGGCGCGGACGCTCGAGGAAATCAAGGAGCGCGACCGGCGTGACCGGGAACGTAAGACTTCGCCGCTGCTGAAGGCCAAGGATGCCGTGGTGGTCGACAGCACGGCGATGGAGCCCGAGGAAGTGGCGCGACTTGTGGTGATGCTGGCGAACCAGCAAGCGGGCGAAAGCGCGCGGTAGAGATTCGTCTGGAAACCCCGCGCGAGCGAGGATTCGACCCGTTTCTGGCCTTCGAAAAAGCGCGTCACCCTGCAAACGTCTCATGGCTGAACGCCATCAGCGGAGACTTCTGTTTTTCGCTCTGTCCACTTTTGATTCCCGTTGCGTGCCTGAAGAAACTGCGGCGCTCGTTTCGCCGCTTCCATTCGCACTGGCGATGAGACGGACGGCCGCCTGGTACCGGGTTGCGGTGCGAAGTAGCGACCCCTGAAGGCAATGGCGCTAGGATCCTTGGCTCTTCAAAGAGCGAAGGTTCGCGCAAGTAGCGTCGAATCCCCCGGATGGACTCTGCTGAGCGGAGACACCCGCCCCCGGCGATGACACTCGAGCACGGCACAAGGAGGAGGGACAACCTCAACAGTTTGAAAGAGCCGGTTAACCTGGCAGGCTCCGACCGAATGCGTTGACGCGAGATTAATGTACGCGGTCAGGCCAAGTGATCGAATCCGATGGGAGCCGTAGTCTACGCAGGGCTGGACATGGAGGCAAGGAATTCGCCGTTCGTCTTTGTTTTCGAGAGGCGGCCCAGCAGAAGTTCCATCGCTTCGACGGTTGAGAGCGGGCTCAGCACCTTGCGCAGCACCCAGATGCGGTTCAGCTCGTCGCCCGGCAAAAGCAGTTCGTCCTTTCGCGTGCCGGAGCGGTTGATATCGATGGTCGGGAAGACGCGCTTGTCGACCAGGCGGCGGTCGAGGTTGATTTCCATGTTGCCGGTGCCCTTGAACTCTTCGAAGATGACGTCGTCCATACGGCTGCCGGTGTCGATCAGGGCGGTGGCCATGATGGTGAGCGAGCCGCCTTCTTCAATGTGGCGCGCGGCGGCGAAAAAGCGGCGCGGGCGCTGCAGCGCGTTGGCGTCAATACCGCCGGAGAGCACTTTGCCCGAAGGCGGCGTGACGGCGTTGTAGGCGCGCCCCAGACGCGTTAGCGAGTCGAGCAGGATCACCACGTCGCGCTTGTGCTCCACCAGGCGCTTGGCTTTTTCGAGCACCATTTCCGCGACCTGAATGTGGCGCTGCGGTGGTTCGTCGAAGGTCGAGCTGATGACTTCGCCCTTCACGGTGCGCTGCATGTCGGTGACTTCTTCGGGCCGCTCGTCGATCAGCAGCACGATCAGCGCGATTTCCGGATGATTGGTGGTAATGGAATTGGCGATGGACTGGAGCATCATCGTCTTTCCGGTGCGCGGCGGCGCGACGATCAAGCCGCGCTGGCCCTTGCCGACGGGGCAGAGCATGTCCAGCACGCGCCCGGTGAGGTTTTCCTTGGTGGTCTCCAGGCGAATGCGCTCGGAGGGATAGAGCGGCGTCAGGTTGTCGAAGAAAATCTTGTTGCGCGTGACCTCGGGGTCCTCGAAATTGACCGCTTCTACCTTGATCAGCGCGAAGTAGCGCTCGCCGTCCTTGGGCGGGCGGACTTGCCCCGAGACGGTGTCGCCGGTGCGCAGGTCGAACTTGCGGATCTGCGACGGCGAGACGTAGATGTCGTCCGGGCCAGGGAGATAGTTGTACTCCGGCGCGCGGAGGAATCCGAAGCCGTCCGGTAGGCATTCCAGAACGCCCTCGGAGAAAATGAGGCCGTTCTTTTCGGTCTGCGCGCGGAGGATCTGGAAGATCAGCTCCTGCTTGCGCATGCCGGAGGAGCCGGGAATGTTCAGCTCCTTGGCAATCTTCGCCAGATCGGTGATGTTTTTGTCTTTTAGTTCTGCAAGGCTAATGCTCATGTATTTCTTTCCTTCTCAAGCCTGAGCGTCAGGCACGATGTGATGTGTATGTTTGTGATCGATCCGGGCGGGCGCGTTCGATATGAGGCACTCAATCCCAGATTACGAATGGGCTAACCTACAGAAAATCCTTACGCTTCGGCCGCCGAACCCGCCGGGGAGCAGGGTGGAGAGGACCGAAAACCTTAGTTTGTTAGTTCATTATCCGGCGTGACTTCCGCGCCAAACTTGGAATCCACTCCGCCGACCGGAGGATGCCCGGCGATGGGCAGCGGTTTTTCAAGCGCGATTTCCAGCACCTGGTCCATCGACTCGACAAAGTGAACGGCCATTTGCGCCAGAATCTCCGGCGGAACGTCCGCCAGATCCTTTTCATTTTCTTTTGGAAGAATGACCGTGCGCAGGCCCAGGCGATGGGCCGCCAGCAGCTTCTCCTTCACGCCGCCGATGGGCAGCACCTTGCCGCGCAGCGTGATTTCGCCGGTCATGGCCACGTCGAAGCGCACGGGAATCATGGTCAGCGCGCTGACGATCGAGGTGCACAACGTGACGCCGGCGGACGGGCCGTCCTTGGGGATGGCGCCTTCGGGCACATGAATGTGAATATCGATATGGCGATAGAAATCTTTGGGCAGGCCGAAGAGATGGCTGCGCGACCGGACGTAGCTCATTCCTGCGTGCGCCGATTCCTGCATCACGTCGCCGAGTTTCCCAGTCAGCGTCAGGCGGCCCTTGCCCTGCATCAGCGTCGCTTCGGTCGATAGCACCTGGCCGCCGACTTCGGTCCAAGCAAGACCGGTGGTAAGTCCGATTTCGTTCTTCTTCTCGGACAGGAAATCGCGGTACTTCAAGATGCCGAGATAATCGTTGACGTTTTTCGGTGTGACTTCGGCGGTGAAACTCTTGCCTTCGCCGACGACCTTGCGCGCGACCTTGCGGCAGACGTTGGCGATTTCGCGGTCGAGATTCCGCACGCCTGCCTCGTGCGTGTAGTGGCGAATGATGTGCGTGATCGCGTCGTCAGTGAACTTCAGGTTGTCCTTGGTCAAGCCAGTGGCTTCGAGCTGGCGGTTCACCAGGAAACGCTGCGCGATCTGATGCTTTTCAGGCTCGGTATAGCCGGGCAGCCGCAAAACTTCCATGCGGTCCTGCAGGGGCTGCGGAATCGTGTGCAGCACGTTGGCCGTGCAGATGAACATCACCTTCGAGAGGTCGTACTCGACGTCCAGGTAGTGGTCTGTGAAGGAGTGGTTCAGCTCGGGGTCGAGCACCTCCATCAGCGCCGCGGACGGATCACCGCGGAAATCCATCGACATCTTGTCGACTTCATCGAGCACGAACACCGGATTGGTCGTGCCGGCCTTGCGCATCATCTGGATGATCTGGCCAGGCAGAGCGCCAATGTAGGTGCGACGGTGGCCGCGAATTTCCGCTTCATCGCGCACGCCGCCCAGCGAGACGCGGACGAATTTCCGCCCCGTGGCGCGGCCGATCGACGTAGCTAGCGAGGTCTTGCCGACTCCCGGAGGCCCCAGGAAGCAAAGAATCGATCCCTTGGGGTTCTTCACGAGTTGGCGAACAGCGAGGTATTCCAGGATGCGTTCCTTGATCTTTTCCAGGCCGTAATGATCTTCGCTGAGAATCTGTTCGGCGCGCTTGATGTCGCGAATTTCCTTCGAGCGCTTCTTCCACGGCACGGCCAGCAGCCAGTCGAGATAATTCCGCGAAACGGTGGATTCGGCGGACATCGGCGGCATCATTTCCAGCCGCTTCAGCTCCTGCATGGCCTTTTCCATCGGCCCTTCGGGCATGCCGGATGTCTCGATCTTCTTCTTGAGTTGCTCGATTTCGTTTGCTTCACCGCGGCCCAGTTCCTTTTGGATGGCCTTGAGCTTCTCGTTGAGGTAGTACTCTTTCTGGGCGCGCTCCATTTGACGCTTCACGCGCGTGTTGATCGAGCGATCAACGTTGAGCTTTTCAATCTCGACTTCCAGAATGTCCGCGATGCGGTTCAGCCGCTCGGCTGGCTCGAAGATTTCGAGCAGTTCCTGCTTCTCCTCAACGGGAATCTGCAAATTGGCGGCGATGGCGTCGGAAAGTTTTCCCGGATCCTCGACGCGCACGGCGGCGATCATTGTGTCGTAATTCAGACTCTGCGAAAGCTTGACGTACTGCTCGAAAAGCGTGGTAACGCGCGCCGAAGCCTGTTCGATCTGCGGACCAGGCTCGGCCTTGACCGGAACCAGCCGAATCGAGGCGCGGAAGAAACCTTCGTCGCTCGTCACCTGGACGATCTTCGCGCGCTCGGTTCCTTCGACCAGCACTTTGATATTGCCGTCCGGCAGCTTCACGCTCTGCACGATATTCGCGAGGGTCCCGACCTGATAAATCTCCTCAGGCTTCGGATCATCGACCGAAGCGTCGTGCTGCGTGACGAGAAAAATCTTCTTGTCGCCGGCCAGCGCGTCTTCCAGCGCGCGCACGGACGCTTCGCGCCCCACGATGAACGGGTGCATCATCTCCGGGAAGATGACCATATCCCGCACCGGCATCATCGGCACGCGCTTCACGTCGGCTTTTTCTTTGTTGAACATCAAAACGCCTTCATTCATCCTCAAATTCTTACGATTGGACTTCGATGCAGAAACTCGAATGGGCGACTCAAACCTGCGCCACGATCATCCAGCCTTCTCGAGGAGGCTCCAATTGATCTCGCGGCCTTTGACCATGTCCGCGGTGACCACGAAGTCACGAAGCTTTCGCTGCGCCGGCAGGTGGTACATCATCTCGAGCATCAGGTCCTCGAGAATCATGCGCAGCCCGCGCGCGCCCACTTTGCGCTGCAGCGCCAGTTCCGCAACCGTTTCCAGCGCATCGTCGGTGAACCGCAGCCGGACGTTTTCGAATTCGAAGAGCCGCTGATACTGACGCACCAGCGCATTCTTCGGTTCCGTCAGGATGCGCACCAGCGCGGACTTGTCCAGATCGCTCAGCACACCCATTACCGGCAGCCGGCCCACAAATTCCGGAATCAGGCCGTAGCGAATTAGGTCCGTCGGCTGCGCCTGCTCCAGCACTTCGATGTTGCGGCGCGTCGCTGTGGTCGGCTGGGCGTCGGCATGAAATCCCAAGGATTTCTGTCCCACGCGGCGCTCGATAATCTTTTCCAGCCCCACAAAAGCCCCGCCGCAAATGAACAGGATGTTCGTCGTATCGACCGGCGTGAACTCCTGATGCGGATGCTTGCGTCCGCCCTGCGGCGGGACGTTGGCGACCGTACCTTCGAGAATCTTCAGCAGCGCCTGCTGCACGCCCTCGCCTGAAACGTCTCGAGTAATCGAGGGGTTCTCGTCCTTCTTCGAAATCTTGTCAATCTCGTCTATATATATGATGCCTTGCTGAGCCTTTTGGACGTCTCCATCGGCGGCCTGCAGCAACTTTAAGATAATATTTTCGACATCCTCGCCAACGTAACCCGCCTCGGTCAGCGTCGTTGCATCCACAATCGCGAAGGGAACCTCCAGCATGCGCGACAGCGTCTGCGCCAGCAGCGTCTTGCCCGTTCCCGTCGGCCCGATCAGCAGGATGTTCGACTTCGTCAGCTCGACGTCGCCCGGCGTGCGGTTCAGGAAAATCCGCTTGTAGTGGTTATAGACCGCAACGGCCAGTTTCTTTTTCGTCTTGTCCTGCCCGATCACGTATCCGTCGAGGAACGCCTTGATTTCGGGCGGCCGCGGAAGCCTGCGATTGGCGGGCGTGGCCTGCTCGCGCTTCTCATCCTCGAGAATCTGCTGGCAGACGCCGACGCATTCATTGCAAATGTACGAGCGTGGATACTCGGATGGGGAACTGATGAGCTTCTCCACCTGCTCCTGCGTCTTGTGGCAGAAGGAACAGCGCAACGGCTCTTCTGGCGTAAACCGCTTCACAAATGAACGCCTCTCACGCTCGCTTCACACGCTGGCTGAACTCGCTGAATCTTTCCCTATTTTAGGACGGAAGCCAAATAGTCCTGAGGGAAATCATCGCTTTCACTACTAACCATTTGGAACGTCACCCCTTCGGTTCCAAAACGGTACAGCCCATCCACCCTGCACGCAAGAGCGAACCGCTCCACTCATCATACGGCAGCGCAGCTACCGATGCTTGGTAATTATTTCGTCCACCACGCCGTAGGCCTTGGCCTGTTCGGCGGTCATGATGAAGTCGCGCTCCACATCCCGCTCGATTTTCTCGACGGGCTGGCCGGTGTGTCCCGCGAGCAGCTGGTTCAGCGCCGCGCGCGTACGGATAATTTCCTTGGCATGAATGTCGATATCCGTGGCTTGCCCGGAAAGGCCGGACATCCAGGGCTGGTGAATGAGCACGCGGGAGTTCGGCAGCGCGTAACGCTTTTTCGGTGTGCCGGAGGCGAGCAGCACGGCGGCAATCGACGCGGACTGCCCGATGCAGTAGGTGACCACGTCGGGACGCACGAACTGCATCGTGTCGTAGATCGCCATTCCCGCCGAAATCGAGCCGCCCGGGGAATTGATGTAGATCGAAATGTCCTTCTCGGGATCTTCAGATTCCAGAAACAGCAGTTGCGCGGTCACCAGGTTGGCCACATGGTCATCGATCGGCGTGCCGATGAAGATGATGTGATCCTTCAACAACCGCGAGTAGATGTCATAGGCACGTTCCCCGCGGTTGGTCTGTTCGACCACCATGGGAACCAGAGTCGTGGCACGCGGAATCGCGTCGTCAGTTTTTCTCATTGGGATTAGTTTGCGCGCTTGAGGAAACCCGAATCACAGTCACTTGCCGCTCTTGGCTGTCTTCTCGATCCGGGAGTTGCTGTAGAGCCAGTCAATCGTTTTGTTGCTTCGTACCTTCGATTTCATCGTATCGAGCGTGCCTTCCTTTGTCAAGCGAGCGCGCAGCGCCGTTGCCGACTCGCCACGGTGTTCGGCCATGTGCGCGATCTCTTTTTCCAGTTCTTCATCGGTCGCTTCGATCTTTTCCGTCGTGGCGATCCGGTCGAGGATCAGTTCGGCCTTCACGTCCGTCACCGCGCGATCGCGCTGCTTGCTGCGGAGCCCCGCCCAGTCCACATTCATCCCGCGCGGATCGACTCCCTGAGCCGCCAGCGTCCGGATCATCCGCTCCATGCGTGTGTCCATCTGGCCTTCGACCAGCGCTTCGGGCACGGGGAAGTCATGCGACTTCACGAGCTGCTCGAGAATCCGGTCCTGCGCTTGTGTTCTCTGCTGGTGTTCCTTCGAGGCTTCCAGGTTTTCGCGGATTTTCTTTCGCAGTTCGTCCAGAGTCTTCACATCCGCGTTCTCGCCGGCCGCCTCCTTCACGAAATCGTCGTTCAACTCCGGAAGCTTCTTTTCCTTGATCGACTGGACGTCGACAATAAAGTCGTAGCTCTTGCCGGCCAGCTTCTTATCAGGATACTCGTCGGGGTACTTGGCCTGAAATTTCTTTGTTTCGCCGGAGTTCGTACCGCGTAGATTTTCCGTAAAGCTCGCCAGCGTCTCTTCGGCGCCAATGGGAACCAGCACGTTATCCGCTTCGACCGGCTCGCCTCCCTCGGTCGGCAGGCCCTTCAATTTGATGAGGACCGAATCGCCGTCCTTGGCCGCGCGTCCTTCGACGGGAACGAACGCCGCCGCGCGCTCGCGCATCTCTTCGAGCGCCTTCTCGACTTCCTTGTCGCCGGCTTCGACCTCGTCGACCTGCACCTGTAGGTTCTTGTAATCACCCAGCTCGAATTCGGGGAGCACTTCGAACACCGCCCGGAATTTCAGCGGCTCGCCATCCTTGAACTCGACCTTATCCACTTCGGGGCGCGTTACCGGAATCAGGTTCTTTTCACCCAGCGCTTTTTCCAGCGCCTCGGGGACCAGCGACTGGACCACTTCGCCCTGTATGTCGTCCGCAAACCGCCGGCGCACCAGCGTCATGGGCGCTTTTCCCGGACGGAAACCGGGAATGCGCGCAACCCGCACAATATCGCGCGCCACTTTGTCAGCCGCCTTTTGCACTTGGTCGGCGGGAATTTCCAGTTCGATTTCGCGTCTGCAAGTCGCTTCGGTCATGGAGATTTTCGGGCGCCAAACGCCCACAATCCTTCCGTATCAATCCACCTTTCGCCTGTTCGGAATCCGGAAGGAGGAGTACGGGAATGAGCGGCCAACATCTGCCGCAGGAAGATTGAGTATAGGGAATCGCCACACGGGCGTCAACCAACGCCCGGGTATGCGGATAGCACCGCGAAAAAGGGACCATCGCCGCGCTCCGCTTGCCTAACCAAGTTAACTAGTGTTCTGTTACCGAAGAAAGTGACACACGAATGCGTTTCTTCGGGTTGGAGTAGGTCCAGTGAAATGGCTGGGCGTTGCGGTTGTAGAGTCGGATGTAGTTCATGATTTGGTG
>Ga0210404_10000287_pt1 | contig 29391 bp, 25 predicted proteins | sample IncBWH28MmetaG_FD_155455 | JGI IMG/M metagenome (GOLD analysis project Ga0210404, IMG submission 155455) | Forest soil microbial communities from Barre Woods Harvard Forest LTER site, Petersham, Massachusetts, United States - Inc-BW-H-28-M | ecosystem: Environmental > Terrestrial > Soil >... | reverse complement strand
GCGCCGATGTTGGCCCCGGGGCCGATGGTCGCGTCACCGAGATAGCTGAGGTGCCCTGCCTTGGCGCCTTCGTGCACCACGGATTTTTTCACTTCGACGAAATTTCCGATGTGGACGCCCGCGCGAATATCTGAACCGGGCCGCAAGCGAGCGAAGGGGCCGACGTGCGCGCCCGAGCCGATGCGCGAGTCAACCGCGTTCGTATACGGGCCGACCACGGCGCCATCGTCAACGCGCATGTTGTAAAGCACCGTGCCGGTGCGGATTTGGCAGCGTGCGCCGATGCGCGTCGTACCGAGAAGGTGCACACCCGGCTCGATCACCGTGTCGGCGCCCGCGGTCACTCCCGGATCGAAGACCACCGTTTCGGGAAGATAAATTGTGACGCCGGCGTTCATCAGCTCGCCGGCTTTGCGCGCCCGCAGGACCCGGTCAGCTCCGGCGAGATCGGCGCGCGTGTTGCAGCCGAGAACTTCGTTCGCGTCGGGGGCCATTTGCGCCAGAACGCGTTCGTTGCGCGCGCGCAGCATGGCGATAGCGTCGGTGAGGTAGAGCTCGCGGTGCGCGTTTTCGGGGCGCAGCGAAGCGAGGCACGGCCAGAGCTTTTCGAGCGTGAAGCAATAGATCGCGGAATTCACTTCCCGGATGGCGCGCTGCTCGGGCGTCAGAGCGCTGTCCTCGACGATCGCCGCCACGCGGCCTTCGGCGTCGCGCACGATGCGGCCGTACGCGCCGGGATCGGCAAGCTCGGCGCTCAGAATGGTGGCCGCGGCTTCTCCGCGGCGGTGCGTGTCGAGGAGCCCGGCCAGAGTTTCGGTGCGGAGCAGCGGCGCGTCGCCGGGCACGACGATCGCCAGCTTGGCGATTTTGCGAATGGCACGCCGGGCGATCTGCATGGCGTGGCCGGTGCCGCGCTGGGGGTTCTGCAGGATTGTTTGCGCGCCCAGGCTTTCGGCAAGCGCCCCAACTTCATCCGCCTGATGGCCAATGACCACCAGCGTCTGCGCGGCTTTCAGCGGCCCACACGCACGGATCACGGTTTCGAGCAGCGGCCGCCCACCCGCACGGTGCAAAACCTTGGCGAGGTCCGAGCGGAGACGCGTTCCTTTCCCCGCGGCCAAAATCACGATGGAAGTATCGCTGGCAGGCATCCGTGAAATGATTGTCGCGCTGAGCGCAGCCGGACGCAATGGAAACAGCGGCGGGGCGTCCGTACGGCAACAACGGTCCAAATGGTCAGCGCGAAGCGCGCCTGACAGGGACAGGGACTGCGCTTACGTGTCAACGCAAAGTAGAAATGTCCGGTTTTGTGCCAGATAGAATTGTCCGCTTCCAAGGTTTCCTCCAAGGGTGATCGGCGGGCGCGTGGTATTTAGGTTTGATTGTGTGGGAGGGTTTTGTCCTTTGATCGGCAAGGCCTGGAGGCCGTAGGCCGGAAGGACTTGCCGATCGCACCGCGTCGGGGCAGGAGCGCAGGGAGAGATAGCGCCCGCGGAAACGCAGCCAGTGCGAGCTATCCAGTCGCCGTTCGATTTCCACGTGTGCCCCACGGAGTCCCGCGCAGACTTCTTCCCGGGGCACCCCCCAACGGTTTCCCTCCCAGTTCACGGTGTGATCGTCGGCCACCTGGCGCGTGGCGCGCACGCTCAGGATCTCGTGCAGACGATGTTCGCGCCCCAGCCGTCGATGCGCATCGCGGGGATGACGTGGGAGCACCGTAAAACGCCGCTCCCATTCCGGAAGAAAACGTATTTCTAAAAAGCGATTCGCCGCTTCGATGGTAGCGATCCCCGCGAGACGCATTTCCTTCACCAGACGGTCCTGCAGAGTCTCGAACAGCCGTTCGATGCGGCCTTTGGCCTGCGGACTTTGTGCGGCGATCCATTCGATCCCCAGCTCCTTTAGGGCTCGTCCAAACTGCGAGCGCGCCCCTTCTCCCTGCAGCTGCTCCCCGATACCGGCCCGGCGAGTCGTACGAAATATGCTGTTTTTATCGGTGTAATGGGCCACAGGGCGTCCGTAGCGCCGCAGCCACCCTCCCAAGGTGCGCAGGTTCTCTTCCGTGGTGTCGTGTTCCGCGAAGCGTGCCCAGAACTTGCTGGTCGCGTCATCGATCAGGGCGATCAACTGACAAGCCGGACCGCGGTCCTCTAGCCACAGAAACGGGGAGCTATCCTGCATCACCAGCTCTCCAAAACTGGCTCGGCGCTCCCGCCACACATAGATCTTTTTCACCCGCTGGCTGCGGGGCCGCCAAAGAGCCGCTTGGGTCATCCACTTCCGTAGCGTCTCCCGGCTCACCAGCAATCCTTCCTGGGCCAAGTGTTCGGTGGCTAACGTGGGGCCGAAGTCTCGATACCGCTGCCGTACCCGCGCCAGAACCTTCTGCTCCAAGCCAGCGTTCAACCGGCGGTTCGATGGCCGGCCTCGTAATCCGTGGACCACGGCCTGATCTCCACACTGGGCGATACGCAACAGCAGTCGGCGCACCTGCCGGTCGGACAGTTTTAATCGCTTGGCCGCTTCCACCTGGCTTACATGTCCCTGCTTCACCTCATGCAACACCCGTAGGCGGTCCCGTTCTCGTTGACTCAAGGCCATTCGCTCCGTCTCCATGGCGCCCCCGGCCATCCATGAAAGCGGACATTTCTACTTTGCACAAACCGGACATTCTCATTTTGCGGCGACACGGCTAGTCCCAGGCTGGTCATTTCTGGCACGACGGATTAGGATGTCTTCGCAACAACTGCAGGGGGAACGCCTTTTATGAGACACATGCTGCTTCGCGGCTTAATTGCGAAATTTTCGCGGCGCGGGTTTCTGCGCGGGAGTGCTGCAACGGTCGCGGCCGTTGCCGTGGGCGCGCCGAATCTGCTGGCCATAGGGGCTGAAGCGTCTGGTTTGACCGCCGAGGAATCGCGCACGCTGGTGAAACTCACGCGCGATCTTTTCCCGCACGATCGGCTTGACGATTCGTTCTACGGCAAGGCTATTGCGCCGCTCGAGGACGAGGCTTCGAAAGATGCCGCTGCGCGCAAACTGCTCTCGGACGGCGTCGCGCAGCTTAATTCCGCGACGGCTTCGTCTGGAAAACCCTACGCTCTGGTCGCCGATGAAAGCGTGCGCCTGGCCGCGATCAGAAAGATCGAAGGCGGCGCGTTCTTCGACAAGGTTTACAACGGCACGATGACGCCGCTTTACAACCAGCCCGAGCTTTGGGCGAAATTCGGTTACCAGGGTCCGTCGTCGTGGCAGGGTGGATATCTCGACCGGGGTTTCAACGATATCGATTGGTTGCCGGAAAAATAGAGTGCGGGAACATCAGGGAGAAACCAACCTCCGGGCTAAGCCCGGCGCCCTAATGCGGCGTGATGTCGGAGCTAGACGATTCGACCCCCTAAGAACCACTTTGCGAATGAGGTGAAACAGTGGCTGCGAAATTCGATCTGAATGATTCATCGGTGATAGTGGTTGTCGGCTCCGGCGCCGGCGGCGGCACGGTGGCGAACGAGCTGACCAAAAAGGGAATCTCTGTGGTCGTCCTGGAAGCGGGGCGCCGGATGGAGATGACGGAATTCCAGAACGACGAAATCGGCATGTTCGGCGCGTTCAGCTGGCTTGATCCCCGGACGGCCTCCGGCTCGTGGTACGTGGCGAAAACCTCGCCCGATCTGCCCGCCTGGATCTGCAAGCTGGTGGGCGGGACCACCGTGCACTGGGGCGCCGTCGCGCTGCGATTCCAGGAACACGAATTCAAGACGCGCACGCGCTACGGCACGATGGCGGGCGCGAATCTGATGGATTGGCCGGTCGACCTGAAGGAGATGGAGCCGTATTACGAGCGCGCCGAGATACGCATGGGCGTTGCGGGCACGCACGGCATCCCGCGCCTGCCCGCCAGCAACCACTGTAAGGTTCTGTTTGCCGGCGCGAAAAAAATCGGCTATACGAAATACTGGACCACGAACCTGGCCGTGAATCCCGTCCCGCGGGACGGCCGCGCCGGCTGCCAGCAGACCGGCTTCTGCGTGCAGGGCTGCACTTTCGGCGCGAAATGGTCGACGCTTTACGTGGATATTCCGCAGGCGGAAGCCACCGGGAAGTGCGAAGTGCGCGCCGAATCGCAGGTGCTGCACATCGAGCACGACGCGAGCGGCAAAGTGACCGGAGTGGTGTACGCCAACCGCACCGGCGCACTGCAGCGGCAGAAGGCGCGCATCGTTTGCGTCGCCGGGAATTCGATCGAAAGCCCGCGCCTGCTGTTGAACTCGTCGTCGAGCCTGTTCCCGCAGGGCCTGGCGAACTCCTCGGGACAAGTCGGACGGAACTATATGCGGCACACCACGTCGCTGGTCTTCGCCGACTTCGACCAGCCCGTGCACATGTATCGCGGTACGTCGAATGGCGGGATCGTGATGGACGAGGCGGGGCTCGACACGAAGCGCGGATTCGCCGGCGGCTACAATCTGGAAACGCTGCCGCAGGGATTGCCGAGCTTCGCCACGAACCTGATGCCGGGCGAATGGGGGCGCGATCGCGCTTCATGGGTCGACAACTACGCGAATCTGGCCGGAGTGTGGATCATCGGCGAAGATATGGCGCGGGAAACGAATCGGGTGACGCTGCATCCCGACCGCAAGGACAAGTACGGCCTGCCGATCCCCAACGTCCACGTGGACGATCACGCGAACGACCTGGCCATGCAGGCCCACGGATTCCAGCAGTGCGACGCCCTTTACAAATCCATCGGCGCGAAGCGGACCTTGCACCGCCTGCCGTTCCCGTCCACGCACAACATGGGCACCAACCGCATGTCGGAAAATCCGCGGGATGGCGTGGTGAATTCCCATGGCCAGTCACACGACGTGAAGAATCTTTTCGTGTCCGACGGCAGCCAGTTTGTCTCCAGCGGCGCGGAAAATCCCACGCTGACGATCGTCGCGCTTGGGCTGCGACAGTCAGAATACATCGCCGAGCAGATGCAAAAAGGCGCGGTCTAGTTCCTTCAGATCGTGTATCCCGACGGCGGCCCCATCCACCGATTTCGCGGGCCAGCAATTCAGCGAACGTGAACGGCGTCGCGTCTTCCCAATAAGGTCCCATGATTTGAATTCTCTGCCTCAAACACATGCCGCGTGAGTTCCAACGAAGAAATTCGCTTCGCGCGAATCGCCTCGGCGCCTCGAGCGCCGAGGCAAAATCCAGTTCCTGTGCACCTCCGCCCACAGCAGGTGCCGTAGCTGCTGAATCCATGCCCCAACTCGCTGGTTCCGCGCCCTATATAGCAGGAATCTCCGACCCGCATGCTCAGGGTTGAATTATGCGATTCGATCCATATGAATTCGTATATCCCTTGTTTACAACGATTTGCAATGGCGCGAATTGACACCCTCCTGCCCCGGTGCTACCTTGCTTCCCGTTGGCTTGGGTCCCAGCCCTCAGGTTTTCGGAGGTGACTCCATGTCTTACAAACTCACCGTGAATGGACAGCCGCACACCGTCGAGGTGCCCGAAGGCACGCCGCTTCTGTGGGTGATTCGCGACGTGATCGGCCTTCACGGCACGAAGTACGGCTGTGGCATGGCCCTGTGCGGCTGCTGCACCGTGCATCTGAATGGGGAGGCTGTGCGCTCCTGCACCACGGCCATCCAGAACGCCGCCGGAAAGCGCGTCACCACACTCGAAGGTCTTTCCGCGGAAGGCACCCATCCGGTGCAAGTCGCCTGGGAGGAAATCGACGTCCCGCAGTGCGGCTACTGCCAGGCCGGGCAGATAATGTCCGCCTCGGCTCTGCTCGCGAAGAATCCGCATCCCACCGACGCGGACATCGACGCAGCCATGGACGGCAATATCTGCCGCTGCGGCACGTATCTCCGCATCCGCAAAGCCATCAAACGCGCAGCCGAAATCGCTGCCAAGCAACCAACGAAAGAGCCCGCTGCCGCCGCGCATTCCTGACGCGCCCGCGCGAGCCGAACGACTGTAAGCAGGAGGTTCCATGCAAACGACACTCGTAAGCCGCCGGTCATTTCTCCGTGCTTCCGCGATCGCCGGCGGCGGCATGCTGCTGGCCTATTACGTCGAGCCGCTGGAGAAGGCGCTCGCTGCGCCGCAGTTCGGGCCGAACGTGACGCTGCTGCCGTCTTCGTTTATCACCATCGCGCCGGACGGCATGGTTACCCTGATCGCCAAGAATCCCGAAATCGGGCAGGGCGTGAAGGCTATGTTGCCGATGATGATTGCCGAAGAGCTCGACGTCGACTGGAAGAACGTCAAGATCGAACAGGGCGACCTGAACGCCGCGAAATACGGCCTGCAAATCGCCGGCGGCAGCACAGCCACTCCGCTGAACTGGGACCCGCTGCGCCAGGTCGGGGCCGGCGGCCGGGCGATGCTGATCGGCGCCGCGGCCGAAACCTGGGGCGTGCCCGAATCGGAATGCACCACGACTCCTGGCCAGGTTCATCACGTGGCCAGCAAGCGCACCGCCAGCTATGGCGAGCTGGCTTCCAAGGCCGCCACCCTCACTCCGCCCGACGTGAAAACCCTGAAGCTGAAGGATTCGAAGGACTACCGCATCATCGGGAAGAACACCGCGAATCCCGACATCAAGAAAATCGTCACCGGCAAGCCGGTCTTCGGCATCGACTTCACCACGCCGGACATGCTTTACGCCAATTACGAAAAGTGCCCCGTGTTCGGCGGCAAAGTCGTCAGCGCGAATCTCGATGAGGTGAAGGCGCAACCCGGCATTCGCCATGCGTTCATCGTCGAGCCGGGCCCGGATCCGAGCGCGCTGGCCGGCGGCGTGGCAATTGTGGCCGACAGCTGGTATCAGGCTCGCCACGCGCGCGACAACGTTCTAAAGGTCGTCTGGGACGAAGGCCCGACCGCCAAGCAAGGCACCGACACCTACAACGCCAGCGCCGAAGACCTTTCGAAGAAAGATCCCGGCCAGGTGCTGCGCAAGGACGGCGACGTGGAGGCCGCTTTCTCGGCACCCGGAGCGAAAGTGGTTGAAGCTGCGTACTCCTATCCGTTCCTTTCGCACGTGCCGCTGGAGCCGCAGAACTGTTCCGCTTCTTTCAAGGACGGCAAGCTCGAGCTCTGGGCGCCCAGCCAGACGCCCGCGAGCGGCGTCGCGCAAACTGCCAAAGCCTGCGGCATCGACCAGAAGGACATCACGCTCCATCTCACGCGCATTGGCGGCGGATTCGGCCGGCGCCTCACCAACGACTACATGGTCGAGGTCGCCTACATCGCCAAGCAGGTCGGCGTGCCGGTGAAGCTGCTCTGGACGCGGGAGCAGGACATGGCGCACGACTTCTATCGCCCCGCCGGGTACCACTATTTGAAGGGCGCCGTCGATTCGAGCGGCAAGCTGGTCGCCTGGCGCAACCATTTCGTCACCTTCGGTGAGAACGGCCGCTTCGCGCAGAGCGCCGGCCTTTCGGGCGAGGAATTTCCATCGCGCTTCGTTCCGAATTTCGCGCAGCTCAGCTCGATGATGCCCAGCGGCGTTCCGATGGGTGCCATGCGCGCTCCCGGCAGCAACGCCATCGCGTTCGTCATGCAGTCGTTCATCGACGAGCTGGCGCACGCGGCCGGAAAAGATCCACTGCAGTTCCGGCTCGACATGCTGGCCGCGCCGCCTCTGCCGTCCGCGCCGCCGCCCTCGGGAACTCCCGTCGCGTTCGCACCGGTGGCCTTCGACGCCGCTCGCATGACCGCCGTGCTGCAATCGGTCGCCGAGCGCTCCGGCTGGGGCAAGACCAAGCTGCCCAAAGACACCGCCATGGGCGTGGCCTGCCACTTCAGCCACCGCGGATATTTCGCCGAGGTCGCCCAGGTCGAGGTCATCCAGCAAACCAAGCTCAAGGTTCACAAGGTCTGGGTCGTCGGCGATATCGGCAGTGTGGGAGCCATCAATCCGACCGCCGCCGAGAATATTTCGCAGGGCGCGGTGATCGAAGGCATGAGCCACGTGATGGGCTACGAAATCACGATCGACAAGGGCCGCGCCACGCAGAGCAATTTCCACCAGTATCCGCCTCTGCGCCTCACCCAGGCCCCGCGTGAAATCGACGTGCATTTCCTGAAGTCGGACAATCCACCGACCGGCTTGGGCGAGCCCGCTCTTCCGCCGATGCCGCCGGCCGTCACCAACGCCGTCTTCGCCGTTACCGGTAAGCGTGTCCGCTCGCTGCCGCTGGCAAATCTGGGCTACAGCTGGGCGTAGTTTTCAGTTCACCTATCTCCGCACACCCGCGGCGCCGATTCTCTCGGCGCCGCGTTTTTCCCCCCGCCTACCCCGCGCCGCGCGCAACGTGGTAGGCGCCGGCGCTCCGTCCAGAAGCACGAATCTCTGAGGCGCGCAGCACGCCGTACTCAGTCGGGCCACATCGCGCTTCATCTCCGGCCGCTCGCGCAAATGCCGCAGCGCCTCGCGCAGAATCCGCGCGGCCACTTCATCGTGGGGAATCGTCAGCCGATAGTGCATCCACTTCCCCTCGCGCCGCGCCGCCACGATCCCCGCCTTCCGCAGATACGCCAGATGCCGCGAAATTTTCGGCTGGCTCATTTTCAAAATCTCAACGAAGTAGCAGACGCAGATCTCCCGGTCCGCGATCAGGTTCAGCAGGCGCAGCCGCGTGGTGTCTCCGAGCGCGCGAAACAAAACGTCGAGTGAAAACCCATCCGGTGGGTTGGCCATGCATCGAGTATACATCATATTCGAGTTGACATATATGAAGTGAAGCGTTAGCCTGTTTCATATTCGCATATGCGGATATGTCGTGGGGAGGCGCGTATGGCCGGAAGCGAACTCAAGGACGCCATCCAAACCAAGTACGGCGAAGCCGCACGCCAGGTGGCTGCCGGCGGCAAAGCCTGCTGCGGTGGCGTCGCCGAACTCAGCGCCTGCGATCCGATCACCACGAATCTCTATGACGGCGCGCAAATCGCCGCTCTGCCGGACGAAGCTGTCGCCGCATCCCTCGGCTGCGGCAATCCAACGGCGCTCGCGAAGCTCCAACCCGGCGAAATCGTCCTCGACCTCGGGTCCGGCGGCGGCCTAGACGTGCTTCTATCCGCCCGCCGCGTCGCGCCCAACGGCAAAGTCTACGGCCTGGACATGACCGACGACATGCTCGCCCTGGCCCGTGAAAATCAGCGCAAAGCTGACATCACCAACGTCGAATTCCTGAAAGGCGAAATCGAAAATATTCCTCTGCCCGAGAATACCGTCGACGTGGTCATCTCGAATTGCGTCATCAACCTCTCCGCGAATAAAGACCGCGTTCTGCAGGAAGCTTTCCGCGTGCTGAAGCCCGGCGGCCGTTTCGCCGTTTCCGACGTCATCGTGCGCGGTCCCGTCCCGGCCGATATCCGCCGCAGCGTCGAACTGTGGGTCGGCTGCGTCGCGGGCGCGCTCGATGAATCCGACTACCGCGCCAAGCTGGTTGCCGCGGGGTTCTCCGAGATCGAAATCGAGCCCACACGCGTCTACAACATCGAAGACGCGCGCCAGTTCCTCACCGCCAAAGACCTAACCGTGGGCGCCAGCGCTCCTCAGATCGAAGGAAAATTCGCCAGCGCCTTCATCCGCGCCCGCAAATCCGATGCGGCCCGCTGCGCCGTCGATCGATCGTGCTGCGAGCCGGGGTGTTGCGCCTCCCCGGAAACTGCACAGGAATAGCCCAGTGGAAGGCCGCTACAACGTTCTTTTTCTTTGCACCGGGAATTCCGCGCGATCCATCATGGCGGAGGCCATCCTGAACCGCAAAGGCCGGCCCATGTTCACGGCCTATAGCGCGGGCAGTCATCCGTCCGGGAAAGTTCGTCCCGAAGCCCTGAAACAGATCGAGGCCGCGCATCTTTCAACCGAAGGGCTTCGCAGTAAGGACTGGGGCGAGTTCGCGCAACCGGACGGTCCGCACCTCGATTTCGTCTTCACCGTGTGTGACCACGCCGCGAAGGAAGTCTGTCCCGTCTGGCCGGGCCAGCCGATGACCGGGCACTGGGGCCTGCCCGATCCGGCGGCCGTCGCGGGCACGCCCGAACAGATCGAGAAAGCATTCCGCGAGGCCTTCCTGATTCTCGATCGCCGCATCAGTCTGTTCCTCTGCTTGCCCGTAGCGAGCCTCGACAGGCTCGCCCTCCAGAAAGAAATCGACCGCATCGGCCTGCCATGAACATTTCCCTCTCGCGGCGTCTGGCAGTCGAATTTCTGGGCACCGCTTTCCTGGTCGCCGCCGTGATCGGTTCAGGAATCATGGGCGAACGCCTGGCCGGCGGCAACCTGGCCATCGCGCTTCTCGCCAACACCATCGCCACCGGTGCCGCTCTCGTGGCCCTGATCCTGGCGTTCGGCCCGATCTCCGGCGCGCACCTGAACCCTGCGGTCTCTCTCGCGGAAGCGCTCGATCGAAAACTGCCCTGGAGTGAAGCGGCGCCCTACCTGCTCGTGCAAATACTCGGCGGCCTCGGCGGCGCCATCGCCGCGCACCTCATGTTTCGGCTGCCGTACGTTTCGATCTCGCAGCGCGCGCGCAGCGGCCCCGCCATCATCTTCAGCGAGTTCGTTGCCACCTTCGGCCTGCTCGCCGTGATTCGCGGCAGCGCGAAGCTCGGTCTGAAAGTCGTGGCCTTCGCCGTGGGCGCTTGGATCACCGCCGCCTATTGGTTCACCTCCTCGACGTCGTTCGCCAATCCCGCCGTTACCATCGCCCGCTCCCTGAGCGACACGTTCGCCGGCATTCGCCCCGTCGACGTTCCCTATTTCCTCCTCGCTCAAATCGCCGGCGCCCTCGCCGCTACATACCTTTTCCGCTGGCTTTCCAGAACGCCGTAGTGGGACAGACAATCCTGCGCTCTTACGAGCGCTGCTCCTTGAAGAGCCGACGACAGGCGCAGAGGAACTGCGGCTCACAAAAGGCGTTCTTCCTTGCGCGCTCCCCTCAACGTACTAATATGGTCGCCTGGACCACCAGCACCAGTCCGTTGCAGGTCAGGGCCTCGGGCGGCTCCGGGGACGGCACTCGCTTTGCGTTTGTCGGGGTGCGGCAGCACAATCGGAAACCGCGCATTTCTACGCGACAACCACGCCCCATAGAAATGCCCGTAACATACTGAAAACAAAAGATCGGCGCACCGCCTACTCTCCAATAAATCGGAGGGGGCTGTGAAGGCCTGTTGGCTCCATTCTCCCGCGCCGGTCGAGCGCAATCCGCTCGAATTCGCCGATGTGCCCGACCCCAAACCCGCGCGCGGCGAAGTTCTGGTAGGGGTCAAAATGTGTGGAATTTGCCGCACGGATTTGCATGTGGTGGAAGGCGAATTGCCGCCGAAAAAATCCCCTGTGATTCCCGGGCATCAAATCGTGGGTGTCGTCGAGCAGCTGGGCGAAGGCGCGCACCGCTTCAAAATCGGCGACCGCGTCGGAATTCCCTGGCTGCACAGCACGGACCAGACCTGCGAATTCTGCCGGTCGGGGGCCGAAAATCTCTGTGACCACCCGACGTTCACCGGCTGGATGGTCGATGGCGGTTATGCGGAGCTGGCTGTCGCGCCCGAGGATTTCGTTTATGCGATTCCCCGCTCATTCGCGGACGAGCACGCTGCTCCGCTGCTCTGCGCCGGGATCATCGGATTCCGCTGCCTGCGTCTTTCGGGAATCAAGCGCGGCGGGCGGCTCGCGTTTTACGGTTTCGGCGCCGCGGCGCACATCGCCATCCAGGTCGCGCGGCATTGGGGCCTCGAAGTGTACGCCGCAACGCGCGGCGCGAAGCATCAGCAGCTCGCGTTGCAGCTGGGCGCTGTCTGGGCCGGAGAAGCCACCGAAACGCCGCCCGATAAACTCGACGCCGCGATTATTTTCGCGCCCGCAGGCGAACTGGTTCCCCCGGCGCTCGGCGCGCTGAAAAAAGGGGGAGTGCTCGTTCTAGGCGGCATTCACATGAGTCCGATACCGTCTTTCGATTACCGTCTCCTTTACCAGGAGCGCGTGATTCGCAGCGTGGCCAACAACACGCGAATTGACGGCCAGGATTTCCTGCGCGTCGCCGCTGAAATTCCGATTCACTCGCAGACCACGCTCTATCCGCTGCGCGAAGCCAATCGCGCGCTGAACGATCTCAAGAGCGACCGCGTCAACGGCGCCGCCGTCCTGGATTGCACCTGATGAAAATCATCTCGCTCAACGTTGGCCTGCCGCGCACGGTGCGCGATGCCCATGGCCGCGACGTGCTCACCAGCATTTTCAAGTCGCCCGTCCCCGGCCCGCTTCTTCTCCGCCGGATGAATCTGGATGGCGACCTTCAATCGGATCTCACCGTCCACGGCGGCAAGAACAAAGCGGTCTACGCCTATCCTTCGGAACACTACGACTACTGGCGCGAGCAGCTTCCGGACTTTGATTTCACCTGGGGCAATTTCGGCGAGAATTTCACCACGCAGGGACTTTTGGAAGAAAACGCGTTCATCGGCAATCAGTACCGCATCGGCGAAGCAGCCGTCAAAGTCACGCAGCCGCGCTTGCCCTGTTTCAAGCTCGGCATTCGCTTCGCGCGGGCCGACATGGTCAAGCGATTCCTGGCCAGCCGCCGCTCGGGAGTCTATTTTTCGGTGGTCGAAGAGGGCATGGTCAACGTCGGCGACACGTTTACGCGCATCCACGAAGACGAGCGCTGCGTCAGCATCGCGGATATCAACCGCGCCTATACCGATCCGCAGGAAAATCTCGAGCTGGTTGAGCGTATTGTGAGCCGCGAAGTGCTTCCCAGCGGCCTGCACGCGGAATTCAGCGAGATGCTCGCCACGTTAAGACCATGAGCTACGGAAATGCCGGCGCTACTTGGGGTACGTCTGGGAGAGGTTATTTCTCGAATTCGTCACCGTGAACGTCGCGTCGGGTTCAGCCGTCACTTTGATGTAGTGGCCCTGATCGTCTCCGCCGACATTGGCGATGAACTTCTCGTCCACGTTGTGGCTCTTGTCGCCCTGGATCGAGAAGTGCAGCTGCCACAAATCCTCGAGCCCCGGCGAATCGTGCACGATCTGCCAGGCAGCCGGATGCCCGCCTTTCAGTGCGCCGTTGTTCATCACCGCCACACGCGGATGCAGCATGTGCACGATGGCGCGCGCCCCGGAACCGTCACCCGATCCCGGATGCGCCGTTCCATGATGTGTCGTCAGATAGAGGTCCACGGTCCCGATCAGGTTTTTCGGGCACGCCAGCCCCAGCTCTTTCCGGTTCGTCAGATCGCCTAGGTCGATGAACCGGAATTTGCCGAAGGTGATCAGCACGCCGACTGACCGCGAATTCTCGCTGGGATCCGGACCGACCGCAGCCTCGGAAGCGCACAGCGGATTGTCCTGGCCCGCGCCGAGCAGCGGCGCAGTGATTTCCGCGCCCGCCGACGTCAGCACCTGGACGAGCATGCCTTTGATGGGCAGCACGTCGCCGGGTTTCACGGTCACGCGCTTGGCCTGAGTGGCCACTTTCAGGTAGCCATTGTAGGCAGCGGTTGTGGCTGCGGAGTCTTCGGTATTGGCGCCGTGGTCGAAAAAGGTGCCGATCTTCATCCTGGCAGCGAGCTGCGGCACGCCGCCGGCGTGATCGGAATGGTAGTGCGTAATGATCGCGTCATCGATATGGTCGATGCCGGCGGATTTCGCCGCCGCCACGATGCGGTCCGCGTCGCGCCCGCCGAAATCGTCCCAGCCGGTGTCGATCAGCAGCGATTCGCCCTGCGGATCGACGATTAGCGTCGATTGGCCGCCTTCCACGTCGATAAAATAGATCTGCAGTGGCTTCGGCGCCCCGACGACGGGCGCAAGCCAGATGCAAAGACCGAGAACCAGTGCGGAAATCAGCGAGAAACGGCGCATTCGGGGCTCCCATGTTTTCCGCCGAAGCAGCAATCGAGTCGGCCCTGCAATTGTATCGGAACGAAGCAGCGGCCGCATGTTACTCATCGGACTTTCTGATGCATGTCATTGGAACAGTTATTCGCCACACGCACGCTTTGCATTTATGATGATCGTGCAGGGCAGGCTGCGGCCTGGAGAAGACGCGCGATTTCCACAAAACTCTCGCGCCAATCGACGCGACCGGAGAAATCACGGTGAGCGCGAACGACAAGATCGGCATCCTGACTGGCGGCGGGGACGTCCCCGGCTTGAACCCGGTGATCAAGTCCGTGGTCTACGGCGGCAGCGAAATCCGCCGGGACGTGATCGGCATTCGCAAGGGCTGGGCCGGCCTCACCTACATGACCAGCGTCGAGGACCCCACCTACATCCGCGAGCTTACCCGCGACAATACCCGCACCATCGACCGCAGCGGCGGCACCGTGTTGCACACCTCGCGCACGAACCCGCGCCGGGTCCCGGAATCGAAGCTGCCGAAACATCTGCCGAAAGACCAGCTCAAGAAGTTGCCGTTTGACGGCAAGACATACGATCTGACGTCGCTCGTTCTGTCGAACCTCGAGAAGCTGGGGATCGGATGCCTGGTCGCCATCGGCGGCGACGACACGCTGAGCTTCGCGTCCGTGCTTTCGGCAACGGGCTTTCCGGTGATCGCGATTCCGAAGACGATGGACAACGACGTTCAGGGCACGGAGTATTGCATCGGGTTTTCGACCGCGGTGACGCGCGCGAAGCAGTCGATCACCCGGCAACGCACGACCGTCGGCTCGCACGAGCGCATCGGAATCTTCCGCATTTTCGGGCGCGACGCGGGCTTCACCGCGCTTTACACCGCGTACGTGACTTCGACGCGCTGCCTGATTCCCGAGCATGCGTTTGATGTCGATCGCGTCTGCGGCCTTTTGATGGAGGACAAGGCCAACAACCCGAGCAACTACGCGCTGGTGGTTGTTTCCGAAGGAGCGATCTGGACCAACGGCGAGTTGAAGGAATACGGCGAAGCGGACGCGTACGGGCACAAGAAGAAGATGGACATCGGCGCGGCGCTCGGCGACGAAGTCCAGAAGCGCACAGGCCAGGAAACCATGATCAGCGATCTGACCTACGACCTGCGCAGCGGCGAGCCGGATTCCATCGACCAGATCGTGGCCACCACCTTCGCCAATATCGCCGTCGAGCTGATTCGCGAGGGAGTCACGGGCCGCATGGTCGGCGTGCAGAACGGCTGCTACGCGCACATCCCGCTGCCGGACGTAAGCCTCGGCGCCCGCAAAGTCGACGTGGCCACGCTGTACAATACGGATCGCTACCGCCCGAACTACCACTCCAAACTCGGAGCCCCGCTGTTTTTCACTGGCTCCTGACCCTCGAATCCTATGCCACGAATCTTCATCTAATCAAACCAGCGAGATTTCGCGTATAATAAAGTTTCCCCGCGGGCCTAGCGACGCGAACGTATCACCAGGCTTTTCTTCGCGCAGACCGGCCGGCAGACAGGAGCTTTTCAGTGAAAGAAGGCATTCATCCGGACTACCACGCCGTAACGGTGCACTGCGCCTGCGGCCATCAGTTTGAAACCCGCTCCACCATCAAGGGCCAGATGATTCGCGTGGAAATCTGCTCCAGCTGCCACCCGTTTTTCACCGGCAAGCAGAAGCTGATCGATACGGCCGGCCGCGTGGAGCGCTTCACGAAGAAGTACGCGGACAAAAAAGCCTCGATGGCGGCAGCGAAGAAGTAACCGTTTTCCTACGCTGCTTTTTCCGTCGCTCTCGGATTGTCCACAAAGAAACTCCGAAGCCCGAAGGAATCGACAAAACGGGGCCGAAAGGCCTGAGGTCATCCCGACACAGAACGTCGGCACGACTTGAGCTGCATAACCCCGGGCACGGTGTAGAATGCCGTGAAGATGGCCACGCAATCGTCTCCCGTTCCCAACTCGCCCACTGGATCGCAGGTTGAAACAGCCGCGCCGCGCGTGACGTTGCGCAACGCGTTCGCGCATCCTCTGGATTCGGCGATTGCAGCGGCGCGGACATGCTATTCAGCGCATCTGGTGTTTCCCGAGGAAGTGACCGAGAAGCAGCGCGTGACCATCGGTGCGGGAACCTATTTCGGCGGGCATCACACCGTTTACCAGCACGCGCATTTCGAATTCGGGCTCGAAAATGTGAGCCGGCAATTCGTGTGGTCGTTTCTGCACGCGCATCCTTTTTACAATTCCGAGCAGCAAAGCCAACGCTACGTGCGGCTGGACCGCGCGCAGGCGTACGTTCCAGCGACGAGCGCGAATTTCGGAGAGGAGGAGCGCGCGATTTATGAACGCGCGGTGGCGCGGGCGTGGGAACACTATCGCGAGTTGACGCGCGTGCTCGAGCCGACGGCGCGCGCGATCCTCAGCGACATCTGGCATGTGGGCGCGATGTCCCATCCGCGGCGTGTGCAGAAGGTCGCGCGGCAGTCGGAGAAGCGGGCCATCGAAGTGGCCCGCTACGTCCTGCCGGTGGCGGCGTTCACCACGATGGTGCACACGATTTCCGGGATCGTGCTGTACCGCCTGTGGCGGATGCAGGCGGCGAACGACACGCCGAGCGAGGCGCGGCATGTGGTCGGCGAGATGGTGAGGCGCGTGCGCGAGGTGGACGCGGAGTTTTTCGATCGGTTCGACAACGGCGCGATGGAGGACATGCCCGAATGGCAACAGCCGCCGCACGACGGCGAGGCGTTCGCGCGTGAATTCGACGGGCAACTGGCCGGGCGCACGTCGCGGCTGACGGATTATTCGCCGCGCGCGGTCGAAGCGATGGCCGAGGCGTACCGCGCCGTGATGGGCCTGACCACGCCGGAGTGCCCTGATGTGGAAGCGCTCGACCGGATGCTGAATCCGGCACGCAATCCGTACCGGCGGGAGACGCTGAACGTGGGCGTGCATGCGCCGATGATGCGGGCGCTCGATCACCTGCATTTCACATTCGCGAAGAAGATCAGTCACACGGCGGATAGTCAGGATCAGCGGCATCGCATGGTGCCGGGCTCGCGGCCGCTGCTCACGCTGGCCGATACGCGTTCGCCCGACTATATCGCGCCGATGCTGATCCGCGAAAACCCGCGGGCGCGCGAAATTTACGAGCGGGCCATGGAAGAGGCCTGGGCGGCGAAAAACGAATTGCTCGATCGCGGCGTGCCGCGGGAGTTCGCGCTGTACCTGCTGCCGAACGCCAAGGCGATCCGGCTGGTTGAATCCGGCTCGCTGCTGCACCTGCTGCACAAATGGACCATGCGGACGTGCTTCAACGCGCAGGAAGAGATTTACCAGGCGTCGATTGAGGAAGTGCAGCAGGTCCGCGCGGCGTTTCCCGCGCTGGGCCGCTTCATTGGGCCGCCGTGCCATCTGCGCGCGGGAATCTCGACTCCGATTTGCACCGAAGGCTCGCATTTCTGCGGCGTGAAAGTCTGGCTGGATTTCCCCAACATCGAACGGCGGATTTAGTTCGCGTGCTAGGAACCTCGCACCCGGGCGATTGAAGCGCATGGATTGGATCCCAGCAAGCCTTTGCGCCGGGCGTCGCAGCCCTACACCCCTTCCGACAACGGCACGCATCACGGCGCATTGTGACGTCAGCGATGGTCCGTCAGAAAAACGCCGACAGGACGGCGGCGCTACGCGGGAATCTCGGGGACGGCGGCGATGAGGGCTTGCGTGTAGGGGTGCTGCGGCGCGCGCAGGACCTGATCGGCGGTACCGGATTCGACGAAGCGGCCTGCCTGCATCACCGAGACGCGCGTGGCGAGTTGCGCGACGACCGGCAAGCTGTGCGAGATCAGAATCAGCGTGAGCGAAAGCTCGCGGCGCAGGCGGTCGAGCAGCTCGAGAATTTGCGCGCCGACGGAGACATCGAGCGCGGAGACCGGCTCGTCCGCGACCACAAGTTCGGGGCGCAGAATCAGCGCGCGGGCGATGCCGATGCGCTGCCGCTGGCCTCCAGAGAATTCGTGAGGAAAACGCTCGAGCGCTTCGGCGCCCAGGCCGACCGCCGCGAGAATCTGCGCTGCGCCGGCATTGCGGTCGGCGCGCGAAAGCAGCGGCTCGTGAATCGCCAGCGGCTCGCCGACGATCGAGCCCACGCGCATACGCGAATTTAGCGACGCGATGGGATCCTGAAACACCATCTGGATGCGGCGGCGCAGCGCGCGCAGTTCCCCGCCGCGGGCGCCGCGCCAGTCCTGTCCGCGAAAATACATCTCGCCGGAATCGGGTTCGATCAGGCGGAGCAGGATGCGCGCGAGCGTGGTCTTGCCGCAGCCGGATTCACCGACGATACCCAGGGTTTCACCGGCTGCGACCGAGAAGCTGACCCCATCGACGCCGACCGTGCCACCGGCCGAGGGCGGGGCATCGCCTTCGGCGCGATGCAGCAGATTGCCGGCCAAGGCGTAGGATCTTTTCAGGTCGCGAACTTCGAGAAGGGCTTGGGCGGCCATGTCAGGGTTTTTCGCCGGCGATGAAAAGCGTCGTGTTGGTGAGGACCAGCTCAAGCTCGCCGCCAGGGGCCTCGCCCGGCTCAAATCGCGGATGAAACCGCGCCGAGTCGTCTGGGATCGACGCTTCCATCAGGCGGCGGGCCTCGCCGTACGCCCAATCGCCGGGCTTCCACCCGGCCACGAGCATCCAGTGGTCGAATGCGCGGGTATTTTCCTCGACCGCGGTTTCCAACACACGCAGGCCGTGCTGCGCGAATGCGGATTCAAATTCCTCGCGCGCCAGCGTGCGGGTGTGCGAGGCGTCGCGCAGGATTTCGATGCGATTGTTCAGCGCGGATACCTCGGGATCGTTGGGCAGCAAAATATCGAGGATGCCGACACGCCCGCCGCGGCGCACCACGCGCGCCATTTCGCCGATGGTGTCAAGCGGATCGGGGAAATGGTGGATGCTGTAGCTGGTGACTGCGATATCGAGTGAATCATCGGGGAACGGCAGCGTCTGCGCGTCGGCAATCGCGAATTCCAGGTTCGCGAGGCCTTCTGCGGCGGCGGAGCGGCGCGCGCGTTCGAGAATCGCAGGTGTGAGATCGATCCCGCAAATCCAGCGGACGTGACGCGCGAATCGCAACGCCAGGGTCCCGGGACCGCAGGCCAGATCGACGGCCCGATCGCGCGGGCCCGCGTTCACCATGCGCGCGAGCCGCTCGGCTTCGTTCACCCGGCTGGCCACGGCGTAGTCGCCGAAGACTTGCGCCGTGCGCGTGAACTGCTCACGGACGAGGTTTTTCTGCTGCTCGTGGCTTTCCATTTTCATCTTCGACTACTTCTATTTTACAAGGATACACCGCGCGCGATGGTTTTCCGGCGCGCCCGAGGCGTGAACCAATTCGGGCACGGCGGCGTCGCATTCGGCAACGTGTTTTGCGCAGCGCGGGCCAAACGCGCAGCCCTGCGGCAGCGAAGCGAGCGACGGAACCGTGCCGGGAATGCCAGCCAGCTTTTCGCGCGCCAGCCGCGGCGCCGCGCGGAGCAAGCCTTCGGTGTAGGGATGCCGCGGATGGCGCAGTACTTCATCGGCCGGGCCTTCTTCGACCATGCGGCCGGCGTACATCACGGCGACGCGGTCGGCGATCTGCGCCACAACGCCGAAATCGTGGGTGATGAAAAGCAGCGAAAGCTGCAGCTCGCGCCGCAGAGCGGCGAGCAGCTCGAGAATCTGCTTTTGCACCGTGACGTCGAGCGCGGTGGTCGGCTCGTCCGCGATCAGCACGCGCGGACCAGCCGCCAGGGCCATGGCGATCATGGCGCGCTGGCGCAGCCCTCCGGAAAGCTCGTGGGGATACTGATGCGCGCGGCGCGCGGATTCGGGGATTGCGGCGCGTTCCAGAGAATGGATCGCGCGGCGCTGAATTTCATCGCGCCCCAGGCGCGGCTCGTGGGCGCGAATCGCTTCTTCGATCTGAGCGCCGATGCGCATCACGGGATTGAGCGCGGTCATCGGCTCCTGGAAAACCATGGCGATTTCACCGCCGCGCAGCGCCCACATCTTAGTTCGCGCGGCGGTCAGCAGATTGTCGCCGGCCGGCTGACCGTTTCCCTTCCCCGCGCGCGCACTGAGCCAGGCTTCTCCGGTGAGGCGCGCGCCTTTCGGCTCGAGTCCCATCAGCGCGAGCGCCAACATCGTCTTGCCCGAGCCGGACTCACCGACGATGCCGAGCGTTTCACCAGCGTCGAGCGCCAAGGAGACGCCGTTCACAGGGTGCACCCAACCCGCGGGCGTCGGCAGCTCGACGGTCAAGCCGCGGACATCGAGATTGGTCGCCATACCAACATCCTATATCGAGCGCCGGGCCCCATCCAGAGACATCGGTTGGTAGCTGCCTTACCGGTTGTTGTATGAGTAGCGAAATGCTAGCGGCGAGCAGTCGGAATCACGAAGCGAAGGGCGGTGTGCGTTTCAGAGAAGCGGCAAACTTTGTTGTCCGTGAATCCGGCGGATTTTCCTGCGGCCATGACGTCCGCCTCCCGAATATGCTGCCGGCTCTTCGGGTAGACGACCCAGATCGCACCGTTGCGATTCAGGTGCGGTTCGAGCGACTTGATTCGCGCCAGCGATTTCAAATCCTCGGCAGCGAGAAAAATCAGGTCGGATGCTTTTTGTGCCATTCCATGCGCGGCATCCGGCGCGACCAGGGCGAGATCCTTCAGGAACGCGGCGTCGGCAACGCCGAGCACGCTGATTCGCTGGGCCGGTTTCACGCCGAGCTTGTCGAGCAGGGTGCGATGCGAATAATCGCGCTCGGGTTCGCGCGGCTTTTTTGCGGCATGATGCGGCACGGGCGCGCTCCTTGCCCAAAGCGGAGGATTTTGCCGAGAGGCCGCGATCAGTAATCGTTCGCGGAGCCTTCCAGGAACGCGCGCAGCTTGCGCGAGCGCGACGGGTGGCGCAGCTTGCGCAGTGCTTTGGCTTCGATCTGGCGGATGCGCTCGCGGGTTACGGCGAACGACTGGCCGACTTCCTCAAGCGTATGCTCGCTGCCATCGTCCAGGCCAAAGCGCATCTTGATGACTTTCTCCTCGCGCGGCGTGAGCGTCTTCAGCACCGAAGAAGTCTGCTCCTTCAGGCTGAGGTTGATCACCGCATCGGACGGCGACACGACCGCCTTGTCCTCGATGAAATCGCCAAGATGCGAATCTTCCTCTTCGCCGATGGGCGTCTCGAGTGAAATCGGCTCCTGCGCAATTTTCAGAATCTTGCGCACTTTCGCGACGGGAATGTCCATCCGCTTGGCGATTTCTTCGGAAGTCGGTTCGCGGCCCAGCTCCTGCACCAGCTGGCGCTGCGTGCGCACCAGCTTGTTGATCGTCTCGATCATGTGCACAGGGATGCGGATGGTACGGGCCTGGTCGGCGATGGCGCGGGTGATGGCCTGGCGAATCCACCAAGTCGCGTAGGTCGAAAATTTGTAGCCGCGGCGCCACTCGAATTTGTCGACCGCCTTCATCAGGCCGATGTTGCCTTCCTGAATCAGGTCGAGGAACTGCAGCCCGCGGTTGGTGTATTTCTTGGCGATGGAAACGACGAGGCGCAAGTTCGCTTCGATCAGCTCGTCTTTGGCCTGCGCGGCTTCGGCTTCGCCGCGAAGGATCACCTGAATCGCGCGCTTCAGCTCCGCCGGGCTGACTTCGCTTGCAACTTCGATTTCGCCGAGCTCCTGCTTCCTGGCGCGCAGATCCTTGCGCGCTTCCGCCTGCACGTCGGCTTTCGAAGCTTCCACCCGGCGCTCGAGCTTCACCACTTCGCGCTCGAGGAAATGCACGCGCTCGACCGTCTGGTGAATCTTGTCGATCAGGCGTTTCTTTTCGAGCGGGTTGAAATCCAGCTCGCGCATCAGTCCGGACATTTCAATGCGCGTGCGCGCCACGGCGTATTTCGCGTGCAGATAGGAACGCTTCTTCGCGCGTGGAATTCGCTCGAGCTTGGCCGCCAGCTTCATCGCCTGCAGATAGAGCTTGGCGATTTTGTCGATCTGCTTGAGGGTTTCCTTGGTCTTCGCTTCAATTTTTTCTTCGGTGAGCTCTTCGTCGTCGAACTGCACGATTTCCTTGATGGAGCGGGAGCCGTTGCGCAGGTCCTCGCCGACCTGCAAAAGCTCCTTCAGGATCAGCGGCGCGCGCGTGATGGTTTTCAGCACCAGCAGCTGGCCGCGCTCAATGCGCTTGGCGATGGCCACTTCGCCTTCGCGCGTCAGCAGCGGAACGGTGCCCATCTCGCGCAAGTACATGCGAACGGGGTCGTTCGTCTTTTCCAGAGTTCCGGGAGTGAGGTCAAGATCGCCGTCTTCTGAGGCCACCGCCGGCGCATCTTCCTTGACGACGGTTTCCGCCCCGTCGGAAGCATCCGCGGCAGCCAGTGCGGCCTTGGCGGTCGAAAGGTCCTCGTACACATCGATGCCGTAGCGCTCGAAGGTCGAGAGCAGATCGTCGATCTCTTCCGAGGAATGCACCTCGGCCGGCAGAATATCGTTCACCTCATCGTAGAGCAGGTATCCCCGCTCCTTGCCCATGGCGATGAGCTGCCTTACCTGATCGTATTTTTCCTCAAGAGCCAGCGTCACGCATTCTCTCCAATATGCCTAATCGGTCCGACGTCTCAAATTCCAAGCGCCAGTGTCCCGGTTGAGACACCCCGGCGCACCCTCTATTTAGATACGTACGGATGGATAAATGAGACGTTCCCCTGAACTCGCTGCTAAACTTTATTGCTCGCACCCAACCGCCCCGCGCCTTTACGGGTACAACTACATTAGATGCAATACGTATGCCGCCCGTTTCCCCCAAAACCCTACAATACTATATTAATCACCAGGAAATCGTCAACGAATTGCCCTAAGTGAAACATCCCATTTCGCTTGCAGCCGGATGGCCAAACGGCGCCGCCCCTACTGCGGCGAAGGTATATGGCAGGAGCGGATGCCCTGCTTCTCGAAATACTTCTGGTGGTACTCCTCGGCACGGTAAAAGTCTGGCGCCGGTACGATCTGCGTCACGATGGGGCGCTTGAATACGCCGGACCTTGTGAGCGCGGCTACCGCCTCGCGTGCCTCGGCCTCCTGCGTCGCGTCGTGGAAGAAGATTGCCGAGCGGTACTGCGCACCGTAATCGGGACCCTGCCGGTTGAGCTGCGTGGGATCGTGGCTCTGAAAGAAGACGGCCAGCAGCTCTTTATACGATACCTGGTTCGGGTCAAATTCGACCTCGACCGCTTCGGCGTGCCCGGTCCGGTCCGTGCACACCTCCTTGTAGGTGGGATTCTCCGTATTCCCGCCCGTGTAGCCAACCATCGTCGACGTGACGCCCTTGACCTGTCGGAAGGCGTCTTCAACGCCCCAGAAACAGCCCGCTGCAAAAGTGGCCTTCACCATGATTCAAACTCCCTTCCGTATCGTTTCATTCGATGCCCGCCATACTGCCACAGGCTCGTCCTGCGGTCGAGTCCACACACGGTCGGGCCCGCGAAATCCCTGCCCTCAATCGGTTTTGTCGCCAGAACGGCGGGAGGAAGTGACTACGGGTCATTAGACGCGGCGGAGCCAGTTTGGTCGCACGAATTTCGAGGCGGTTCTAACCGAAAATAGGCGGTTTTCGGCGCTACGCGCGGCTGGCGCCGACGAACGCGCCCTGCTTCGCACAGCTCGCCGCGCTCGATCGCTCGAATATTTGCTCGAGGATATCCGGAATTTCGAACACCGCGCGATTCTGGAGCGCGGCGGCATTGGCGCGGTAGCGAGCCAGCGCCGCCGGCTTGATCAGCTGCGCGACAGCCTGGTCGATTTTGGCGAAACTGCGCAGCACCAGGCCGACCTGTCTTTCCACGATCCATGTGGCGTTGTAGCGCTCCTGGGGCAGCGTCCAGGCGTTGCATTCGACGATGACCGGCAACTGCATCGCCAGCGCCTCACTCACGCTACCGGGCCCTGGCTTGCCAATGAAGAAATCGGCGAGATGCATGTACTCGTTCACGCGCGTCGTGAATCCCTCGACAAAACACAAGATGCGCGATTTCCGCGCCCGCAGCGCATTCGCCAGCTTCTCGTTTTTTCCGCAAACGAATATCAACTGCACATCCAGATTCGACCGGTCCAGGCGCTCGGCGATTTCCAGCATCGCGTTCGAGCCGTGCCCTCCGAACAGAACCAGGGCCGTCGGAATCTCGGGACGCAATCCCAGGCGCAGGCGGCCCGCGATGCGGTCTTCCACCGGCGCGTCGTAAAATCGCGGATGCAAAATCATGCCCGAGGCGCGAAAAATTCGATCGCCCGAATGTCCCAACGCGCGCGCCTGCTCGATCGCGCGATCTGAACCGCAAATCAAATATTGCTTCTGCCGCTCGATCCAGAAATGCGGCGGATAGTCCGCAATGTCGGTGAGAATTGTTACAAACGGGCGACCAGGAAACGCGAGGCGAAAGCTTTCGCCCATCGCGCGATTGAAATGCGGCACAAATGAAATCAGCATGTCCGGCTGCGTTTCTTTCCAGTGGGATTCCAGCAGCCGAACCGTCGCCCGGTGGTATAGCCGTACTGTCAGTTGCAGAACCCTGAGCAGCTGCGGACTCCCCAATGTCCAGCCTCGGCGCAACATCGTGTTGTAGACGTCTTGAATTCGTATCTTGAAGTATTTCTTGACGAAATCGAGCGGGTCGAGCAGTTCTTGCAGGTTTGTTAACCGGACTTCCCAGGGACGCTGCTGGGCCTGGATGGCCATCTCGAGCGCCGTCGCCGCTGCCCGGTGGCCGCCGCCGGCATCGAAGAACCCGAACTCAATCCGTGGCACTTAACGTCGCTCCATAGGGGAGGCATTCTGGCACTGCAATGGCCACCAATTGCTACAGTTATGTTAAAAGGCCGGAACCTGTGCATAATCAGTTAACTACCTGTGTTTTCAGAATCTTAGCGGCGCTGTCATCTGCTTGTAACCCTGTGAATTTACTGTGGAAATCGTGAAATGCGATATGCACGTCCACTCCTACTTCTCCGGCGCCTGCACGACGCCGTTGGTCAGCGCATTCTGCCGGGAAAGTTATAGCGATCCGCGCGAGGTCCACGCCCTGCTGAGGCGCCGCGGCATGGATCTGTTCACGCTAACCGATCACGACTCGATCGAAGGTTCCGAGCCATTGCGCGGCGAGCCGAATTTCTTCCTCAGCGAGGAGCTGACCTGCCGCATGCCCAGCGGTACCGAAGTCCACATTGGAGTCTACGACTTCCATGAGCGGCAGCACGCGCAGCTCCTGCAGAGGCGCAATGATCTCGTCTCACTGTTGATGTACGTCACGGAGCGGCGGATTTTCTTCAGCATCAATCACGTTTTTTCCAGCGTCACGGGGCGGCGGGAAAGCGAGGACTTCACCTGGTTCCAGGAATATTTCCCGGCGATCGAGACGCGCAACAGCCACATGCTCGAAGCCACGAACGGCTACGCCGCCAAGCTGGCGCAACGCTGGGACAAGATCGGCATCGGCGGCAGCGACGCGCATGCGCTGCCTTCGGTCGGCACCGCGTGGACGGAAGTGCCGGGCGCGCGCGACAAGCAGGAATTCTTTGAAGGGCTGAAAGCCGGCAAGGGCCGCGTGGCCGGCGAATCCGGCTGCTTCGCGAAATTGACGCGCGATTGCTTCCTGATCGGCCTGGAAATGATCCGCGAAAAATCGTGGACCGCGCTGATCGCGCCGCTGGCACCGCTGGTTCCGCTGATCACCTACATGAACTACCGCGATGAGCGCGCCTTCAGCGCCCGCTGGGCAGCCGAAGTTCTCGATCAGCCTCGCACTCGCAAACGTTCCCGCTGGGTCGCCCTCCCGCAGCGCGCGGCCGAGGAGTGGGTATGACCGTCGCCAAAGCCGTGTGGAACCAAATTAATTCCAACGATCACCGCCTGATGCGCCGCGTGCACCGCTGGCGCGCCCCGCGGTGGTTCCGCATTCTCATGATCGTGTCCACTCGGGGAGGCGACGGATGGCTCTGGTACGCGCTCGGCCTGATATTGGTGCTCTACGGTGGAGATCATCGCTTCGCCGCCATCGGGGCGGGCGGTTCGGCCGCCGTGGCGGGGATTTTTTTATTCCGCGCGCTCAAGCGCACCAGCCGCCGCAAAAGGCCCTGCGAAATTGAGCCGCACTGCTGGGCGTCGATTTTGCCGCCGGACAAATACTCCTTCCCCTCGGGACACTCCATCACCGCGTTTGCCGTGGCGATTTCGCTGGGATTGTTTTATCCCTTCCTCTGGACCTGCCTGCTGGTGGTGGCGATTCTGATCGCCTTGTCGCGCATCATCCTGGGAATGCATTTCCTGAGCGACGTGCTGGCGGGATCCGCGATCGGGGTGACGCTGGGCGTCATCAGCTACCACTTCTTCGCGCTGCTTTAGAATTCCTGCCAACGGTGGACTAGCTCATTCCAGCTTTGCGCCCCGCAGAGGCCGGTGGGGAGCTCGCGGGCGCCACGGCGCTTTCCGGAATCTGTTTCTCACGCAGCAAGTCCACGACGGCGCGATACATCCGTGCGCGCGTCTCGAAACGTTCGTTCGCGCGCGTGATATAGCGCAGCACGACGCTGATTCCTGCCGCCGTCGGCCGGACGCTGATCGCCGGGGAGGCCGAGAGCGAACGCTTCTCAACCGCCGGCGCTACGCGGTTCCACTCGCTCTCGGCGATCCGCGCGTTCTCAGCCGTTTCTTCCGCCGCGATTTTCTGCAAAGCCTCGCTGATCAGGTAAGGATCGGCGTGTTGCGGCACGAGCACCTCAATTTCGTCCCACAGCCACTGGCCCGACGTGGAAAAATTAAAGTAGTGGCCTTCGATCGCGTAGCTGTTGACGAACGATACCTTTCGGCCCGTGGGATGGCCCGGGTCCGTCCAATTGCCGGTTTCGAGAATCACCGTGTGCAGCAATCCGACCTTTAGCACTTCGCCCACCACGCCGTTGATCTCCACCCAGTCGCCCGCCCGCAGACCATCCTCGCCCATCAGCACGAACCAGCCGAAAAATCCGACAATGAAATCCTTCATCGCCACCGTAAGCCCCGCACCGGCCAGAGCGATCACCGTCGCAAGGTTTGTCGGCATGCCGAAAATCACCAGCAGGATCGAAAGCGCACCGACCAGCTGCAGGGCGAAAACGATCAGCGTGCGCATGGTATGGATCTCGCGGCGATCGAGCGCGATTCCGGCAAATATCCGCTGCACCAGGGAATACAGCGCCAGAATCACCACGCCGATCAGGAGAACCCATAAAATCCCCACGAACACTTCGTGCAGAAAATTCTTCGCGCGCGCCTCGACGACGTCCGCCCAGTTCAAATAGATCGTGGCAAGCTGCTGCTCGGTCTCAATGCGCTTGCCAATATCGGCGAGATTTTTCTTGTCATCCGTCTGGCGGCGAAGGAGCACGAGCGGCGAATCGGCGTCCGGTTGGGACGACGCGCCGCCAGTGGCGCTTTGTTCCGGCGAAATTCCATTCTCGATATCTTTCTCGATCGAGGCGTGTGTCCCGGAAAGGGCGTTCGCGCGCGATAGCGCGTCGGCGCGCGCCTGTTCCAGCAGTTTCTCCTTCGAGCGCAGCGACAACCACGCCCGCGCCTCCGCCACGATACTCTTCGAGGGCGTCAGTTCGATCGACGGCGCGGAGCCTGCGGGCGGCCCGACACGCATTGCGGCATCAGAAGTGCCTGTGGTTTTGCGCTGGTCGATCAGCCGTTGAATCGCAGTCTGCCTATCGCCGCCGACGCTGATGAGTTCCTGTTGCGCGTCTTCAAGGTCGTCCTGATCCAGGGCCAGCTGCGCCTGCGCAATACCGATCAGAGTTTGCAAATCGTCTTTCGAGCTTCCTTTCGCGTGCGCCATCGCCGCGGTGAATTGAGCGACGCGGGCCTGGTCGGCAGCCACCGCGGCGGCCAGCGATTTCACGCGGGCGGACAGCTGCTGGGCCTGCGGAGCAAGCGGCGCAGGATTCTCCGCCGCGTCGTGCAGCGCGGCGGCAAACGCCAGATCCACGGAATGATCGCCGAGCCGTAGCGCCTGCGTGGCGTAATCCTGCTCGATATGGGTAATGGCCGACGGCGCAAGCTGCTGCGCTGTGTCCAGCGCGCTGGTGTCGACCGCAGTCGCCGTGCCCTTCTCAGCCTGCCGCATGGCGCGCAATCGCTGGCGATAGTCGGTCCAGCGGTGCGTGAAAATCACAGCGCCCAGCGCGGCGAATAGCAGCGCGAGCAAGACGATCCAGGTCGCCTTTTCGAAGTTCTTCATCGTGGGATGGCTGGGTTCCCCCGATTCTAATACAATCTTCGCCGGCCCGCTGTTGCATTGGCATTCCGTGATGAAGAGCCTACCGAAAACGCGCCAAGCCGACCCAGCCGGCATCGGACCGTCCGCCGAACAGCGCTTAGCCCAGGGGAAAGAATTGCGCGAGCGCGTGCCGCGATCCTCGCAGGCTCCGTGGAAGCCCGCGCCCAATCGCCCCGATCCCATCCAGCTGCTGAAGTACACTGACCGCGGGCGCCTCGAAGCGCTGCTGCCGATTCGCTACGGCCGCATGAAGCAGTCGCCTTTCGGATTTTTCCGCGGTTCCGCAGCGCTGATGGCCGCCGATCTTTCCACCACGCCGTCCAGCGGGCTGCGCGTGCAGGCCTGCGGCGACTGCCACATCGCGAATTTCGGCGGTTTCGGCAGCCCGGAACGCCGGCTGGTTTTCGACATCAACGACTTCGATGAGACGCTGCCCGCACCGTGGGAATGGGACGTGAAACGGCTGGCGGCGAGCATCGTGCTATCGGGCCGCGAGCTGGGCATGAGCGAGAAACATTGCGCCACGGCGGCCCGCGACGCCGTACGTTCCTACCGCGAGCGGATGCGTGAATACGCCGGGATGCGCGCGCTGGAAGTCTGGTATTCGCACCTCGACGCGGAAGTTTTCATCGACGAAGCGCACAGCGCCGCGGCGCGCAAGCGCTGGAGGGGTATCGAGAAAAGCGCGAAGCTGCAGACGGCCGAGCACGTCTTCCCGAAAATCACCACGATGAAAAACGGGCGGCTGCGCGTCGTGGACATGCCGCCGCTGGTGTATCACCCGCGCGGAATCGCCGAAATCAACCTGCGCGTGCGGGACATGTTCGAGCGCTACCGACGAACGCTGCCCGAGGAACGCCGCGTCGTCCTGCAGCGCTATCACGTGGTTGACGTGGCGCGCAAAGTGGTGGGCGTCGGCAGCGTAGGCACGCGGTGCGCCGTCGCGTTGCTGATGGCCGGCGCGAACGATCCTTTGTTTCTGCAGTTCAAGCAGGCCAACGAGTCGGTGCTCGCTCCATACGCGGGCAAGAGCCGGTATGAAAATCAAGGCGAACGCGTCGTGACCGGGCAGCGCATGCTGCAATCGGCGAGCGATGTGTTTCTCGGCTGGGCGCGCGGCGGCGACGGACGCG
>Ga0210404_10000285_pt1 | contig 29472 bp, 31 predicted proteins | sample IncBWH28MmetaG_FD_155455 | JGI IMG/M metagenome (GOLD analysis project Ga0210404, IMG submission 155455) | Forest soil microbial communities from Barre Woods Harvard Forest LTER site, Petersham, Massachusetts, United States - Inc-BW-H-28-M | ecosystem: Environmental > Terrestrial > Soil >... | reverse complement strand
GTCATATGGGGTAATCTATTAGAAGAGCCTATAGCACAACACTATTCTCAAGTGACTGGAAAAGAGTTAATTAATCCAGGCAATAGCGCTATACTTGATTACCAGCCTTATCCATTTCTATTAGCTCATCCCGATAGATTAATTAAGGGTGAACGCAAAGGCCTAGAGATAAAAACCGTCAACATGAACTCTAAACATCTGTGGGGCGACGGTGGTCCTAGTACCAGCTCCGATATACCCATGCATTATTATTATCAAATAGCCCACTACATGCTGGTTCTGGACTATCCTGCTTGGGATGTGGCTGTCTTATTTGGCGGTAATGAGTTTAGGATATATAACTTTGAACGCGATTATGAAATGGATGAGCTCATTTTTAATAAAGCAAAGCATTTTTGGGAAGAGCATGTTCTTAAGAAGATTCCGCCTGACCGTAACTTTGTGCATCCTCGTTTTAAAGAATGCATTAAACGTCAATATGATAAGGTGCAAGATGAGGTTGTAGAGCTGCCTGATGACTGCATTCAGATTAGTGAAGTAATCCATGGGGCTAAAGAGCAAATCAGAGAGTATCAAAAAATTAAAGAAGGTCTAGAGAATAAAATACTAGCTGACATGGGCAATGCCAGTGTGGCTAAGTTAAGCAATGGTAACTACTTCGTTAGAAAACAGGTTACCACTAAAGAATATACTGTAAAAGCCAAAGAGTACGTACAGTTAAGTTTTAAAGTGAGTAAGGAATGAAGATAGATATTTTACAAATCATGCAAGAGCTTGGCCTTACGCAAAAACAATTAGCCAAGCTTATGGGTGTTCATCCTCGCAGCGTTGGTAGATGGATGAAGGAACCTGAAACCATTCCCGGACCGCCTAGGCATACTCTAATTGCATGGCAAAAATTACATAGAATTGGAATGGCTTGGGGGCCTCACATGATTGACATTATGACGGATGACCAAAAGGTTCGGGTTAGGGAGGTAGTTACACACCATATAGATTTAAAAAGAACAGAGGCTGAGATTAAAACCTTAGAAGAAAAACTTAAGCAATTAAAAGTAGAGCAAGCATGACAAAAATTACAACAATAGTATTTATATTCGTGTGCTGTCTGGGAGGGTCTTTTGTGGTTAGCAAGGTAATGGATATGTTAGTGGAAGAAAAAATTATAGACCAATTAGATGTTATTGTTATGCGCTTATGCTTATCGTTTTTTGTGCTTGGGGCCTCAATTATGGCTTGGTTTTTAAAATAGTAAAGGAACAAACATGTCAGACATTAATATAACACCACCGGAAAGAAGGGATATACAAGAGGTTCTTGAAATGCCTCATCAAAGACAACAAAGAATACGGGGAAATTTGCTCATAGGAAGGCAAGCGGCTCGCCCATTAATAGCGCAATTTCAAGTTGTTACTAACCAGCAAATACAAGCAAGAATGACATTAGAGGAGAATAGACGGCAGATTGATAATAGATTGGTAATATAAATTAGGAGTAAAGATGAGTAGTATACAGATTTTAGATTTTTCGAGCTTCGAGCATGCCCAGCGCTCAGCCAACCTAATAGCTAATTCAAGCTTTTGTCCAGGAAGCTTTAAAGGGAGGCCTATAGATGTATTGCTGGCTGTGGCGCATGGGGGGGAGCTTGGTATACAGCCCCTACAAGCATTACAGAACATTGCGGTTATTAATGGCAAGCCCGCTGTCTGGGGTGACCTAATGAAGGCATTATGTGAGAGGGCTGTAGAATGCATGGATATAATAGAAACTTTTGACGAAGATATATGGGTTGCGGTGTGCATTGTTAAGCGAAAGGATAAGGCAGATGTTGTTGCTAAATTCAGCAAGGAAGATGCACAGAAGGCAAACCTATGGGGTAAACAAGGACCATGGACCACCTATCCTAAGCGTATGCTACAGATGCGTGCTCGCGGGTTTGCCTTAAGAGATGCTTTCCCTCATTTATTAAAAGGCTTAATATCAGCTGAAGAGGCTCAAGATAGCCCCGCTATTGTGCGCAAGCCTATTAATGATGGTAATATAATAGAACATACTGTGAATGAGGTCGTTCCTATAACGGTGGAGACCCTGGAAAAATTGGCACATTTGATTACTTTCGCGAGCGATCCATTTGCAACAGAGGAAGCAATCTTACGCAAAGCTCGGGTAAAAACATTAGCTCAGCTTACAGAAGAAGCAGCACAAGGGTGGGTTAATATGATGGAAGCAAAGATGCAAGAGCGGGAGAAGGAGCCCAAGGAAGCGCCTATAATTGGGGCTATTGAAACCAATGAACAGATAGGGGGTGAATAATGAGTATTACTAGTTTTTTAAAGAGTTTGTTTAATAAGCCAGTAGTAGAGCAAGATGCTTTTATAAATATTGACAGATACACAGAGAGCGCTCTTAGGCTAGCTTTAGAGGCTAAAATTTGGCAAAAAGAACAGCAAGTTAAGAAGGACTTTCCTATTACTCGCATACCTTGTCAAAAAAGGATCCATATAGAAGGAGGGTATGAGGGAATGGTTAAGGACATACTTGCGCAAGCTGCTCGCCCTCTTCGTGTGAAAAAAATATTAAAACTAATGGGGCCAAAATATAAAAGCAAAAAACAATCGGTATCGGCATGCCTATATAGATGTACAAGGGCAAATAAAACTTTCTTTAGAGATGGTCCTTGTTTTGGCCTTCTGGAATGGGAGTAAAAATGAAAAATATACTAGTAATCCTAGCGATTATGTCGCTTAATGGTTGCATTATGAAGGCTAATGAGATAGATATAGACCCGGAATTTGAGCTTATGAAGTCCATGGTTCTAGATAAAGGGAATGGGAATAGGAGACTTTTATAAATATAAATTTTGCTTTCTTTTCTTTGTTTGGAATAGCTTTTTCTTCAGGCTCCGTGTTTATTTTTTTAGCAAGCAGCTTACCGTTATTAATCTATTCTGAGCATGGTTCTGCTAAGCAAATCAGCATTCTAGCGTTAATAACAATTCCCTATTCTTTAAAAATATTATGGGCGCCGTATTTCGATCATAATGTGGCCCCAGTTCTATATAGATGCTTTGGTCATCGTAAGGCGTGGGCGTTATTTTTACTTGCTGTTTTATTTATCATGATGGGGTTTATGCCCTATACATCGCCACACAAGGATTATCTATTAACCTGCTTATTAGCAACTCTCATATGCATGGGGATGGCTATGATAGATACTATATCAGCAGCTTACCGTGCGGGGAACTTCACCAAGGAACGTTTGCCGATGGCTATGGCTTTTACTAACATGGGATTTTATACGGGTTTATTATTAGCAGGCGCTGGGTCTTTATATTGTTCTGCTCATAACTTCTCCTGGCAACGAATTAATCTACTAATGCTATATTTATTAATACCTAGCTTTATAGGTTGGTTATGCTTGGGTGATACTACCCAAAACGCTATCTCTAATCACCCAGATAAACAGCCCCTACGAGATTTTGTTAAAACTTTACAACATGCATTAAAGGATTTAAACCAGAGCCACTCATTGAAGTGGCTTGCATTATTTATATTGTTTTATAAAATTAGTGATTCTGTTACCCAATACTGGGGTCCAGTAATGTTTATGGATTTAGGATTTAGCAAATCTGAATTAGCCTTTACCGTAAGAACTGTGGGTACTGTAGCCATGCTGGTGGCGAGTGCTATTGCCGGCAAATGGCTTACTAAAACAGGAATTATGCGAGGCATGATTGGGTGTGGTATTTTACAGTTAGCTGCTCCCTTGGTGTTGTTGTATTTCGCAACAAGCAGCCAAAACAAAGTTATCTTTACTATTACGGTAGTTATTCAAGCTATTGTATGTGGAATGGCTCATACGGCACTAATGACTTTTTTAGCCAGTTTATGTAAAGGTCAATATATAATCACTAAAATTGCTGTAGTATGCTCATTTGCATCATTTATGCGCACATTATTGGCTTATGGGAGTGGCTATTTTAAGGGCTATACCAATATCAGTTGGCCCCTTTTCTTTATTATCGTGGCAGTTTCAAGCATACCCTTTCTGTATGCAGCACGAAAACTAAAATCCTGTAGTTAAGTTACATTCAAGATAATGTTAAGCTGCCTCTTGAATTCTTGCGTTAGAGCTTTCTCTAGCATTTCATCAGCCACCTCTATTCTCCTCTCTAACGCGGCTGTATACCTACTGCTATCCCCCAGGTCCTCCTCATATGCATCTGACAATGCCTGGCATTTTTTCTCTAAATCTTTAATCTGTTTTTGTTCATAGGTCCTGCGTACAGCCAACGCTTTATCAGCCTCAGATGTCTTATTATAGGGAGGTTGAAGTAATATGTCCTTGAAAATATGGTGCATTTGCCGTTCCGTGAGCTTTTGGTCCTATATTTTCGCGCGATATACAACGGACGTCAATATTAAGAGTCACCCTAATTTGGTAGTCCTAACATGGATTTCCTAACTGCCCTTTCTTCTACATGTCTTTCGTGAGGAACCATAATGGTTATGGTATGCGAAAACAATATAGCCGGTTGGGCTATTGGTATTTCTGTGTAATCCTCAATACATGCTTGGGTTACCTCTAAAATTCCCAGCGTTGTTGGAGAGGGTGGCCGAGACGCTCTGCGCGCCCGCGACTCTGTAATAAAATTAGTTAGCTTCTCCCTAATAGACTTTGTGCGAAATAATACATCACATATACAGAAGGGGGCCGCTATTACCAATACTGCCATAATTAACCACCAGGTTATCCATTGTGGACCGTTTAATAGGGTAGATACATAATTAAAGATAAACATTGGGGAGCCTCTTGTTTATGCAATCGACATATTCCAAACCTATTGTCGATATTTTACTTATATTTGAACATTTCTTTTTCTTAGATGCTAGGGCTATTATATAGTCCCTCCATCTATTACTAGCATTTGAGGGGTGTGCACTGTTTGCGTTCTTCATGTCTAAGCTTACAAATCAGCTAGATAAACCACAATGCTCAAGAAAAACTTGTTGCGCCTCATTCCAGCTATAAACGATTTCAACTCGATAGTTTTGTTGTCGTAGGGCGTCCTGAATGTCCTTTTGAATAGGACTAGATTTTCTGCCTTTTACCTTAAACTCAAGCCTTAAGCCGTGATGTTTACCATCTTTAGAAGCAATGTCAATACTTACATCAGGCACTCCCGCCGTTACCCCCGCAAGCTTCATGTTATGAGCCTCAAAGATATTACGGGAGCCTCCGTTAGGTATAGCGTAAACTACTTTCCTTAGCTCAGGATGGGCATAGCTTAACCATCTAAAGAAAAACGCCTGTTCTTTTTCTTCTGTTTTATTATATTTTCTGGGCATTTTTAACTTATAGTAACGCTTATATCAGCAACGTCTGTAGGCGCATTTGTGTTAGTGGTGAAAGCATAAACCGTAACACTAGTTGTTAATGTTGCTGCATAGCTAGTAACAATAGATGCGCCATTACCAGCTGTAGCTATCACAACATAATTAGTATTAGCCAATGGCGTTGTATAAGTAATTACCCATTGACCCGTAGCAATGTGATTTACAGTTGCTACATTAAACTGTGAATTAATGGTGCAAAGCTGAGGTATAGCTCCTGTTACTCCATTAAACCGTACATTCGCTATTCCCGAACCAGTTAAAGACCAAACACCAGGAGCAGTACGTACCGGTATCCCCGTTCCTGCTCCAAAGCTAATTAATGCAAGCAAGTCGCTTCCGAATGCAAAATGAAAAATGCCATTGCCAGTTATAGGGTTGGTTGTGCTGCTTGTTATTACCAAATTAGCTGCATTGGTACCATTGGGAACATCAGCGCCAATAGAATCAACGTATTGATTTGGCGTTATGCCAATCTGGATGTTAGCGGAACTGGTAGTAACTGTAATAGGAGTGGCACCTGTTATCGACTTTAATGCCCACGTATCAACCCCTGTTCTATCAGCGAATCCAGTTGCCCCTCCAAATTGAGTTAATGCCAATAAATCATGTGCTAAACCAACATTAATAGTCCCTGTAGTTGTTATAGGAAGCCCTGGAGTTCCCGTAATTACAACATTATTATTTAGAGAATCAGCGTTTATGGAGGTAACCGCGGCAGAGCCAGCAGGACGAACAACGCGCCAGCTGCCATTTACCGTTGTATTGTCAGTTAAAATAAATTCCCAAAACTCGCCTGGCGCAATAGTGGCTAATGTGGTGCCTCCATTGTTTGCTACGATATAAGCATTAGTGCCCGGATTATTAAAAGTTACTTTCTCTCCAGTGCTTGCTTCTTGCGCGTTCGGCATCATAACTGTATTGCTGCCCGCATCTGTCGCGGTTATATCTATCCACCCTGCAACTATATAGGGGGTATCTATAAATTGGGTAGACCAGTATAAAACAAGAGGATTATTAACAGGTACGGTAGTATTATTTAGCGTATAAGCCGCATAAGAGGTATAAGAGGTTTGCGTTACCCCGCTACCAATAATATTAATATATGACATCACTTTTCCTTGTTGTTAATTAAATCTTCTATGATTTTTACTATCTAAAGCTATTGCTTATAACACTACTCTTCCTTTTGTTCTTTGTTATTTAAATTCTGCGCAATCTTGCCGCTATCTAAAACGACTGCCTGCATAAGTCGTTTCAAAATATTTTGTGCTAAAGCTTCTTTGCCGGCTTGTCTGGCAACTGCATAAGAGCGTGCAAAATTTACTATCCTAGGGCTGGATACCATATGGCTAAGTATGTAAGGGTAGCCTGCTGCATAAGCCGCTGGCAAAATGGCGGCGCCTGCTCCAGTAAGGTTTCCAGTGGTTCCCAATACCGCAGATACTGCTGTGGATGCGCTCATCATCATGGCTTTAGACACCAAGCCTTTGCGCACTAAATCAGCAGCCACTAAAGCACTTCCGCTAGTATTTAATAATTCTCTACCATCTTTAGCAAATTGTTCTGCTATTTTACCCACTTCACTTAATTTCTTATACTCTTCCTTTCCTAATAAGCTCTGTACCAATCTTCCGTCACCATGTTCTTTTTTGGTAAACAAATTAGCGAAGCTTTGACTACTTAAACCCTCTCTTTCTGGGTTATAACCGTTCCTTGCTAGCACTTCCCGTAATTTAGTTTCCTTCAAATCATTAAATATTTTAATGCCTTCAGGTGTTTTGCCGGCAGCTTTTTCTAATAACTCTATGTTTTTAGGAGTAGTCATCAGCGCATAAGCTTCTTTAGGTTCTTTATTCTTCAAAATAGCATCAGCTACCGAACTTCTATAGCGGTCTATTATATTTTGTTTATAAAACCTATCTGCATCTTTGTGCGCTACTACAAATTCCTTATTAGGCGAGCGTTCAATGTCTGCCGCTAATGCCCCCCTTAATCCATTTATAAAATTCTCAACCCCATTCTTAGACTCATAACCAGTCTTGCTGCCTAAAATATCTTCAAGCGCCGTCAATTTAGAGGTTGGTATGGCAGTCTTAAATTTCTTTTCTAATTGCTCAGTCACCTGTTTAATAAAATTTTCCTGTTCCAAAACACTGACTACGCTTTTATTCATTCCCGATAGCTCAGTGCCTTTGTATTTTTCAGATAGTGGTAACTCTAAATCTATTGCTAAATCTTTTAAGGTGTTAGCTAATTTAACACGACCAGCATCATTTGAGCGAGTGGTTAAAATCTTATCCTTTATTTTTTCAATGAGAGCATGTGTATTATGCGGAACAATTTTATCCTTATCAGTTAACAATGAGTTTGCCTCTTCATATAATTTAGAGGCCTCTGCTCTAGCTATATTACGACCTGTATGTGCTTCTGCCTTTAATGCCTGTGAGCCTATTTCAGGAGTTGTATGTTCAGCGCCCAATGACTTTATAGAGCGTTCCACAGCACCTAATACAGATTTATTACTCCTCTTAATTGCCTCATTATAAGCTTCACTAGTATAAACAGATTGCAATACATTATTAGCCGCATTATTGGCTCGCTTACTATTCATCCCTACATTAAACGGCAGCTCAATACCATGCTCTTTGGCCATCTTAAATATTTCAACATTAGGCTTAGCCCCTTTAGCTACAGATGCCAATAATGCCTCTTTAGGTAGCTTAGCGAGTTTCTTGGCAGCGCTGGGTATAAAAGATGCAGCTATATCAGCTATTGGCTCAGGCAAACCTGCTTGATGTGCGGCTTCGGCTCCTGCACCTAGTAAAGCCGCCTCTCCTGCGGGGGCGGCGCTTTTCAACAAGGGTCTGGCTATTTTAGCTAAACCTCCCGCTATTCCAGCCCCTACTGTAGTGGCTCCGGTAGCGGCAGCTGCTGGCGCTCCAGCCCCCAGTAAAGCCCCTAATCCTGTGGCACCCGCTGCGGTTCCAGCCCAACGAGCACCTTTACCTGCTATGCTTTCCCACAAACCTTCTGCTTGATGCTCATTTACATCAACACCCATTTTTTTTAATTGGTCTTGTATAAAATGCGATGGCAGGTGTTCTGGCTTGAAATCAACGGTACGCTCTAAAATAGACGCTTCAGGCATCTCTATATTTAATTTTTTAGCAATAGGTTTTTGTATATATTCCCGTGATAAATGCAGCGGGTTTATATGGCTTGCTAAGCTTAATAAATTCTGCGGAATGTCAGGTGCTTCCGTTGCCCCCTTTAGCGCCTCTTGTGCCAAGAATCTAGTAGTGGAGCGCTTGGGGGCTGCGGGAAGTTCTTCAGGAATGGGTTCTTCAATAGGGGCATCCCTGTGTACGGGTTCAAGAGGTCTTAACTTGGTTCTCCAGCTATCACTGCCATTGTCATTAGATATTGGCCTTAATTTAGCTCGCCAATCGCTCATGACACTCTCTTGAATTCGCCGCTAGCTTCAGCTGCCTCTATGTCCTCTGGTGTAGCATTAACCATATTAAATGGATTGCCATTTTTATCTACAAACTGTACCGTGCTCTTCTTTCCCATCTTAAATGATTCTATTAGCTCTTGTGCTTCTTTGGCTTCTTGAATTTGCGCTTCCAGTTCTAGCTTTTTGTCTTCTAATGCCTCTAATGCCGCTGTTTGTGACCAGGTAGCCCCAGGAATAGCAGCATTTATTTGCTGCTGTAGCTGCTTGTTTTGTCCTTTAGCTGGAAGTTTTTTAATTTCACTTACCAGAAGACCTTTTCTTAAAGCATTTAATGTTTGTTGATTCTCGGGATTATAGCGTTTAAACCCTATTGCAGGCTTATCTTTATAAAACTCTATCATTTTATTAACATTGGCTAACCCAATTTTTGCCTCTTTACCTATCTTTAAAGTTTCTTTAGCTCCATCAATCTCTTTCTTATTCAAATGAGCATTTTGAGCGCCCATCTCCTCGTGTCTTAATTTTCTATCCTCCTCTTGAGCTTTATGATGCCGTTCGGTTTCTATTCTGGATTCTGCTCTCTCAAGGCGAGCAGCTTCCTTTTCAGATTTACTTAAGTCACGCATTAAATCATGCTCTTCTCTGCTTAAGTTATGTTGTCTTATAGTTTCTCCTAAGCTGGCGTGTCTGTAAGCTCTATCTTCTTGGTCACGCGCTGCATGTCTTAATGACTCCATAATTTGTTGATTTAGGGCTAATCTCTCTTGCTCGCGCGCTTTTATAGTAGGCGCAAAATTAGCTAAACGATGGTCACTTGCCTGCGCAAATTCAGCGTTTTTACTACGAGTACCTAGATAATTTCCCAATACCCCTAACATATCCATAAAGCCTGGCGTCACCGGCTTATGTCCCGGTCCTGCACCCATAGCCTGACGCACTTGATTAATAGCCTGCATGTCATAAGGACTGGAGCCTTGCGGCATCATGCCTTGTTGTGGAGGCGACATCATGCCGCGCATAGGTATGCCTGCTTGTTGTTGGGCTAATTGTCCCAAATATATTTGCTGTGCTAAATCAACCATATTTATACGCCTTTTACATGCTGGGCCCTAAGCATCTGTTGTTGATGAATTGCCAGCAATTATTTATAAAATATTTACATATCTCAAAAAAGGATTTTTGCTTGGCTTTCTCTTTGTCTTCACTTGATATGCAATTAATTTTTAAGCTCATCATATTCTTTTTATAAGAAATTAAATCAAGCAAACTAGGCTCTAATAGTTTCATGTCGATGTTATATTTTAAAATATCAGAACAAAAAATGGTTAAACTTTCTATGTTATCTAATCTTAATAGTTGGTCTAAATTTTCAGGAGTAAGACATAACGATGGCAGCTCATAACAAGCGCGTCCATCTTCATAAATCATTAACACTTTAATATAAGAATTGGCATGCACAGCCTCGCATAGTTTGGCTACTTCATCACTTTTAATGTCATTTATTTCGAGACGCTCATTTTTGTATTCATCATTTGCTATAGCATCTAGTTTTTGCCGTGATAAGCCCATTAATATCCTCCGTAATATTGTTGTGAAACGGGTTGCCCCATTTGATTTCCATCATTTGGTTGTTGAAAACCTTGCTGGGCCAGCATGCGCTGCAGTGGTTGTCCAACTTGATAGTCATTGGTTGGCGCATTCCCTTGTCCAAGCCGTTGAGCCATTAGGCGCAGCTGACCTGCGCCTAATGTGGGATTGCTGGCTGCATATGGATCATCTTGAACTTGTTGGTATTGCTGGATTTGTTGCGCTTGTCTTTCTTCAGGGGAAACCTCAGGTGGATTAAGCGCATCACTTAACTGTCCTGCTAATTGACTTGCCATGTTTCCCAATGCAGAACCAGCCATAGCTCCAGCGGGTCCTCCAAACACGCCACCAACTATAGGGCCTGCAATTCCACCAGCAGCCGATACATCATTTAACATTGGATTTAACCATCCTTTTGCTGTATCACCCATAATATCGCCAAAGCTTTTATGTTGCTGAATTCCTTCTACCAAATTATTTATCCCTCCTACAAATGGGACATATTTCTTAATACCTCCCCATAAATCATCCCAGAAACTAAACTGTGGTAAGCCTGTTTGAGGATTAGTGCTACCGCCAAAATGTCTTTCTAAGAAAGCTAATTCTTCGGGATTAATATGCGCTAACACTGTATCTCCTGGCGCATGATGGGCGCGCACGTCTTCAGCTTCTTTATGTAGGCTTTTTACACTTCCGCCTTTAGCAAATCCCCGCCCATGATGTGCATAGGGGTTGCTCATCCCTGCGGCGCCCCCTCCTATCCCTCCAAAAGCGGATGCCATGCTCATAAACCGAGCCAATTCGTCTATAGTGCTTCTATTATTATTTTTATGGGTCGTAGTAGTTGTAGTATGACCTACAGGATGACCATGCATGATATCGCTCCAAAATTGCAACATCTTCATGGGCCACAATCTTTGCTCTTCGGCCCTCTGTTCATTATAAGAGCGATTTGACTCCTCTTCCATGCGCTCTCTATTATGAGCTGCACCCATGCTCTCTATCTCTTTTGCTTCCGCTTGTTGCTGGGCTATTGCGCTTTTACCTAACATCTCAGATGACATAATGTTGCGCATTAATTCTTCGTTATAAAGTTTAGCACCCGATTCATAAGCTTGACCTAAGGCCAGTCTTTGTTGAGAACCTATTTCTCTCTCTACATCTCTTTGAGCACGTGCCATTAATTCCTTATGCGCAGCGCTTCCATGTTGTCCTGCACGTACAAATTTCTGCTCTAAAGCTGGCAGGATATCTTCTGTTAAGCGCAGCTTCCCCAGACGCGCTACCTCATCTGCAACAAATCGTGTATGCGGATTAATATAACGCTGCCGCTCTGCTTCGCCCAGTCCAACAAAACTTTTACCAGCCGCATCCCGCGCTAAATCTGTAGCTTTTTTATAAGTATCCCTATAGGGATAAATAGGACTAGTACCAACACTTTGAGCTAATCGTTGTTGACGCGTAAAGAATGATGGCACTTCTCCTCGTGCAAGCTGCCCAGGTATAAATGGACGGCTCGGACCTTGTTGTCCCGCAGGAACCTGAATCTCAGGTTGCTGAACTCGATAGGACTGCGCGGGCTGAAAAGGCGCCATATATTCTGCTGGTGTTCGTGCCGGTGGCTTATTTTGAGTTCGAGGAGCACCAGGAGGAGCGCCGGCTTCCGGTGGAGCAAATCCATACGGACCTTCTTGGAGGCCTTTTTCATATAATCCTCTGGCATCTTGTTGTAGTTTTTTTAGCATAGCAGCATGAGCTGCTTCATGTTCAAATTGTTGCTGTTGGCGGGCGTCTGACATAGTAAGTTACTCTTTTAAATTAACCATATAAACTAGTTGTAATAGTTTAACATTTTTTCGCTACCGTAGCTCTACAATTATCGCCTTCTTCTAGCTAGAAGCTGTTTTAAATGTTCCTGTTGTGCGGCTTGTTCCTTCGCATAACGTTCCCAATGTTGCCTCTGATATTCTGCCTGCACTGCGGCAGGATTTAGCGGTCTGGCAGCTTCTTGCGCATATATGCCTCTTACGGCAGCCTCTGCTGCGTCAACCCTAGCATGAGCTGGATTAGGCTCTTCACGTCCATACGGTCTTGCAGGGGGTGGATTCTCATAATATGCACGTATACGTTCGCCGCCGCGTTCTGCCCAATCTCCCCATGCCCTTGCCATCCTTCCAATCACTGGATTTGGTATTCCCGCGGCTCTTTCTCTTCCTCTAACCTGTTCTTCCCGTGCCGCTTGTTCTCTTCTAACGGGCTCTTCTCTCTCTATTGCTTCCTCTTGCCCTCTAACAAATGCATCATATTGTTCTTGCTCAACATCAATTGGGGGAGTCTGTATTGGCTTAGCTGGCATCTTACCCTCTCTTATTGCATCAATCCCGTATTTAAGAGGTAACCCACGTACTATCCTGTTATATCTGTTCAATAAATCAAAAGGATAGCCTAGTATCTTCATCCCAGTTGCTATTAAATGTTCACGCGCTCCCTGCTCCTCCGCTCTTGCCAGGTTCGCACTCTTACTCAATGTTTCAATATCGTGTATATGCGCCTGTTGTTGACGTATACCACCTTTTCCTAACAATTCCGAGCCCAGGAGCTTCCGAATCTCATCTTGCTTAGATAGTTGAGCGGCTGAATCCCATCCTTGTGCCATTGCTAATTGTTTTTGTATTTCTATTTCTTTTTCTAAATCACGATTTAATTGTGCCGGTAAATTTTTATGGAAACTTTTGGGATGTGATGTATTAAATTTCTTATTCATTTCTTGAGCTATAGGTTCATGCGTCCGTCTCATAGAGCGCGCAAGTTCCTCGCCTACATGAGCTAAATAAGGCATCATGTAGGCATTCATATTCACCGGACCTGCAGCACGCTTCGCTAAATCATTACTGGCTGCAAGTGATTGAACATATTTATAAGGAGAGCTTTCACCAGTTTGCGCCGCTAATTCTTGTGCTTTTCTAAATGATTCTCCAGGCGCTCCACGTTCAGGGTATAAATCAGCAGGAAAAGGGGTTTTGGCTAACTTTTCAGCACGGGCACCTACATCAGTATATTCTTGTGACCACGGATTTATTCTCTGTATTACATACTTTGTTGGCATGCCAATTTTCTACCTTTTAAATCCTGCCAATATATGATGTAAGCGGCTTAGTCTTAGGCGGTAAAATTGACTTAACACCTTTATGTGCCAACACATTTTTAAATGCCTTATCTAAAATTTTAGCCCCTTTTACATTATTGCCTCTTCCTAATGCATCTACCACCTTTTTATGTATTATACGTTCTCCATCCGATACTAAAGCATCAACTTTTTTAGTAGGTTCCCATTTACCTCGTTCACCCCTTATAAATGGTGAGCTACGTAAAACATTTTTCTCAAATTCTTCTAATTTTTTATCACCATTATTTGAATTGCCATCCCCTAATAAACTAACAATTGTTGCGTTAGCAACATATGAACCATGCGGTATTTTAACGGGACGGTCATCTGCCTGTCCGCCCGACTTGCCACACACATAACCGCCTGCTTTAAGGCGTTTCGCCCCACCCTGCATCTTGTTAATTTCTGCCATGATTTCTTCACGCCTCTCAGGATGCTCACGTAACATTTTCATTAGCATTTCTAGTAATTGAGAATGAGAATAAGGAGAATTTAATTCATTTGTACCGTCGTCGCTTCCCACGCCAGACATCGCGGTTTTGCCACCACCAAAATTAGCCACGGCATTGCGACCCGCACTACCTTGTGTCATACCGTGCGAAGTTACAGTAGAAGGTTCCCCGTGGAACTCATCCTCTTCACCATAACCTGCTCCCGGAGCAGCTCCTTTGCCGCCCCCGGGATAAATCTGACCAATCATTCCGGCAAGTTTAGTGAAGCTTGAGGGGTTCACACCTTTAACAGCTTCTTGCATAGCAACATCAGGAGCTAAAGTAGAGCGCATGCTATCAAAGAGAGGTTCACGCATACCAATGGTTTTGCCAAAAGTTCCATAAGGGTCAGCATTAAATAAGTGCGCTAATTCATTGGTGATTGTTGAAGATGCTATTCCCTTACCCGCACCACCCATAAAGGAACCCATAGGTGACTGTTTTAGAATACTTCTATTACCCTGTAATGCATTGCCAGCAAGACCAGCTAAACCACCAGCTAATCCACTGGGCAATATAGTGCCAAATTTTGACATAAAGCTTGGCAACACACCTCCCAACCCAGCCCCTAAAGGACCTGCCAAGAAGGGCAATGCTGCTGCTACATAATTACCCAGACGAGGCTTGCGATATGTTCCCTCTGCTTGCATCTGTCTTTTTTGAGCATGTGACGGTTTACCAAGAGCCCTGCCAATAACATGAAGAAGACCACCCCTAAACTCAGGTAATCCCGTATGGGGATTAATACTTTGCTTTTGCCCCCCACGCAATAATTCCGCCTCTTCAGGATTGATATGAGCTAAGATTGTATCTCCACTGCGCCCCTTGCTACGCAGTTGTTCAGCTATACTTGATAAGTCACGCATTTATATCCCCTTATTGCATGCCTCTGCGACCAAGCATCATGCTTGATTCATCAGATGGTTCAAAGTTGTGCATGTTATTGTTCATAGAATGAGACATTTGTGGCAAATATCTTTGTGCCATATTAGATGCAGTTTGCCCTGCTTGATATCCCATGGGTCCTTGACCAAACATACTACCCATATTCTGCCCTAATTGGGGTAAATGTTGAGCCATTTGCCCTGCAAATCTACCCAACCCTTGGCCAGGATTTTGTTGATATTGATTCATCATGCCTTGACCCATATTAGCCATAGTGCTACCCATGCGGCCAATGTTGCGCCCCATATCTCCGGCACCAAACATTTCACCTACATTTTGTCCCAAGCCTGGCAAGTATTGCGCCATCTGCCCTGGTAATTGTTGAGCAAAGTGATTAAAACTAGGTGCTTGTTGGTATTGGTTATACATGTTTTGACTCATGTGCCCTAGTTGATTTGCTATATTTCCCGCATTGCCGCCCATATAACTACCTAATCCTTGTAGAGCAGGAGCCATATTTTGTGCAGCACCTTGCATTGCCCCCTGCCACCAAGGAGTGTTTTGTCCAGGCTTTAACGCGCCTCCTAAAATGCCTTGTCCTAAACCACCCAAAGATTGCCCTAACGCATTTCCTTTATCCCCACCAATGAGACCACCAAGCATACCACCGAGACCAGGTAACGCTTGCGAAACCATTCCTCCTAAACCAGGTAGCGCTGATTTAGCCATGTTTAATAAACTACCCCAATCAAATCCAGCCATAATAATCTCCCTTAAAAATTTAACATTGCTTGATATACCCCTTCTGCATAATCTTGAAAATTATCATAACCTACAGTAGAAGGTACGCCATTAACCGTAAAACTATTTAATTGCGACAAAACATCGCCCCATAATCTCCAGTCTTTTTCATCTAACAATATTGGTATATTGTCATCCGGAAAATCTATTATTAAGGAAGCCGCCCAATATGATAATGCAATATTTTTTGGTATAACCATTATTGGTGCCCATCCCCTAATCTAAATATTAATAAATTCTGTCCCATCTGAAAGTCACCTCCTGTAGTGGTAGTGCCAAATTCAGGGGTTTCAAATTTTAATGTCATCTGTCGACGTTGTTGTCTGATGTCTAATTTCTCAGTAGTTGGTGTAATAGTAGCCTGGTAAATTGGTTCCGATGATACTGGTGATTGTGCGTAGTTCTTGCCATCTACTGTTAACGTCATATTCCCAGATAATAAGAAATCTGGTTCTAATCTATAAAGTTCTACCTGCTTATCTATGCCACTCCAATTGCCATCAGGACCCGTGGCACAAAATGTAATATCTGGACTAGTAATAGAGCTGGGAATTACTGTTAATACATTATTTCTATTTTCATCTACTCCAATATCATGTATCCATACATCATATCCAAAGTCTACATTAGGGGCGTTGCCTGTCCAGATAGGGTCAGCGAATACTTCGCTAAAGTAACCGCTGCTGCGTTCTAGAGGGGTATCATACCAAGTCTTCTCTCGAACATTATAAACAATCGCCCAATTGCATTCATGTGTAGGATTAGGCGTGCTGGCTGTATCTTTAGTTGGGAAGGGCCACCAAATTTCACCATATTGCGTACTTTTAGTTCCCCATGTTTTTTGAGAATACGCATAATCAACATTATTAAAGAAGAAATTTAGATTTGTATCATTAGGTATCTCTTGTACAACACCCGTATATTGTAAAAATCTGTCGACAGAAATCCAATAGAATATCCCATCATATTCAACAATAGTTTTTGGTGCGAAAACCGAAGACTCACTTGTGACAGTATCAAAAGTAAAGAGCACAGGTGGTGACGTAGTAAGCGTCACACGAATTACGCTATCTAAACTCCACAACAAACCGCCAGGACTACTATTGCCGGCCCTCACTTGGAATCCAGCTACTATTTTAGAGGAAGTAATGCGGGCACTACTTAAAACCGTACTAGGGTCATTCGCGGCACTCCATGCCACAAAGCCATTGTTGCCGAATATAAGTAAATAAGGATGTAGTGATACCACGCCGCCACTTACATAATAATCGCCAGCTACTTGTCCGGGCGGAACATTGGTAAATGCCGGTATTAATGGGACTCCTGCATTTACAGGGCCAAAATAAACAGGTCTATTAATATCGTTCTCAATAGTGCTTAAATTAGGTGCTGCATGTGCTATCAAGCTATTACTTGTTGACGTATCATCATACAAATAATCAAATGACCATATATTAAACGGACTTGTTGGAAATCCAAAAGGAGTGTAAATAACAGAAACAGCTCCAAGCGGATTGCCAAAAAAATCTATTTGTTGCGCATATAAATGAGATTCAGTGCCCATAAATATATTGAAATTAGGGGTATTGTTAACAACAATCATGCCATAAACAATTTCTTGTATAGTATCGCTAATTAGTTTGTAACCACCAATCTTCCGCGGTAATCCCCGCTGAAATCTACACCATAAGCCATCGCTCCATCTGCGGGATGCAAACTTAGTCCCATCACGTTGGATGCCCGGCTGAGCATTTAAGGCTACTATTTTATCAGGCATTAGTCAGAACTCCTGTTGCTAATTCTGTCCTCGACCCGCATGTCATCTTGTTGATTTAAGCTTGAAAGTGCCGCTTTGTATAAAGTGGTCCACGTAGTAAGTTTTTCTTCATTCTTTAAAAAGGCTACAGCTTCAAGGAGGGTCGCATAATAAAGCACATCAGGCGCATAATCCGTGAGCCAATTAGTTTGATTAGTCACAGTCAATGGGTCTGGTAGTTCTAGATAAGCCAGCTCAAATGGATAGGTGAAATCTGGAGCAGGCACTACTAGAAAAGTTGAATAGCCATAGTCCGAGTAATATACCGGCTTGCCAGTTTGAGATGCATTAGGCGAATAAAGGCGGCAATATTCATAATCCCTTAACTCTAACTGCGTATAATCAAATTGATTCATGAACTCAGTGCTTGGCGTTCCATAATTAAAGCTTATAGTGCGCCTCCATCTGGCAGGTTTGGGTATCTTTTGTAAACCTACCGTAAAGGCGCCACTCACATATTGCTCAAGCCCCAATGTCTTAGACTCACGACTAATACGCTGCTCAGCCTGACTAATAAAGTTAGGTATTTGCAGCGTTAAGTCGGCCCTTTCCAGAGTATTGGCAACTTGCGCTATTAATGAGTTGTAGGTCATTGACATATAGTTCTACCAAGTAAACCATTGAGTGCCATTGCTATAAACCCTAACAATTCCATAAGCCCCTAAAGCCGCTGTAGCTGCACCATCAATATTGCCACCTCCTGTTACGTTAACAGTGCTTCCGCCAACCCCGCTTTCATCTTTTATTATGTAGGTTTGACCTGAGTTTCCAGCTGCTGCGGTAGGTAAATGTATAGTCAAGGTACTGGCGGTACATGCAATGATGTAATCAGTAACAAGAGCACTATAAGTTACAGCAGTTGCGGTACGCTCAACCAATATACCGCCTGTAAAATAAACTTGCGTTCCAGTGGCTCCCAATACTACGGAATTAGCAACACTGGCCGTCGCGCCAGCTCCTATAGCTGTAGAATTGGTTTGAGTTGCGTGAGTGTTGAATCCTATGCATGTAGAAGTGCTTCCGCTAGCGCCAGCAGAAGCGCCCACTGCGGTAGCAGCGAGAGCGGTTGCCGAGCTATTACCTATAGCAATTGTATTGGTTTGGCTGGCCGTAGCAGCCGGCCCTATAGCTACACCCTGGGTGCCTGATGCGTTAGCGCCTTGACCTACTGCAAGTGCTGATGCCCCTGCTGTACTATTGGAACCAATAGCAGTGCAATTACCGCCGGTAGCAGATGCCGTATTACCTATAGCAATAGATTCATTTGATGTTGCAGTATTACCATTTCCAATATTAATAGCATACGTAGAGGTGCCGCTTGCAGTAGTGGAGAGGGTGAAATTTCCGTTTGTGGCATTTACGGTAAGCAGAAGACCGCTATCCTTAATCAATGTACCAGTAGTATTATTATAAGTAGCAATATCGCCCGCTATTGAGGTGCCAGGACCGGTTACATTCCCAGAGCCTGCGCTTAGAGCTACCCATGCGCCATTTTGACGAAACTGAAATGAAGTGGTGCCAGTATCGTAAATAACCATTCCATTTACCGGCGATGTTACTGAAGCAGTTGTAGTGCGAGGAACTAAAATACCAGTAGTAGTAGCAGTTACATCTAATACCGCAGCCGGGGTAGAGGTGCCTATACCAACGCTCACAGCATCAGCGCCAGTACCCCCTAAGATTAAAGTATTTGCAACAGTTGCACTTGCGCTTTCTCCCAATGCTGTTGCATTAGTTGCGCTTGCATGTGCGTTATATCCTAATGCCGTACTAAAATCCCCTGATGCGAAGGAGCTAGGTCCTATTGCTACAGCGTTTTGATGGGTTGCATTAGTCGAGGTGCCAATAGCTAAACCACTAGTAATATTTGCATTAGTATTAAAGCCTATTGCTATAGCGTTGGGGCCTGTAGCGCTGGTTGAATTACCTATATTTATGTTATTAGTAGAGGAACCACTAGCGGGAGCGGAGAGACTTAAATTTCCAGCCACGCTATTTACAGCAAGTAATGCGCCGCTATCTTTAATTAATGTCCCGGTTGTATTATTGTAAGTAGCTATGTCACCCACAACCGATGTTCCAGGACCTGTTACATTGCCTCCCCCTACTGCAACCCATGCAGTATTTTGATAAACCATTATTGCAGTAGTTCCTGTATCATAAATAATCATACCGTTAGCGGGAGTCACTATAGAGGCGGTTGTGGTGCGAGGAACTAAAAGAGCCTTTGTAGTGCTAGTTAAATCTAAAAGAGCTGATGCAGCGGGAGTGGATGTACCTACACCGATACTTACAGCATTTGCTCCTGTTCCACCCAGTATCATAGTGCTTGCAACAGTTGCGCTTGCATTAATACCTATAGCAACGGCATTAGCGGCAGTAGCACCGGCAGTATCACCTATAGCAATAGAGCCACCAAAAGATGCGGTAGAATTGTATCCCATAGCAATAGCTTGACTGCCAGCTGCGGCAGCGGTATCACCTATAGCGATTCCCTTACCTCCAGATGTAGTGGCGCTATTACCTATAGCAATGCCAGTTCCGGCTGATGCAGCAGCTAAATGACCTATGGAAATATCATAGGTACTAGAACCGCTTGCGGTAGCAGATAAACTAAAATCTCCAGTCACACTATTTACGGTAGCTAAAAGACCGCTGTCCTTAATTAATGTGCCGGTGGTGTTGTTATACGTTGCTATATCGCCAACTACTGATGTGCCAGGGCCAACCACATTTCCAGAACCTGAGCCTAATGCTACCCAAGCTCCAGCTTGACGAAATTTAAATGCTGTAGCGCTATTATCATAAACAATCATGCCGTTAACAGGAGATGTTACCGCTCCTGTATTGGCGACGCGAGGAACTAATAATCCGCTGTTTGCACTGGTTACATCCAAAACCGCGGCAGGCGTGGACGTGCCTATACCAATGCTTAATGCATCAGAAGTGCCCGATACCCCCCCTAATATCATAGTATTTGCAACAGTTGCAGCTGCGCTACCGCCAATTGCAACAGCCTTATCAGCAGTTACATTTGCAAAATTACCCATAGCTATTGAACCATCTCCAGCAACAGTGGCGTTATTTCCTATGGCTATACTTACACCAAAAACAGACACTCCTGCTGTCGTTGTTGCCTCATTTCCTATAGCAATACAGCTGGCATCAGCAGCACTAGCTCCTGGTCCAATTGCTATCGCGCCAGTACTGGAATTGGTGTTAGCTTGAGATAGCTGACCAATAGCGATACCACTACCACCAGCTGCAAAAGCTGTATCACCAATGGCCACAGAATGGCTGCCTGTGGAGCTCGCATCGGTTCCAATTATGACAGGATTAGTAAGGCCATCATCAACAACGGATGCAGAGCCTATGCAGGTAATACCAGAGCCCGTAATATTAGAGGTGCCAGCTGCATGCCCTATAAATATATTTTCATTTCCATCGGTTGTGCCAGCTCCGGCATTAACACCAATTCCTATATTAAAAGTACCAGTATCTATGGCCTCTAATGCGCCATAACCTAGGGCGATGTTATTAGGTTCAGCGCCAGTTGAAGCGCTTGGGACAATTAAGAAATTACTTGTAACTGGATCTATAGTTAAGTGAAGGCCAGAATCACTTGGATTGCCGCTGCCATTAAATACCATGAAATCCCCAGGGGTTCCTGTAATAACAGGCGGAACAATGCCGCCATCCTGGATGCCAGTGCCAAGAGCATTATTAAATACAGCTAAATGCCCCACTGTTGTTGGACCAGTACCAACTACATTGCCTCCCGCGCCGCCTGTACTTATGGATGCCCAAGCACCATTGGTATAAACCTGCATTGTATTGGTAGTACTATTATAAATCTGCGAACCATTTACTACATTTAATAAATCTCTTTGGGCTGTAGTCATCCTAGGAAACAAAACCATTCCAGTAGTTGTTTGCACTTCAAGTGCAGCATCAACGGGACTGTAATTGTTTACCGTATAGGTCGCAGGGGGTGCAGCTATAATGATGTCTGCAAAATTACTGGGGGCCGCTGGCCGCGAATTAAGTGCCATTTATATACTCCTATGTATTTGTTGCGTTATCATTAATGCATTAAGTTACGGTTACATTGCCCCATACGTTATTTATAGAGACATAAAATCGATTAAGCGTAGTGTCATAGACAAGCATCCCATTGACTTGAACTAAGGCTAGTCTTTGTGTGGTAGTCATTCTAGGTAATACAAATCCACCAGTAGTTGATTGCACTTCTACAGCAATGCTTCCTGGTGTAGTAGGCACGGCAGGAGATACATCAGATACAAATAGTCTAGACGTATTAATTGCTGTAGAAGGAGGAGTAATAGGAGGAGGATTATCAGATAAAACTAATCTGGTTAAGCCGGTTGGTTTTGGTATAGTGTCAGACATTAAATTCCCCTTAAATTAATTTGCGGTCCACGCATAGTTTCTTAAAATTTGTTCCCTCACATTTTCTGGTAGTGCGGGAACGCCATCAAAATCTCCATCAGGAACCGGCGTGGGCGCTTGTGGTTGTGCGCTCCACCCGTAATTCTCTAAATTATTAAAAGCTTGTACCGCCGGTACTTGTGGTTGCGGCAAGATAACTCCTGAACCTTGCTGTACCCGTGGTTCTGGAACTGGTACCGGGTCAGGCGCCACTATTGGGGGACGCAATTGGTCGTTAGGTACATCTAAGTATTGTCTACCTACATATAGACCGGTCCATACCAAATCATCACCGCGATATTCCATCTGCCGTACTAAATCTTTGCGTTCATGTACGAACTGCGTGTAATCGCACATCCCCAATGCTTCGGGTGCTTGCGAATCAACACTTACATGCTTACCTTTTGGTCTGTAACTCATGAGACGGTATATCCTCTTGAGTAATCGCCATAAACACGCAACGGCACACGCTCAGTATCTTCTTCCGCGGCTCGTTTAAATTGCTCGTCGCTTTCGCTTTTTAATAATTGAATTTTATTTAAATCAGTAATCTCTTTTATAGATAATTTATAAGCCAAGGCCGCTGTTAAGGGCTCCAAGAAACGGTTAGGTATTTCGGCTTCATCTAGCATTGTTCCCGCATCCTGCATAGTAGAGGCATAGCTATAGAACATGCAGTTATATTGTTGGCTAGGGGTTAAATATAGATTAACTACAGGCTGTCTTTGTCTATCAAGATAAAATAGCGATGGACGACCAGTATTTTCTTTATTAGGATAGGTCATGTACTCAGAACGCGAGATGCGCGTAAGAATTAAATCATTAATTGAGTTATTGAAATACAATTCATTGATAGATAGAGTTGCATTATTAGTCTCTCTAATTCTTATATAATTAGAGCCAAAATTCTGAACATATATTTGATATTGCAACGGGTCGGCTTGCGCAAAATATTCTTGGCTTAAGTTAAGTGCAAACCAAATTAATTGACCTTTAGGATAGGGGAAAGACGGAATAGTCATTAACGGGGGTGTAGCCCAAGTTATCCCATCATCAGAGTATTCTACGACTAATGTATAAGTAGCATCTACCTGGCTAGTTATGCCTATCAATTGGATTAGTTGTGGCGCGGTTGGCACGCTAGGTAAATTAGTGAAATTATACCCTAGCCATCCATTAGTAGTGTCAACAGTGCAATAGGTAGCTGGGTTACCATCAAAAGCGCTACTTGCTGGATGTAGCGCAATAGTGCCACTTGCTATGGCGCTCCCCCCTACGGTAACTCTATTGGAGTTTCTAATAGTTGCTTCTAATATGTCGGTTACAGTATTTTGCCCGACTGCGGTGGGAGTGCTGGCGTCGGTAATAACTTTTGGAGTTAACTTATAGCTAGTAACATTAGGTGAAAGCCCTAACATATCGAACCTTACGGTCCATAAATTCAGGCCGCGATTAATCCATTCGCTAAGAATTAAGTTTAATAATCTTTGTGCTGATATTATTTTTTGGGCAGTAATTAAGCTTGGAACAAATCCAATACGTTCATAAGCATCCACGATGAGCTGCTCTGAGGGAGTATTTTGGAAATTATATTGTTCCGACGTTGACACTTATTCATACCTAGTAAATTTTTTAAAGCCCGCGTGCATGTTTAGCATTTTCGGCCGCCTGTGCGCGTTTTCTAGTTAAACCATTAGAAGAATGTAATGCTTTGTCCATCTTATTTTCCGATATCTTTTGTCCTACTGGCACATGCAAGCTTTTGTGTAATGCGCCTTTATTATGCGCAAATGCTTGTTGCATCCAGTGTCCGTCTTCCTTTTTTCCTCTACCCATAATTACCCCTAATATGTTGGTCGCTCTAAAATATAAGCTGTTAAAGAGCCTGAAGCATTTGTTAAAGTGCCATCTGGGGGAGGAGCGCCAGGTAGTATAAATATTGCCATGACCGCAATATTTTGGTCTATTGAAGACACTAATTCTGAATCTTCGTTTATTGAATCTATTGCTAAACTAGGAGGGTCTATTGCGCTAGTAACTCTAAGCAATGACACTCGTGCTTGCCAATTTATTACATCATTATTTTTTATCACTTGAGCAGTCACTACTTGATTTTGCGACTTGTAATCACATGCAAACCAAGTAGTGCGCCCGGTTAATCCTGTTCCTACAGTTACTATAACTGCACCAGCACCTGCTACACTCACCCTAGATACTGTGTCAAAAATTTGAGTAGTATATACGGTTGTATTATTAGGCCCTGTGATAGTTTGAGAAACAGGCCAACCATTTAACGTGCCATATACTGTAAAGGTAGACCCTGAAGCATCCGCAGTAGAATTTATGCTCACAGTTCTAGCCATTCCCATTGCAATTAAACTGGCAACCGGATTTCGCACACCAACCGGAACTAAAGTTCCATTTAGCGTTAAGTCTGTACCTGTAGTAGCAGTCTGCCCTGAGCAAAATGCTGTAAGGTCAACCGCTGGCCAGTTATAAATATTCGTGGGAAATACATCTGACACGTTATTATTCCTTATTAAGCGGCTTGCACGCCGAAGCTGCAACGGAAGTTAGAGAAACCGAAAGAATATCTTTCGACTGCTTTCGCCATTAAATTATCAGTAGAGAAATCGGTGTAAACATCGGTTTCCAATGCTTCTCTGATGTAATGCTTAAATCCATCTGGCGCATCAGTGGTTAAGAACCAATTGCCATTGTTATTTAAGTACACATTAACCCGTGCGCCTTCTGGTATCGCGCTATTGTTGTAAATAGCATTGATATCGTTGTTAGCAGTTTGAGTTCTAAATGCACTACCTAATATACGAGTTGCTTGCCATTCATTCTTTGGCGAAACAATTAGTTTAAGAGGTTTAACAGCGATGGTAAGTCCTGCAATGTCTTTGAACACACGAATTTGTGTAATAGCTTGCTCTATACCTGCTTCAGTTAAATCTACTAAACCAGGTAAAGTGTTAGGAACAATACCTGTATCGATAGGATGGGTTAAGCTGTATAGAGGCTGTCCATCACCACCAATAGAGGTTGTAAAACCGTTGTTTAAAACAGCTGCGCCTAAAATTTCTTTAGCAATAGACATCGAGCGTTTTAATGCTTTAGCCGTTTGTGGAAATTGTGTTTTATACAAATTATCCATGATGGCCTGTCTAGTTATGATAAAACTTAAGGCCAGGTACCGATGGTGGTAGACCGTCCTGTAACGTTCAGCCATAGTGTCAACCGCAGTAGGCGCGCCTTCATCTCTGAATTGTGCGACTCCTAGGAACCTCATTTCGGTTTCAATTTCGTCCGCTTTATCTGATTCATAAGTATCAAAAATTTCAGACCACTGAGATGGGTATAAGTCGTAGTTACCAAAGCATGCAGCTAAGCCGGGGCGAAGCTCTGATGCGATGGCCGATGTATTTATAGGCATTTAAATTCTCCTTTAATTAAGTAATAACTATTCGTTAAACGGGTATCGTTAAATACGACACAGAGGCCGTAATCCAGTTGCCCGTATCACTGCCCGCGTTAGCAAATGAAGCCCCTACAGTATTTAGCGCTAAAAATGTATGTTTAGAGGTAATTAAAGCACCTGGCGACGTGGGTGTTGGGAGTAATGGAATATAAACAGAACCAGTTCCCGGCACCGTAGCTGTTGGTGTAATAGAGGTAATCAAAGTAGGTGAAGCTGTTGCACTCGCAACCCCTACATTATTAGTACCATCATAGTAATTAAGCAGTATTCCAGACCCTGCTGTGAATGGCTCGCCACCTGCGGTTACAGGTATATTGAAAGTTAAAACCACGCTTATAGGAATAAAAATGGTAGTAGTGCTGGATTGAGGTGTTAATTCAAGGCCACCACCGGCAGCATTGGTCATGGCTATAAATTGTGCTTTAGTTATATTAGTAACGGTAGTTGTATATGTGTAATTTTGCGATATACCGCTCTTGTAAACACTATTATTTAAAGTAACTAATACATTGTTAAATGCACCTTGCAGTCCATTGCCATATCCAACTCCAGTAGTAGTCGTGTAAGCATGGGTGCCATTTTGTACACCAGGAGTAAATTGCTTAATCTTAAACTGAGAAGTTTGATTGCCACTAATAGTTGAAATATCTAAATATTCAGCTGATACGTGGCTAGCTCTTGCATTCCCATTAGCAGGATTTTGAAGATAAGTCTGTCCGGTAGGAAGGGTTACTATGCCATTAACCGCATCGGTAAATGTTCCTCCAATACCTAAGTCGGCATTTAAACCAATTTGTGCTTGGGTAATGCCTAGTGGTACTGTCGATGAAACAACATTGCCAGAGAAAGAAGCTTGTACATTAAACAATGCATTTGGATCGTCCATAACCAGGCAAAAAATTGAGGTCGAATTACCATTAGCTACAAATGTTAAGGTGTTATTTAATAAATAAGGAGAATAAATTGGGTTGCCAAGTACATCCTTATAATAACATCCTTGGAAAACACCTACGCCTGGTTCGCCAGGATTAGCCGGATATAAATAACTAGACCCAGGATTTGCGTCTTGAGAGGTTCCTAAGCGAACATAATCACCTTGATAAATACCGGTGAATGCTGCGTTAAGTGGTGCGTAGTTTAAAGGAGGCAGTACTTCGTAGGTGCTAAGTTGCCCTGATTCGGTACGTCCTGCGATGGTGCCCCATAGTTGAAAGCCTTGAGGCGAATTGACACTGCTAGTGCTAATGTTTGACATTAATATCCCCGTTAAATCTGTTTTTAACAAACCGTTTTTGGCTTGCCTAAATTTGACTAATTTTTATAGTCATCAGATATAACGAGGACTTGCACCTCTCACTCTCTCTGCGTCAGACAAGAGTGAATCACCGTTCCGCTAAAACTTATCAAATTTTAGCCCTCCCATGGAAATATGTCTTTGCCATGGAGACCTCCCTTTTTAAAGTTGTGGGTAGTCCGCAACTGTCCATATAATAAGAAGCTATTATACCCCTTATTATTTTAAATCTCTACACTATTTTATCATTCAATATAATCTATTTGCAAGGGGAGGCGTAAAACAGTCGCCCTTACAGCTATTTTAATTCCCAAATGATAAATTAGATAATCCACCCTCCACTTTATTGCCACGGAATGATGCCAATCCCTGAGAAGTTTCATTTATGATACTGTCTCGAGTAAACTGCATTCCCTTAGAAGACCTTACTAGACCATCTAACCCAGGTAAGTCACGGACTGCGCGCTGGGTTTCAGCTGCAAAGTGCCGTCTATCCTCGTCATTAAGCTCTTTAGACCTTTCCATTAGAATTACATCTTTATATCTTAGGCATCCATCCAATGATTTTTCTGCTTGCCCAGGAATAACGTAGCACCGCTCTGGATGACGAGAGGCAGGAACAAAAGTCCAGCCTGTTGACATCATTTCAGTAACGCGCCCAGTATCTAACATACCTTGAGAACTTTCCCTAACCCAGAAGTATTCCATGCCCTCAGGGATTTCATGAGGTGCAAAATATAAAGGTCCCCTGTAATTCATCTTAAAGTCTTGACGCAAGGTCGCGGCCCGCAGTTCTTTTGAGCGTGTTTCGTTATTGCGTGACTCATGAGGTGCAAAATCTCTTGCCTCTCTGCCTCTAATCATGCCCTCTAAGCTTTCCAGCCTTTTATCTACATCTATGTTACGAGCCTCAGACGCCGACAACTCTTCCCTTACACGAGCAAATTCTGTTGATTTAATACCTGCCATAATTAAAACCTCCCATTACGTTTAGCCATCTCGAAGTCCCTGCCAAAGCTACGCTGAGCACTTGCTTCTTTAGCTTTGTATTTAACATAGTCTTCTTCCTTAACACCAAAACGTTTAGCCATTGCCTTATCATCTTCCGTTAATCTCACTGATATACGGCCTGTCCCTTGAGCGCCTGCACCATTTCTGTTTACAGATGCCACCGTGTTATTTCCTTGTTGCATATTCAATCCTCTGTTTTTTAACAAACCCTCTCCTACATTATGTGCATACGATTCTATTTCCTGGAAATATTGTGGAGAATAAATTAAATGACCTTGACCACTATTGTGCAATTGGTAATCCAATTGCGACGCATACTTCCTTACGGGTTCTGCCAATAGAGGCTGGTAGTCATGGCTTCCTGGATTATACCAGGAGTTGTTTTGCACCCACGCTTGACCAAATCTTTCATCTATAGGCGCAGGTGTAGGCGCCGGAGCTGCTGCTGCATCTCTGTAAGACTGCTCACGCAAAGATGATTGCGCTTTCCATTCCCGCGCTCTTTGTGCTTCAGCTTTAGCTTCTGCCATTTCAGCAATTGCATCAGCTTTAGCTATTACATCGCCAGTCTCTTCGGCAGCTATAAGGCGTTGTTTAGCCTGGTCTACACGTAAGTTAGCACTGTTGTCATAATGGTTTAGAGCAATATTAGCTGATTGCTGCAACTGCTCACCTAAAGCGACCTTCTCAGCTTCTAACTGTCTAAGACGTTCATCTTTAGCGCGATTTTCTTCTAATAAATGCCAAACATTATTATGTAACGCAGTAATCTTGTCTCGCACTCTATGTTTCTTGGGCTGCTCTGCGGATTTCTCTGTTTGGTATTCATCAAAAGGTTGTTCACTGGGCGCGCCTTCTTCCTGCTCAGAAGCTGGTGCATCCAAATGTTCTGTAACTTCCTCTTGCTCTGGTACATAGCCCGCATTATCTTGTATGTCTGTCATTTTTAATTCTCCTTAATTATCCGCGAGTTACGTAAGATGGGTCATCTACGGTCCCTAAACATCTATCATCCGGCAAATATTGCATCGGAAGACCCCTATACATAACCTGCGTCCCTTCATTACGTGGGAATACTATAAAATCACCCACCTTACACCAAGGACCTGATAGTCTGAACCTTGCGCCTTTGTAACAATCAAAGCCTTGCGCTACGACCAATCCTGTGCAATTACGATATTTGTCTTCGCTCCTCGTCGTTTCTGCCGCTATAAGGCATTTCTGCTTACCTGTTAACGGGTCCATAATAGGACTACCGTCATCATTAAATAACTTCACTAAATCTTCATCGCGTGTATAAACTTTAACAATCATATGAAAACCGCTTACACGTGGCGGCTCAAATCCTAACGTAGCTCTAACTACAGCCTTAGCCCGAGCTTCTTCTTCCGTCTCAATCAAACTGCATTGATTGTCTTTACGATTACTAATGGTAGCCTCAATATCTTCTAACCGTTTACGTAATTCATCATTCTCAGTCTTAATGGCATTAAAATAATGTTTCAACGTTTCAAAATACTGTTGCTCCTCTTGTCTTACTGCGTTAACCAAGTTCTCCATCATACACCTCCGTTGCTTTGTCCTTTGGTCCTACATATTGCAAATATGCAGCCCTCACTTCACCCATGCATTGTT
>Ga0210404_10000283_pt1 | contig 29612 bp, 26 predicted proteins | sample IncBWH28MmetaG_FD_155455 | JGI IMG/M metagenome (GOLD analysis project Ga0210404, IMG submission 155455) | Forest soil microbial communities from Barre Woods Harvard Forest LTER site, Petersham, Massachusetts, United States - Inc-BW-H-28-M | ecosystem: Environmental > Terrestrial > Soil >... | reverse complement strand
CGGCACAATCTACCCCGTCACCATCACCGCAACCATGTCGGATGGAACCACCGAGACGCAGTCAACCTACGCAATTTACACGCTGGGGGCGGGACTCGGTTTGTAACGGCGGGAAGATGTTCTTTTGAGGCACGCATCATTCGAAGAGCAACAAGAACGCCCCGGATTCTTGCCGGGGCGTTCTTATTCTTCGAGTGGCCGCAGATTCTTGTGCGCCACAGTTCGCGATTCTTCTAGAACAGATTCCACAGGAACTGGTTGTAGACCTCGTGGTGGAACTGCACCTCTGCGGGCTTTACTACCGCTCCCAACAGGCGCGGGCAGCGGTCGGCTGAGGCCTGTTTCAGATCGGCGTACCGAGCCTTCACATCTTCGCCCAGCAACTTCGTCGTCCACTCGGCGTTGCGGAAGTTTTCGATCGCCGTGTAGATGTTGTCCGGCAGATAGCGCTCCGCTTGGCGCAGATTCTTGATCTTGGCCGTAGTCCCTTCGAGTCCGGTCCTGAAGATCGAGAACATGACCAGGTAGGGGTTGGCGTCAGGAGCCACCGCGCGCACCTCCGTACGCATGCTGCGCTCATTGCCGATGGGGATGCGGATCATCGCGCCACGATCCACCGCCGATGCCTTGAGTTGGTTCGGCGCCTCGAAGTGAGGATCGAGGCGGCGGTAGGCGTTCACGCTGGAATTAAATACCAGGCACAGATCGTTGCCGTGGGTGAGCAGGCGGTCCAGGAACTCGTATCCCAGCTTGCTGAGCTTCTCTTCGCCTTTGGGATCCCAGAAAAGGTTCTTGCCGTTCCCGCTGACGGAAACGTTGGTGTGCATGCCGCTGCCGTTGACCCCCACCACCGGTTTCGGTAAGAACGACGCGGACAACCCCATGTTGGTCGCAACCTGCCGGCAAATCAGCTTGTAGAGCTGTATCTGGTCGGCGGCAGCCACCACCTCCGCATAGCTGTAGTTGATTTCGAACTGCGAAGGCGCAACTTCCGGATGGTCCTTCTCATTCTGGAAGCCCATGGCGCGCTGCACTTCGGCTGTGGTGTCAATAAATGTGCGCAAGGGATCGCCGGGCAGAGAGTGATAATACCCGCCGGTATTGACGTACTCGAACTTGCCGGTCTCGTGATAGCGGCGCTCGGCGTCCGCGCCCTGGAACAGGAAACCCTCGATTTCATTGGCCGCGTTCAGGGTGTAGCCATCTTTCTTGTGCAGATCCGTCGCGAACAATTTCAGCACGCTGCGAATATCTGCGCGGTAGGGCTCGCCGCCCTTGTCGATGACTTCGCCGAAGACCAGCACTTTGCCCGGCCCGAAGACGTCGGCCGGTCCCCAGTAGAACGCGCTCCAGTCGAGGCCTAGCCGCAGATCGCTTTCGCGCTGCGCCGTAAAGCCGCGAATGGAAGAGCCGTCGAAGGTGAGATTGTCATAGCTGTTCAGCAGGAACTTCTTGTCGTAATCCAGCATGTGCAGCCGGCCTTCCAGGTCGCTGAAGAGCACGGTGAGAGCCTTGATCCGCTTTTCATCGGTCAAGTACTTCAGCCGCTTTTCCTGGATCTTGCCGATTGGCACTCGGTTCCTGCGCTGCTCCTTCGCCTCCAGATTCAGGTCTTCCAGTTCGTCGTAGGTGAGTGCCAGGAAATTACGCAGTTCGTTGGGCATGGATGTCCTTCAGTCTCCTAGGTCGTAGTCAGAAAGATGATGCCGGGCGCAACACGGATACAAGCAGTTGAAATGGCTGGGTCTCAACCCACAAGAATAACGCGAGTGCACAGTCTCCGACAATCGAAAAAGATTATCCGAGGCATAAAAGAGATTTATCCGATGCAGACTGGACGGACCATCTCATTTCGCCTTTTCCCCGCCCAGGATAGCTTGAGCCTGACTCTCCATCTGTCGCGCTTCGGCATCGCGATGGAGGGCCGCGAGAACATTCGCGTAACTGTTCATGGTCTCGGCGACGGCAGGATCGCGGTCGCCCAGGGCCTTCATCCTAATCCCCAAGGCCCGCTGGTAGACCTTCTGTGACTCGTCATACCTCTTCATGAAAAAGTAGAGCAGGCCCAGATTGTTCAGGTCGGTTCCCAGTTCCGGGCTCTCGGGACCCAACGCTTTCTCATCCAAGGCGGCAGCACGCAGGAACAGGGGCTCAGCCCGCTGTTTCTCCTTGCTGAACTCATAGATCGCGCCCAAATTGTTCAAATCGGCGGCCAGGTCTGGACTATCTGGTCCCAGCACCTTCTCCCAGATTGCGATTGCCCGTTCGTAGAGAACTGCGGCTTCTTCAGGTTTGCGCTCAGACTTCTTCAGGGCTGCCAGATTTTCCAGGCTCGCGGCCACATCCCGGTGCTCCGGACCGAACACCGTCTGGCGAATTTCCAGCACGCGTTGCAACAATGGCTCCGCATCCGAAAAATCCCGCCGCGCCCCATAGCACAAGGCAAGGTTCTCCAGGGCATTTGCATAGTCAGGATGATTGCCCCCCACCGTCTTGCCGAATATGCTGACGGCCTGCCGGAACGAGTCCTCGGCCTGCTGCGCTCTCCTACTCTTTGAATACAGCGTTCCGAGTGCCTCAAGACTTTGAGCGACGTCGGCGCTTTCCGGGCCAGGATTTCTCTTCCGGCTGGCCAAAGACTCCGCAAGTAAAGGCTCGGCCTTGTCGAATGCTCCCGTCGCGGTGTAGATCTCTCCCAGATCGTTCTCGGCTTGCGCAATATCAGGGTCGCCCGGCTGCAGTAGCTTTTGCCGAACGGCCAAAGCGTGAAGCAGCAGCGGTTCGGCGTGAGCGTAGTCGTTCAAGCTTTTGTAGAGCTCGGCCTCTCCGTCGAGCGTGTCGGCGATCTCCGCGGCTTCGGTCCCGAAGATTCTGGTGTAGATCTGGAGCGCGCGCTCGTACAACGGCAGGGCTTCGGAATACTTTCCCTCCGCCCGATAGACCTCCGCCAGATCAAATAAGCTTCGCGGTCGCCGCGGATCCTTGGTAGGGAAGGTCTCGGCGGACTTCAGATTCGCGGAGAGCAACTTTTCAGCTTCGTCGAAACGCGCCGCTTTCCCGGCTCGGGCGGCTGCCTGTTCAGTCGCCTTCCATGAGTCCTGGCCCTGCAAAATCGGAGGCAGCACCAGAAGAAGTGAAAGGATTCGACTAGCCAGCATGAGTGTGGGTTGCATACAGAATCAAGACAGCCCTACTGGATCTCCAGTGATATAACACTGCCCTCTCCCTCGGATGTTTGACGATAGTTCAGCGCAACCTTCTGTTTGTTCCAGCCGCAGGAGAACTCGTCAGCTCCGATCAGGACGACATGGTCCCTGTCTGGCACTTTCATTTTCCAAGTCTTGGCTCCTGAAACCACTGTCAAGGTAGCGAGCGGAGGTGTCGAACAATCCACGCTGGTCAGCGTGCCGCGAATGAATTTCGCCGCCCCCGCGCTGACTTGCACTTTCACCGGCGACTCGGAAGATGTTTTAGCGGTGATCTGCGGATTGTCCTCGCCTTCCGAATTCTCCTTGCGCAACCGGAGCATCCCCGAACCCGAGTCGGTGCCTGCTTGCACCGTCTGCCGAAACTGTTGTGCTTGCGCCAGTGTCGCGTTCACGCGCGAAGCGAGTTCCGGATTGCTGGAAGCCTGTAGCGACTGCAGCAGTGCGATCGCCTGATCCGGCTGCCGGTTTGCCAGATAGAGATTGGCCAGATTGAAGAGGTAATTCTCGTCGCGCGGGCTGATCGCCAACGCCTTCCCTATCGTGGCGATCGCCGCTGCGGGGTTTCCCGCCGTCGATTGTGCGAACGCCAGAAGCGCATAAGAGTCGGCAAACTTCGGATCCAGGCTGATCGAGGCTTCGAGTTCCCTGGTCATGGCGGGCAAGTCGGCGCCACCGCCGAAGCCACTCTCGCGAACCATCAGCAGCGCACTGTAGTAGTGAACCCGCGGATCCTTGGAGTCCAGTTGCGAGGCGCGCTTAAAGTATTCCGCCGCCTGGGTGAAATCCTGTTTCTGCAAATAGGCATATCCCAGTCCACGGCACGCGGCGGCGTTATTCGGGTCGGATTTCAGAATGTCCTGAAACTCGGTCACAGCTTGCTCCCTGTAGTCGCGCGAATGCAGATGGATGTCTGCCAGGACGGCATTGCCGGCCGCAGGGCTCATAGGCGTAGCCACGAAGTCCTTGGAGTTAATGCCGCCCGGGGCGGCCAGACGGTAGTACCTGTAGTGGCCGCTCGCCGCGTAGCTGTATAAGACGTCGTCGAACTGTCGCGCGCTCATGCCAAACGCTTGCTGAAGGGCGTCTTCAATCCGCACGTGTCTATTCACCGTCAAATCAAAGTAGGCGGCAACCTTGGGCATCAGCTGGTTGTCAAAAATGTAGTGCATCAGCAACCCAGACTCGGCATAAAACGAGCTGCGATGGTCACCGCTCTCGTTGTATGTCTTCGTATCCTGCTGCACCCTTAGCAAATCGGCGATCTTCATTCTCCCCGCTTGCCGCAGAATCATGTATGTGTAGTCGGGAATCCTGCCCACTTCGGCTTCTTTGCCGTCTACCGTGATAGTGGAAAAATATTCCGCGAAGCCCTCTTCGAACCAGGGGGCAAGCGCGAGGCCCATGTTGCCATTCATGAGTTGGTGAGCGTATTCATGAAACACCACAGCCCAGGGATTCTCGACTGACAAGTCAAGCATGATGAAGCCTCGGTCGCTCCCTCCTTGAAACAGCCCTGCCAACTGCGTGGGCTTGCCGTTGAATAGCGGCGCAACTTGCCGCATCTCCTTGGTGTTGCGGAAGGCCACGATCTGCAGCGGAACCGGCAGGTTCACCCTTTCCTTCGTCATCAAGGTGCCGAAAACGCTGCGCATCTGCTCGAAGCGCATGGCGACTTCGCGGCCGCGTTTCTCGCCCGCATCGGTGACTACCGAGAAATTCGGCGAGCGCACTTCCACCCATTCCGGTTCCCCCGCGAAGATAGCTGGTCCGTCACAGAAAGTGACAACCAGCAGGATGGCAGGCAGATAAAAGAGGGCAGAACGGAACCGTCCCAAGCGAATACTCATCCGGCGACTCTCCACGCTCAGTCGTGGCTATCCTACACCCAGCCCGTCTCAATTCACTCCCAAACCCTGGCCGGGCATCAGCCGGATGATCACTCCCAGCGCGGTCAGCACCGCGACAAAGTAAATGGTCGTGGCGCGGCTGGGATGTGCCGGCAGATCTCCGGCAAAGAACGCCCGATATCCCGCCCCCAGTGCTACCAGGAAGAAAATGTTCTGCCCCAGCACCAGCCACAGAGCGAGACACGCGGTAAGCAGGACGATGCGTTCCGTCTTGCTCAAGGCCAGCGCGGCCTGTCCGCCATCCAGCACCCACACGGGAATCAAGTTCAGCAGGTTCAGCACCGCCCCGGCGCGCGCCAGCGCGGCCCAGAGCGGGTTGCCTGTCTGCCACCAAAGCACGGCACACCCCAGCGCTGCGAAAAATCCCGCCAGCGGCCCGGCCAGGCTGATTGCCGCCCGCGTCTCGAGCGGCACGCCCAGCGCCTGCCAGCGCACGTAGGCTCCCAGCCCCGGCAGAAACACTGGCATATCCGCCGGCAAACCGCGGCGCTTGATGTCGATGAAGTGACCCATCTCGTGAATCAGAATCAGCACTGCGAATCCGATCCCGAACCTCATTCCAGAGGTGGCCCAATAGATCCCAACGAAAGCTACAAAACTCACGATCGAAGTCCACCAAAACCTCGCCGTCCGTGGGCCTCTGCTTTTGGCCGCGGGCACAGTGATGGGACCCGCGTGCGCAATCGATTGAGCCCATTGGTTGTCGCCTTGCTCAGACGATGGTCCGACGTTGGCCGCGACCCCGAGTTCCTGCACATGGTGCTTGATCCAATCGGCTTGCGTCGACGTTGGCGGCAGTAGCCGGAGTGCGTCAAGCCATGTTTCCCGCGCCTGCAGCAGATCGCTCTTGGCCTCCATCGTCCTGGCCTCCGCCGCTAAACGCTCCAGGTCCTCAGAGTGCACGAGCGCGTGACACTGGTCGCACACCAGCGCTCCGGGCACGAGTTCGCGCGAGCAGCGTTTGCAGTATCGAATCAGTTCTGGAGTGGTTGTAGACACGGATGGGAAGACGCCTTTGCGCCAATGCTCGGTTCACGGAGAAGCTGGTGGAGAATCGGCAAACGGTCCATCGATTTCAAACGACCGGCCCGCGGTTATCTTCCATGCGATCCTGATTCCAAAGAAGAGGATCAATAGGCCCATTGCCCCCCAGCCCGGACTGTCCTTAAGCTGAATGAACGGAGACGCCAGCCCGAGGAGCGCCACGCGGCCCAGCCATTTCCCCAAACTAATCTGAGCTTTCTCCACTCTCGGCGCCGGTTGAGCGTCCGGTTGTTGCTGTCCACCTTCCTTCCCAAACTTGCGCTCCTCCTCCTCAAACTGGCGCTGCTCCTGCTCAAGCTCTTGTTGCTGAGTCTGCTTCTGCTGGCTTTCTCCCGGGGCAAAATGAATCCAGATGGGAATCGCCGCCATCGAAACCGCCGCATAGGTCAGCAAAGCCGCGGCAATCTGGTACCGTCGGCCGCCTACTCCATTGGATCCCTTCATCATGGCGGTGCCCACGATCCACCCCACCCCGATCGACATATAGCTGATTACCCACCCCTGCAGCAGGATGGCGATCAGAGCGTATCCGATCAGCCCCACGACTGCCGCGCCGATGCCGTACGCCAGCGCGTGCACATACGCCGCGTGCTCGTGCATCGGCATTACGCTGCGCATCTTTTCCGCACAGCCGGGGCACACCATCGCGGTGTTCACCCGATAGTAAGTTCCACCCATCGATTGCTGGCAGACCCGGCAGCGATTGCTCCCCGGCTTGTCCGCATATTCAGCCGTGCCGAACTGCGGTGTGGGATCGCCGAAAGTATCGCTCATGGTCCGGACAATAGCACGGCGTCTCACGCCAAGGAAGAAGGAATTGAAACTGGGGATTCACTAGGGCCGACAAGTGGTGGAGCAGAGAAGTGCAGGACGCGCCTACTGCCGGTGCGCCGAAGCTCCCGCGGCCATCTCCCGCAAGGCGCTCACAAATCCCGCGGCGGCATCCGGGTCGGCCAGCGCTTCCAGGCGCACTGTAGCTGAGAACTGTGGCGACTCGGGACGGAAGCACACTCGCAGAATGTCCTGCCGCCGCGCCGACATCAGCGCGTTCAGTTCCACGCTGGGATCCTGCTTCCAGTGCGTCCGAGTGGTCAGGATGATCGGGCCAGGCTGATACAGATCCCACTCCCGCCCGTCGCGCTTGCGCGATGTGGTCCCCCGGTTGTGGGCGCTCCAGCGATGCCGCACCACTTCCAGATGGATGCTCGGAGAGCCGCCCAGATCGGCCTCGAAGGTCAGAGTTTCTTTCCGCCCATGCCAGAGGCTCAGCAGCCAGTGTACCGGCAGGGCCCGGGGCTGGAACTTCACGGTTACGCGCGCGTTCTCGAACCAGCGGGAAGAGAAGTGCAGCCGCGCCTGCAGTCGCGAACTCCCCACCCAGTGCGACTCCACGATGCGTCCCGTGCCGGCGCACGCCGTCTGCACCCAGCGCATCGCCGTCGCTCCCTTTTTTCGATTGTAGGTGGAAAACACCAGATACCATAGCCCCAGCACCGCAACCGAACCGACCACGTCAATCAGCAGGAGGCGTCCCACAACGTTCCTTTGATGTTCATGGTACGTCTGAGGTTGCGGCGAAGCAAGGAGACATTGGTCCCCAATCATCCCGGTAGCGGCCCCAGCCTGTATTGCCTGTGGAAAACCGGTCTTCTCGCCACCATGGACACTTATGCCGACCGGTCAAAGAGTCTCGTGTTCCCAACCCGCAGCGCACCCACTCCCCGCTACAATGACGGCGTGCCCTTCACCATTCGGGACTTCCAGCCCGCCGATTTCGACACCCTGTGGCGCGTCGACCAGGAGTGTTTTCCTCCCGGTATTTCCTATTCGCGGACCGAACTCAAGGTCTACATCCGCCGCCGTAGCTCGTTCACCCTGGTGGCTGTCAGCACTGCCGGCGATCTGGCCGACCCCGATTTAGGAGACGCCAGGAAATATTCTCCGCCGATCGCCTCCGCCCATGTCGGCGTCGCCGGTTTCATCGTGGCCGAGGCGGACAACCGTGGCTCCGGCCACATCATTACCATCGATGTGATCGCTGCCGCCCGCCGCTTCGGTGTGGGATCACTGCTCCTGCGCGCCGCCGAGGATCGTTTGCGCGCCGCGCGATGCCGCTCCGTTGAGCTCGAAACCGCGGTGGACAATGTCTCTGCCCTGGCGTTCTACAAACGCCACGGCTATACCGTCATAAGGACCTTCCCGCGCTACTATTCGAACGGCGTAGATGCGCTAGTGCTCCAGAAAGATCTTGCCTAGCCCTTTTTAGCGGCCTTCGCGGCCTTTCTTCGCGACCTTAGCGGTTAAAGGCTTCCCCCGGCCGTGCCAAGGATTTGCTGCCAAGGATTTGCACTTTCCCGCCTGATCCAGCTACCTTGCCAGTGATGAAAGTTGCCATTCAAGGCGAACTCGGTTCCTTCAGCCATGAAGCTGCAGAGCGCATGCTGCCGGGTTGCGAGGTTGTCCCCTGCGCCCGCTCCGCCGAAGTATTCGATCGCGTCCAAAATGCATCGGTAGCCGCCGCCGTAATCCCCATCGAGAACTCGCTCGCCGGGACAGTCGCGGAACACGCTGATCTACTGGTCACGCATGATGTCTTTATTCAAGCCGAATTCCTGCTGCGCATCGTGCACAACGTAATCGCCGCCCCCGGCGTGAAGCTCAGCGCGTTGCGCAAAGTGCTCTCACACCCCGTAGCGCTCGACCAGTGCCGCGACTTCTTTCGCCACCATCCCCGCGTCGAGCCTGTCCCGTTCTACGACACCGCCGGCAGCGTGAAGCACGTCGTCACCCACCACCTTCCCGACGCCGCCGGCATCGCCGGTCGCCACGCCGCTCGCGAGTACTCCGGAAAAATTCTCCAGGCTGGCATCGAGGACGACAAACGCAACTTCACCCGCTTCTTCCTGATTCGCAAGGCTCCAGCATCCGCGGTGCAGAAAAAGGGAAGCGCTGCCTCCGCGCGCCGCTACCAGCGCCTCATCCCGCGCGGCGCCAACAAAACGTCCATCGCTTTCAAGGTCAAGAATCTGCCCGGAGCGCTGTTCAAGTCGCTCAGTGTCTTCGCTCTCCGCGACATCAGCCTCAGCAAGATCGAGTCGCGCCCCATGCGCGGACGCCCCTGGGAATACGTCTTCTACGTGGACTTCCTCCGCGGCGACGACGAGCCCGCGAGAAACGCGTTGCGTCATCTAGGTGAAGTAGCAGAATTCGTCAAAGTCCTCGGAATTTACCGGGCAGCATAAACGGTGCATGTGGGAACTGCCGCCTCGGCCGTCCAGCCGAGCGCAGCGAGGCGTCTGTATGGAGCGGATACTCCTGTCCGCTGCCTTTGACTTTGTTTGACTCTTGCCTTGGAAGTCGATCTTGAATCCGCGGTGCCGCCAAATGAAACCCTGTCTTCCTGAGCCCCGCGTTCTTTGCGGGGCGAAGGACCTGTGTATTCTGCAGTTAGCATCAGCGCGGCCTGTTTGAAACGCTATGCAGAATTCACAAGTCCGACGCAATGGGAAATCGGGCTGCATCCATGAACTTCACTATCAAACCTTCCGCAAAGCGAGCGCGTCAAATCACTCGATGTGACAGATCCAGGAGAACAGAATGCCAGAATCACCCTCGACCCGCCGCAACTTCCTCCACCACACCTCCATAGCCACCGCCGGCTTGCTGGCGCCCACACTCGCCTTCGCCAGTCCGCAAAAGCCGCCATCGACCGAGAAACAGAAAGCCGAAGACATCTCCCCCGCCGAAGACCTGATGCGCGAACACGGAGTCCTCAACCGCATCCTGCTCATCTACGACCATCATCTTCGCATGCTCGCCGTCAAGCGGACCTTCGATGGCTCCGTTCTTGTCGGCGCCGCCGACGTGATCTGCCGTTTCGTCGAGGACTACCACGAGAAGCTCGAAGAGGATTTCCTGTTCCCGCGTTTTCGCAAAGCTGGAAAGCTGGTCAACTTGGTGGATACTCTTCTCGCGCAGCACAAAGCCGGCCGCCTGCTGACCGCGCAGATTCGCGAACTCGCCTCCCTTCCCACTCTCAAATATGTCTCCGACGCCGACAAACTTGCGGACGCTCTTCGCTCCTTCCTTCGCATGTACCGCCCTCACGAGGCCCGCGAAGATACGGTTCTGTTTCCCGCCTTCCGCTCCCTCGTCTCCCCCCACGAATACAATGCTCTCGGTGACGCCTTCGAAAAGAGAGAAGACGAACTCTTCGGCGACGAAGGCTTCTTCAAAGTCGTCGACCAGGTCGCCGAGCTGGAAAAAAAGCTCGGTATCTACGATCTCTCCCAGTTCACCCCAACGTAAAGCGTCGGCTCGGGAAGGGCACGGCTTCCCGCGGCTGCGGAAAAACTCGGGAAGCTGGGCAGTACCGTGGAAGAGCGGCGCTTCAGCTGTCCAGTTCCATGACATCCTTTACAAAACGTTCCGGGACATCCTTTACACTCCGGCCCGCACGGGTCGCGGGCGGGGGGGCCGTCCAAGCGCCGAAGAATTTGGGCTTTAGAACGAGGTCGTGCGGAAACGAGATCGTGTGGGGACGGGCGCCTCGCAAACCTGCCCTGAGCGAAGCCGAAGGGTCCAGGCCTGGGCGAAGCCCGGCCGCACGCCGCCCCGCGCTTTAGCGCCGCACTAGCCCGATTGACCTACAACAACAAGGGCGGCTTCTATGGCTCCACTTTGTCCGGAGGTCGCTACGGTTCGGGAGTATTCTTTGAGGTTATCCCCTAACCGAGACTGCGGACCATTGCGGTTCGCGCTCGCCGGCGCTGCTCGCTTGCCTTCATGATTTCGTTCATGTCCGCCGCCGGACGAATCTCGAAAACGTTGCCGTACTTCAGGGCCGGATGCTGCGTCATGAGCTGCACAGCATGATTCATGTCCCGCGCCTCAAGGACGAGGATGCCGCCGAGTTGTTCCTTGGTTTCCGTATAGGGGCCGTCTGTGGTGGCGACTTTGCCGTTCTTCCCGGACAGGGTCAAGGCGGTCTCCGGCCCCTGAAGCGCTTCTCCACCGGCCCAGTGCCCGCTGGCGCGAAGATGGTCGTCGTAATCAAAGCATGTGTCGAACATGGCGCTTTGTTCGCCCTCAGTCATGCCATCGAATTTGCCTTTGTCGTAGTATCCGAAACAGACGTATTTCACTGTTCTTCTCCTCTTCCCTCCGGGTGGGAGCCAGCGGCGTAGCTTCCGCTGGCTCGTTCATCCCATGGTCAAGACGGTGCATATTCCGAAGTCGCGGCGGAAGAGACTATTTCGTTGCTTTCTCCGGAGCCGGGTAGAAAAGAAGCTCGCGCACCTCGCCGGCCACATCGCAGGCGATGGCACCCTTCTTCGCCCATGCCAGCGCCTCGTCGATATCAGCGCATTCCAGTATCCAAAATCCGCCCATGTGCTCCTTGGTCTCGGTGTACGGCCCGTCGGTGACGAGCACCTTGCCGTCGCGCTGCGCTCGCAGCGTTTTTGCGTTGCCGGCCGGGGAAATGCCGCAGGCGAACTTCCTCACGCCAGCAGCAATCATTTCGCGGTTGAGAGCGTGGATCTCTTCCATCATCGCTTCGGTTACGGTGGACGGGTCGAAGTTGTCGTGTAGGTAATTACAAACCAGATATTGAGGCATGACTTTTTCTTTCTCCTGTAACGGTCTTTATTCTTTAGTCTTCGGGCGGACCGGTTGCCCCGCCTTCACCTTATAGTCGAACGGCCGGACCGAATTCGACAAATCGTTCAAGAGATTTTGCTTCTTCCGCGCTTTAGGAAAAACGGGGGACAGGAAAAACGGGGAAAACGGGGGACAGACGGAAACGTTTTCCGTTTTTCCTGACGGGAAATTGGGGACGTTCCGTTTGTCCCCAACTTCCGCCATTAGGGTAGAATAGCTAGAATTTTCGTGAAGATCATGTAGGTCCGGCTTTTTCACTCTCTGAGCGGAGTATTCTGATGAATGATTTGGACACAATCCTCAACAATATCTGGAAGGATCAGTGCGCCATCGTGGGCCGCCAGTCAGTACGGGATCTGCTATCAGCAATCGATCAGGGGCGCAATCCCGAGCAAGCGTTCATTTCGATGGAGGGCGGAGCTGACTTCGATTATTCCACCACGGTAAGTCTGTTGGTGCAGGCCGTCACTCTAATCAAGCTTACGGTAGATGTGTACGAAAAGTTACGTTCGTCGTTAAGGCGCAAACCGACGGAATCTGAAATCTCGTCGGCAGCTGAAGGCGAACTCCGCTCAATGAACGAATCGCTGAAACGAGTCGCTGGGAAATTGCCACAGGTCGCACACGAGCTTGTTCAGTTAAGAAGCAATTGAAAAAGATTAGCTAGAACGAGGCTGCCAATATGTGGACAAAGATCATTGGACACGTCTTGGGGATTCTCGTGTTCACCGCTTTACTTCGCGCACATCTTGTACTCTTTTTTCTCATCCAATGCGCGACCGTTCGGTCATGGCGTTGTTTCGTGTGTTTTCTTTTCTCACAGCTGCTGTTTCTGGAATTCGGCGCGATTTTTTCCAGACGGCAGGCCCTCCGGAATGCGCATAAAGCGCTCGCCGATTTTCTCTTGTCGGATCATTTTCAACTTCAACCGCTTCGTTCCACTGCGATAATGCAAGTTGTCTCGAACGAAGAACCGATGATCAGCAAGTTGACCCAGCCAACGGGACCCGTGGCGAATCCCGCTGTTCGTGAACGTGCCGGGTTTAGCACGAGTTTCGAACCGATTAAGATCTTCCTAGTTCGTGCGGTAGTTCCGCCGTTTCCTCTGCAACTTAAAGCGTTCATCAGCACTATCGGCACATCCTTTCTTTTTCTGCGCGATATTCCGGGCGAATTGGATCCGATTGCCTGGTTCAAAGTGTTCCATGAGTTCGGTCATGCGGGACCGGGCGGAAGAATGCAAATGTTCGATATAAGCGTCGCTTTTCCTTACGCGCTCTTCACTGCAATTGTGACGCTGCTTATGATACCCACGCGGTTGCACTTAACCGTTATGGTCTTCTATGTGTTTTTCCAGTGGTTCTACGTTAGCCGCAACCTCAGGATAGAGTCGGAAATTCAGGCCGACAATTTCGCGCTTAGAATGCTCCGATCGGCTTCAGCTGTGCGTTCAGTTGTTAACTGTTTCGATGCGGTGTGGGCCGAGGAGGCTGAGCATCTTGGACCCAGAGGGCGGCGCGACCGTCTGCTTAGGCTGGTGTTTATGCGGAGATTCCTGGAAGAAGCCGAACGAACGCCTGGGGTCAGCTATATTCCTCCTCTCGGACCCATAAAGATCGAGAATCTTTTGTTCGCCGGATACTTCGCTTGGCAGGCCTTCAGTAGCGCTCGCCCACAAGTCGCGATTGTAGTGGCGCTGATGCTTCTTAAGTGTGTTGCCTATGCACTAAAGATGAACGAAAATCGCCGCTTGTTGCGCGAAGAACTAAGGATTGACAATGTACTCCAGTCCAAGTATCTGGATCCCATCTCCGAAATTGTGCCACCAACTTTCTCCGCAATGGTCCCTGTTTCAGAATGACTGAATCAGACTCCAGCCCCATACCCCTCACTTCCACATTTTCGAGGATCTTGCGAGTGGGCACAAAATTGGGCACAGTGAGGGATTGCCCCCTGAAGAGAGAAAAACCGAAAAAACGGGGGACAAAACCGGGCTTGAGTGGGCCGCCCGCCCGTAATATAGTCAACGCGTGAAATCGCGATTTCTCGTCGAATCATCAAAGGGTTAAGTATGCGTGCTGCCGGGATTGGATTAAAGGTACATAGCAGTGTCCTGAATGCAGTACTCGACGAAGCCCCAGACAAGCTGCTCTACCACTACACTGACCAAAACGGTCTTTTGGGAATCATCAAGAGCAAGGAAATATGGGCTACCCACCACCAGTGTCTCAACGATACCCAGGAGTTCCTGTACGCGAAGGAGTTGGTTCGTGAAGAACTTGAAAAGCGAATTCCAACGGCAGACGAGGGGAATCGCTTGTTTCTTGAAATGATGAAGGCTGCGTTGAATGGTCCGGGCAATGAGGACGTAAATCTGTATGTCGCGTCGTTCTCAGAAGAGCCTGACTCCTTGTCGCAATGGCGAGCGTATGGTGGCTCAACTTCCGGTTTTGCTGTTGGATTTCAATGTGAGCGTCTGGTCCTGCCCGAGGCCTTTGTGCTAGCACGCTGCATCTACGATCCAAGGGGGCAGTCCGACGTTGTTGGGGCTATTGTTTCGGACGTTCTTGCCCGGTCGACAACGCCTGGTCTGCTCAACACACAGGATATTGTGAGGGTCATGTTGCTTTTTCAACTACATGCCTTTGCCCTAATTCTCAAACATCCAAAATTTGTGGATGAAAAGGAATGGCGAATCGTATCACGCGTCATGATGGACGACGCGCCAGCCTTTCCCATTGAAGATGCCACCAGACTTGATTTTCGGACTGGTAAGTCCATGTTGATACCATATCGTTGCGTCAGCCTGAAAGGTGGCGATGGAAGCTTCCTGCTGAAAAGAGTTATAGTCGGGCCGAATCCAAATCCGGAGCAAGCTCACCGCTCTGTACAAAGTTTGCTGAAGAGTAAGCTGAGCAGAAGGGAGAGCGGCTCAATCGATGTTCAATCGTCTGACATTCCTTATCGAAACTGGTGACAGGGGGTCATGGCAATATCTACCATATCGTTAAATATTCTCCTTAGCACTCATCAGGGCGGTGGCTCAGACAATTGGGTGCCACACTCATTCGCGCCTTGGGTGAATGTGGGGCAGACGGGACGTACCCCGCTTTTCGCTAGCGATGCTCCACCGGATATTTTTTTATTTCAACTGCCGAATCCGCTCTTGCAGGAATTGCCGCTCTGGGTCCTGTTGGGTCAGCGCCAGAGCTTTCCCGTAAGACGCCCGAGCCTCAGCGGTCCTGCCCAGCCTGCGGTACATATCCGCACGGGCGGAATGCGTTATTCCCTAAGAGAAGCTCCCTAAATCATTGGTGTCCAATGGCACACAACTTGCTTGACTGATGGTGTCCAATGGAGTACAAGAGAGTTGTGCAGACGGTTGTCGAGACGCCTACTTACCTCGCCGTTGCCAACAAGCTCTTTAGCGAGGAGGAGCGTGCGGACATCGTAGCACTGGTTGCGGCTGACCCGGAATGTGGAGACGTGATCCGTGGAACGGGCGGATTTCGAAAGGTCCGGGTCGCACGCCGGGGAATGGGGAAAAGCGGTGGAGCCCGGGTTGTGTATATCTGGCGCAACCAGAGATTTCCGGTTTTTCTGATTGCGGTTTTTCCGAAGAATGAGAAAGAAAACCTGTCCATGGCAGAGCGCAACGCGCTGAGGACACGGGCCAATAGTATTTTCGAGACCTACGGGAGATAGCATGAAAACGCAATTCGAGCAGATGATGAATGGCCTGAACGACGTTGAGGCTTTCCTTGCTGGGGAGCAAGAAGGATTCAAGGCACATGTGCCCCAGGAAGTTGACGTGAAAGCCATCCGAAATCGACTTGGCATGACACAAGCCAGATTCTCTAACACGTTCGGGTTCAGCCTGGACGCTATTAAGCACTGGGAGGGAGGGCGGAGGATCCCAGAAGCGCCGGCTCGCACTTTGCTCACTGTCATCGACAAGAATCCCGCTGCCGTGCTCACCGCACTGAATCCCGCCGCGTTCGCTGCCTCTGTTGGCTCTTCTAAACCCACCACTGTCCGCGTCAGGGTTGATAGAAAGCGTCAGGCGTCTAGTGGCGTCAAACGGAAGACTCATTCTGCGGAAGGAGGGAAGAGAACCGCGAGGTGAAAGAGCCTCCGACCGCGGGGAGCATCGCGCACACAAAAAATCTACAGGCACGGCGAAATATTTTTATTTCAACTGCCGAATCCGCTCTTGCAGGAATTGCCGCTCTGGTTCCTGTTGGGTCAGCGCCAGTGCCTTCTCATAAGACGCCCGAGCCTCCGCTGTCCTGCCGAGCCTGCGGTACATATCTGCACGGGCGGAATGCGCCAGGTAATAATTTGCCAATTCGCCTTGTTTTCCAGAAGAATGCTCCAACACCGCGTCGATATGCGCCAGACCGGCCTCTGGACCTTCGCACATGGCAATGGCCACGGCACGATTGAGCTGTACCACCGGCGAGGGCTGAATTCGTACCAATTGGTCGTAAAGCGCAACAATCTGCCGCCAGTCGGTCCGAGCGACCGATTCCGCTTCAGCATGAACGGCCGCGATCGCAGCCTGCAATGTGTAAGCACCGAAGCGGCGGGACTTCAGGGCTTTCTCCACCAATGCCACTCCCTCCGCGATCTGCTCCCGGTTCCACAGCGCGCGGTCTTGATTTTCCAGCAAAATCAGCTCTCCAGCCGGAGAGGTTCTCGCGGCGCGACGGGATTCCTGGAGCAACATCAGGGCAAGCAGCCCCATGATTTCCGGCTTTGGGACCTCCGGCTCTGGCTGGAGTTCGGCCAGTAGTCGTCCCAATCGAATCGCCTCGCCAGTTAGCTCGGCCCGCGTTACCTCCGCTCCCGCCGCAGCAGAGTAGCCCTCATTAAAGACGAGATAGATGACATGAAGCACCGCGCCCAGCCGCTCCGGCAATTCCTGCGGCGTCGGCACCTCGTACGGAATCCGTGTCTCTCGAATCTTTGCCTTGGCGCGCACGATGCGTTGGGCGAGCGTTGCCGGCGTAATCAGAAATGCCCGGGCAATCTCTTCCGTTGTCAGGCCGCAGATTTCGCGAAGAGTGAGCGCAACCTGCCATTCCGCAGGCAGAGCAGGATGACAGCAGGTGAAGATCAGACGGAGGCGATCGTCCTCGATCTCCTCATCCCCCGTCTCTTCATCTTTGCCGGAAGCGTCGTTGGCGCGCGATTCCATATGGGCAACAAGATCTCTCTGTGCTCCATCGAAGCGTGCGCGTCGGCGCATAGCGTCTATGGCCTTGAAGCGTGCCGTTGAAATAAGCCACGGGCGTGGCTGGTCCGGAATGCCGGTCTTCGGCCATGTGTCCAATGCGGCAGCGAAGGCTTCGTGCATCGACTCTTCGGCGAGGTCTAGGTCTCCCAGGAGGCGCACGAGCGTCGCCAGAACCCGGCCCGATTCCGAGCGGTAGAGAGTCTCAATGGTTCTGCTGAGTTGTTCGGGCACAGGCGGCGGCATGCACGCCAACCTAACAAACGGAGGCGCTGGACACAACTGCCCTCGGGCTCCTCTACCCACAATTCATCGGTGTTACGATCTCTTCCGCGTCGTCAATAAGCGCATAATCGCCAATGCATTCATCGAGGCTGGATTTGTAACAAAAAGTCGGCTTCTGGGAAGTTGGAGATTCCAGCAGCGGGTTCGCCTATTTCCGTCGAATGACGGATTGAAGGCCGGCAATTTCTACGGCACAACCGAGGGCCAATAATAACTTCAACGGAGAGATTTCTTGAATTGACTCCGCAGGCTGGCATTTGGGCGGAAACCATACTCCATGCCTTCGCCGCCACCGACGGCACCTATCCGCAGCCCGATTGACCTACAACAACAAGGGCGGCTTCTACGGCTCCACTTTGTCCGGAGGTCGCTACGGTTCGGGAGTATTCTTTGAAGTTATCCCCGAACCGAGACTGCGGAGTATCGCGGTTCGCGAATTTCTCAAACCTGGCGGTAGTGGTCCGTGCCAACTTCCTAGAAGCCCGTTTGCGGACCGAGACAGCCAGAGGCCGACTGTACATCCAGGTGGCTTCGGGTTGGATTGCTCAGATCACCTTCACCCGCCAGAGTGAGAGCATCGTGGATTTTTCTTGTCCCTATGCGAAGAAGCTTAGCGGGCGTTCTTGTTTTTACTAGGTGAAAGCCAACTTTAGACACTCTCTTCAATGGAATAGTGATGACAAGTCATGTAACGATCCGACAGCGAGGAGCACTATTTGTACAGTGTTGTGATGCCCGGCCTACAAAACGCATTCTTGCGTATCAATGCATGGATTCCGTATGTAGGAAGGTTGCATCGCGATTGCACCCCTGAAGTGACGTAGCAAGGAGGCAGTCATGACCCGCCGAATCCTCCCTTTGGCCTTGTTTTTCTTCATCGTCGGAGTTTTCTCAACACCCGCTCAGACCGTCTACATGCAGGACACTCCCGCTGGCGATCAAGGAAAGAAGCACCCCCCGGGTTCAACGGTTGGGCCAATCAGCCCTGTTCCGGCCGTGCCGTGCGAGGCGCGGGCGAATGCCGTGATCGCCAACACCGGAATAGTCTCTATGGACGAGCAGTCCCTGGTCGACTCTTACCAGTCCGCCCGTGGCCCTTACGGTCACGGCAATGAAGGCAACAGGGGCAGCCATGGAACCGTCCGATCGGCCGAATCCATCGCCCTCCACGGCGGTACTATTTACGGCCTTCAAATCGAGAACTCCCCCGCCGGCCTAATGGATGTTCCCATCCCGTCAAATGCCCAACCTCTCCCCATCGGCTCACATGTTCCGGGAAGCCTGCATATCCATGACAAGCACGACAGCATCTCGCTGCGCCCAGGAAATTACGTTGCCACCGATGTCGATCTGGACTTTCCGGGCACTATCAACGTATTTCCCGGCTCTGGACTGGTGAATATTTTCGTCACGGGTCACCTCAGTCTCGGCGGTCATGCAAACCTCCATGGCAGCCCTAGGAACCTGCAGTTCATCGTCCTCGGTTCGCATGGAGTCAACGTGCAGGGGAGCGGCACCCTTGTCGGTCTGCTATACGCGCCGAACTCCGAGATCGAACTACACTCCGAGGTATTTGGCTCCGTAGTTGGCAGGTCGGTCAAGTTCGACGAACACTCGTCGGTGCACTATGACCAAAGCGCGGCGTGTCCTGGGCCACCGCCGACTACGCCAGCCATTCCACCTGCCGCACTCCCCCCGCCGCCCCCACCCAAGGCCGGCTGCTATGTGAACACCCGCAACGGCTGGCAGACTACGCCCTGCGCCACTGACGCCTTCATTGATGCCCATTTTCCGCATCCAGATACGCAGCTCACCATAAGCTCCACTGCTGCTAACCCGCTCGTGTTTGGGCAACTTGCCGTCACAGTTCCTCAAGTCACTTCGGAGAGCAACGCATTTCTTGCCTCCACCGCCGGAATTCCCAACTGCCAGTCCACCGGCAACCCCGTAGCCAATCAGTGGAGCGTTCAAAACAACACCAACCAATGGACGATAGCCAGCGGCGCAAATAAGGGTGATCTGGCGCAGGTTCAATTTGTCATTCAATCGGACGGAAGCACCAGTGGCATTTGTATTTGGCAAATCGATGTAACAAGCCAGAACTACCCTAAAAAGTGCGTTGTACCCAGCCCGCAGCAACGCTCCGGCGGCCTCCAGGCTTTTGATTCGGGAAACCTCGCCGCCACTGCTAACTCCGGGATGCTGTCCTTGGTCGGGTCATTGAGTTGGGTGCCGAATGGGCAGCCGAACCAATATGCCGTAGTTGACAATGATACTTTCAACCTGGCGAGCGGTTGGTCCCAAGTCAGCGGTGGTTTGCTGGGCGAGGGTGCCTGCTCTCAGGCACAACTGACGAATGCGGAGGTCGTCACACAGGTCGCTGCTTCGACCTGCGCCGGTGATACTCAACCCGGCAGCCCCGTCTGCTCGGGTCCTACCCTCCAGCCCAATGCCAGCGTCTTTGTAGGTGGTATCGGTACGGTTGAGACCAATAATCTGACGGCGATCGGCACCCCCTCCCTGAGCTATCCGAACGCCGACTTGGCTGTCTCCAATATCACAGCGACGACCTCTGGCGCTTGCCTGGGGCCCAGCCACGCCTATGTGAAGGATAGCCCGGAAGACTTCGGCGCGACGCCCTCAACCATTGGCAACCAAGTCTTCTGGGAGAGTCCCGACATCTTCCTCGTGCCTCATGGCACGCCTGTCGATCTTAATGCCGTCTCAACCGAGACCACAATCACTCCCGGCGGGCAGTTTGACCTCTGGGTGCGACTGCACAACGACTTGGGTTGTTCCGACGTAACCAATGCGAAAACGCTTGTCTATCTAGCCGATCCCTCTGCGCTCTCGATTCAGTGGACACCCATAACCGGCACGCAATATGTAGGCGACAACCTGAGCTCAACTGGGGTCACCGTTCCCGCGGGCGGCCAGGCTCTCATCGGTCCGCTCCCATTTACCGCTCCCACAACGGGCATTGGCAACGGTCACAAATGTATCCTCGCCGCCATTGAAGCCGACGGTGAGGGAGCTCCGGCCAACAGCACTGATGCTCCGGATTCGAATCAGGTGGCGCAGCGCAACATTCAGTTTGTTGCACCTTGCGTATTCCCGCTAACCAATGCAACCACATCCAACGGCAACGTTCAGCTTACTTTGACCGTAACACCCAATACCGGCACCGTGCCCTCGCTCACGGGACTCCCCGACGTCGAGGTAACCTTCGACGACGCCGATTCCAGCTGGTTCAACGTGTGGAACACGCAAACGGGAAACGGCACAACATTTTCCGTCACGCACAACGGCGGTACAAATTCCACCACGGTTCGGCTGGGCGCGTTCAGCGTTGCCCTTAACTCTGTCCCGCTGTCAGCCAGCCAAACACGTAATGCGAATGGCATTATTAATCCAACCAGCGGAGGGACGCTTACACTGCAGATTGCAGGCACGTTGACCGCGGGGAGCCAAGTGGTCAACAACGGTGGTTCATGCGTCGCGAACGCCCCTGTGATTCAGTGATTCGGGGCGCGGAGCTAACCCGGCATAGGAGTTTCATGGGCCCTGGAATTGGTGATCCAGACGGGCCAGAAGTCGGCTTCTGGGAAGTTGGACATTCCAGCAGCGGGTTCGCCTATTTCCGTCGGATGACGGATTGACGGCCCGAAAAGCAGTTCGGCCCTAAAGTTGAGCGCTTATCGGCTCCAGCCCACGCGGTAGGGTTGAGAGCCGCGTACGCTCTACCGAACAGATGTAACTGGTGTCTCCTTTCCGGAAATGGGCCGGAGCCTCCTCCGCATTAGCCGCTGCACCTTTGATACAGTGCGAACGCTCCCCGACAGGAATAGAATTCACTCTGCGTGCCCCTTCCGGGAAGCCTGAAACCTTTTCGGCAGCGTATCATCTAAACTTGAGCGAGTTACACTCAAGGAGAGCCAATGACCCAGCAACCGCTTTCCGAGCAAGTTGCTAAGCATCGGGAAACAAACGACGTACGGGCGCTGCCCGTGCTTCCTGTGCGCGATACCGTCCTTTTCCCGCACGCCGTCCTGCCCCTTACCGTAGGCCGGGAGAGTTCCGTCCAACTGATCAATTCGCTCGGCGAAGACAAGACCATCGTGGTGGTCGCGCAGCGCGAAGCCCGCGTCGATAACCCACAAGCCAGCGACCTTTATACCGTCGGCACTTCCGCCATCGTCCACAAAGTTGTCAAGATGCCCAACCAGAGCCTCTTCGTGTTTGCCGAGGGTCTGGAACGCGTGCGCCTCGGCGAGTTCACGCAGTTAGCTCCATTCATGCGCGCGAAGGTCTCTACTATTCCTGAAGCTATACCTCCGGACAGCTCCGAAATCGAAGCCTTGCAGCGCAACGTCCTCACCCTGTTCCAGCAGATCGTTGCCGGCTCGCCCACGCTGTCCGACGAGCTGTCCACAGTGGCCTTGAATATCGACGAACCGGGCCGCCTGGTGGATTTCATCGCCTCGTCTCTGCCCTCGCTCTCCACACCCGACAAGCAGGACACACTCGAGACTCTCGACATCCGCGTACGCCTGGAAAAGATCAACCAGCATCTCGCCAAGGAACTTGAAGTCCAGCAACTGCGCAACAAGATCCAGAGCGAAGTGCAAGATCGTGTCCAGCAGACCCAGCGCGAGTACTACCTGCGCGAGCAGATGAAGGCCATCCAGAAGGAACTGGGCGAGCAGGATGAAGGCGCGCGCGACGTCGACGATTTGAAAAAGAAGATCGACGACGCCGGCATGCCCGAGGAAGTGAAGAAGGAAGCGCTCAAGGAATTGGGCCGCCTCTCCCGCATGTCTCCCATGGCCGCCGACTATTCACTCACGCGCAACTACGTCGAGTGGCTGGCCGTGCTGCCCTGGGCCAAAACTTCCGGCCAAGAGATCGAGATCCTCAAAGCCAAAGAAATCTTGGACACCGATCACTATGACCTCGAGAAGGTCAAGGATCGCATTCTCGATTACCTCTCTGTCAGGCGCCTGAAGCCCAACATGAAGGGTCCAATTCTGTGCTTCGTTGGACCTCCCGGCGTGGGCAAGACTTCGCTCGGCAAGTCGATCGCGCGCGCGTTGGGACGCAAGTTCGTGCGGCTCTCGCTCGGCGGCGTGCACGATGAGGCCGAAATCCGCGGCCATCGCCGCACTTACATCGGCGCACTGCCCGGACAAATCATCCAGGGCATTCGCCGCGCCGAAACCAAGGATCCGGTTTTCATGCTCGACGAAATCGACAAGGTCGGCCGCGACTTCCGCGGCGACCCCGCTTCGGCGCTGCTCGAAGCGCTCGATCCCGAGCAGAACTCCAGCTTCCGCGACAACTATCTCGACGTCACGTTCGATTTGTCGAAAGTTCTTTTCATTACGACTGCGAACATGCTCGACCCAATTGCCGAGCCGCTGCGCGACCGCATGGAGATCATAGAGCTCCAGGGTTACAGTGAAGAAGAGAAGCTGCACATCGCGGTGCGTTACCTGGTGCCGCGGCAAGTGGACGAGAACGGAATCACTGCTGAACAGATCGAATTTCCCGACGAAGCTTTGCGCTACGTGATTCGTCACTACACGCGCGAAGCAGGCGTGCGCAGCCTGGAGCGCACCATCGGAACCATTTGCCGCAAGCAGGCGCGGCGGCTGGCCGAAGGCAAGACCGAGAAGCTTGTGGTCACCGAGGAAATTATTCAGGAATTTCTGGGCGGCATCAAGATCCGCACCGAAGGTGAGATCGAGGAACGCACCGAACGTCCTGGCGTCGCAGTAGGTTTGGCCTGGACTCCATCGGGCGGCGACGTGCTCTTCGTCGAAGCCAATGTCATGAAAGGCAAAGGCGGCTTCACCATGACCGGACAGATCGGCCAGGTGATGCAGGAATCCATGCAGGCTGCGCTGACCTGGGTGCGGTCCAACGCCGCGCAGCTTGGCATTGCTGAAGACTTTTTTGCAGACCATGACATTCACATGCACGTGCCGGCGGGCGCGATTCCGAAGGATGGTCCGTCGGCGGGCGTGACCATGGCGACCACGCTGGTGTCGCTGCTGTCAGGCCATCACATCCGTCCACTCACAGCGATGACGGGCGAGATCACGCTCAGCGGCAACGTGCTTCCGGTGGGAGGCATTAAAGAAAAAGTTCTCGCCGCCAAGCGTGCCGGAGTCACCACGATAATCCTGCCCGCGGAAAACAAGATGAACGTTGAGGAGGATCTCACGCCCGAGCAAGTTGAGAACCTCAGCATTCATTATGTGAAAACGATTGAAGAGGCGTTGCGCGTCTCGCTGCCGGCAGTGGCGGAGAAGCTGGCCGCGAAGGCGATCACGCCGCCAGCGCCGAAGGGTTCCAAGCAGGAGCATCCGCCGGTTCGGCCCAGCCAGGAGCCCGCTGTGGTTCACGATAAGGTGCTGACTGGGCAGGCTTGAGGTCAGTGGTCAGTGGCCAGTGGGCAGTGGCCAGTTCTGGAAACCGCTCTAGTGTTCCGGTGGGAACATTAGGGCGGTTTTTGCTTGAGTGTTCCAACCGGAACATAGTGCCTAATGTTCCGACTGGAACATTTGTGCATCCAATGTTGTGCATACCAAGGTATACGTACAACCGCCTTTAAGTGAGCCGGAATACGGGAGTTAGGGGGGCCGGAAGGCGGGTGGCCCGAATGGCGAAAGAGTTTGGCACTCGACGGCGGGGAGTGCTAATTCGCGGGATTTCTTCGGCTTCCTTACAGAGGCGGACTTCTTAGTCTGCCTCTTTTTCTTTTTCGCGCGAGCCTGTAGAATCGCGGTCGCCAGCCGCTTGAAGTTCTCTAGTGCTTCCGGGCCTTCTGTGTATTCAGGTTGCTTCATGGAGTGACTATGCGCCCCTTCGTCGGTCTTTTTCTCCTGTTATCTGCAAGCGTACCTATCTACAACCATGGCGCACAGCATGGTCAATATAAAGCACACGTAGAACAGCCACAGTCTGTTCATGCTGTGCTCGCCTTCGCCGTACATCGGCCAGAGACTCAAACCGAAGGCAACGACCCCTATGATCCCCGCCGCGATTGTCTCTATCGGGCTTATCTTGCTGCCACGATTTTCGGAGTTTTTGTCGCGCTCGGTGGAATTTACGCTATCTATACACAAACCGGAGCCACGAAGAAAGCTGCCGAAGCAACGGCTCAGGCCGCTGAGGCTACTGCGCGATCTGCCAAGGCCAGCGAAGACAGCGTTAAATTGCAAGAAGGCGCTCTCAAACCATGGGTAAACGTGGGAAACTGGGAGGCGTGGATAGAAAAGAGAACCTCCAAACTCCGGATCCGTTTTCAGATCATCAATCCAACCGGACGCCCTGTTGATCTCAACACAATTAGACTCGAAACAGAAGTAATGAGTCATGGCACGCAAAAAGAAGATATTCCCGTGAAGGGCCTTTTGGCTCCCGGCAATCCACATATCGTTGATGCCACGTTGGAGTTGAGTGACGAGGACATTGAGGTGCTTACGGACTCCAAGCCTTTGATCGTCTCCATCGAATGCTCGAGCATTTTTGCCGACATCAGAAAAAAGCGTTGGGAGCAGATTTTCAAGAGGTTCCTTGTTTTCGACAAGGCAATTCTTGATACTGGTGATCCTCCCAACAAACGAATTACTCCTTACGTGAGAGACACGGAAAACCAACTTAGGCAATGCGACGAGCAGTAGCAGGCCTGTCACGGCAGGATTCGATAGTTGAGGCAAGGTCTTACGACTAAGAAGCATCCCCATCCCGGACAAGACCATCCACCATCCGTCGAGAAAAGGCGCGAGGGCGATGACAAATCCACAAACCGCCACGTCTACATTGAACCGGGGGTCCAAATAGACCTAGTTAAGGACCTTAAGAAGACGTACGAATCCTCCCAAACAGATGGCACAGCCCACAACAAGAGACAGCTTTTCTGGACGAAAGTATCTGCGGGTCTGCTTTTTATCTACGCTGGATTGACTTCTACCCAAGCTTGCCTGACTAAGATCGCCGTCGACGATGCTCGAGAAAACTTTGTTAAGGATCAAGCCCCCGTTATTTGGGTTAAGCCCAAACCGCCAGAGATCAAGGTAAATGAGCCCCTTCGATGGGATGTCATTTACTCCGACTACGGACGGTCTCCTGCTTTGAATGTTAAGACTTGCATTACGGCTGCCTATGTACCTAGTTATACAAAAGACGCGTTTTCCTATCTGTCGTCCTTGCCACCCCCTTCGATAAATGACTGCAAGACAAAACAGCGAGTCGTCCCTGCCGGCATTGACGTTGTGCCCCCCGGATTTGAAAACTTCTCCACTGCCCTTGGCCTCATTCCCCTGACTCAAAACGTTTTCGATGTGGTCACATCTACTGAGGGGGGTGTATTTATCCACGGAATGATCACATACGACGACGTCTCCGGGCACTCCTATGAGACCGTTTTCTGCAACTACCGATTCACCTCGGGCGCAATCGGAGTATGCGACAAATACAATACATATAAGCGAACAAAGTAAAAGCACTGCCCTCATTATCCCCGACTGTGACCGGCGCGAGGTTTTCCCGTTCGGCGGGAGCGAACTGCGCGATCAGCGCCACCTTTCGCCGAAAACGCTGGGCGCGAAGTCGGGAACGGTTTCGATTCGCGACAGCGCTTCGTCGAAGCCGCAGGTGATTGAACTCTTAGGGACGGGAACGTAGAAGTCCTGTGCGGGACAACAACGACCTCAGGGGCTGAAGCCCAATTCCTTTTTATACGCTTTACGCGGCGCTGAAGCGCCGCTCTTCCACGTCAGCGCGTCTCATCAGCGAGGGGGGAGGGGTCTCGGCGCTGACAGCCAGTACAGAGGTCCTTCGCCCGCAAAAGACGCGGGCTCAGGATGACAACAGAAGAATAAATTCGCGGATTACTTCGCGCCGCGTTTTTTCGGTGGCGCGGGGGGCGGGTCGTAGGCGTCCATCTCTGTCGTTTTCAGAATCTTGTATTTGACTTTTTGGGGCGAGACGAAATCGACGACTTCTTTCACGCTGTCGAGGGCAGGCATTCCTGGGGCGAGTTGGGAAAGGCCGGGCGCAAGTTTGCCCTTAGGTCGCCGAGGTATTTTCTTTCGTGCCTGTTTCTTTCGTGTTCGCCCCGTACTCGCTCCTTGCGGTCAAGAGGTATGTGAGCGCCGTCTTCGCCGATTTTTTTGCGTTTGTAGTCTTTCGCCCCTCCGGGGCTGCCTGCTAGCTCTATTTCCTACCCACGGCTTGCGCCCCTTCGACTTCGCTCAGGGCAAGCTGTGGGCTGCATTCTGCCGCCGCTCCGCGGCTCAATAATTTAAGGGCCGAGCTTGATGTTGGTGATGGGGTGAACCTCCCAGATGGTGGGCATGCGGCTCTTCAAGCTGGGGGGGCCGGGAGCCTGTCCGGTGCTGTGGGTTGCGTCGAAGAACAGAGAGCCATCGATCTGCACGGGAACCGGGGGCTGATAGAAGTTGTAGCCGGCGCCGGGCAAGTTGGCTCCGAAGAACGTCTTGTAAGCGGTGCGCGCCTTGTTCAGATCCGCGTAAGCCGGGTAATTTGCGGGAGGCAGGCCGGAGATTTCCATGGTCATGTACATCTCCTGCCCGGCCTTGGGATCGAGTCCGATAATGAGGTGGAAGTCGTTGTCGGCCTCGCGGCTGGCCGCGAACAAGAATCCGGTGACGTGGATGTTGCGATTCTCCAGCGGCACGCGGTTGGAAGTTGGGGTGGTCGGAATCTTGAGTTTGACCATCTGAGCGACCGAAGGCAGTGAGGCGATCAGTTTGCCAACGTCGGCGTAGGTCTGGGTTTTGGCGGTTGCCTTGGAGAGTTTCGCGGCCTCGCGCGCAGTGCCAGCGAAATTATCCGGGCCTCCACCTGGAGCAGGTTTGGCGGGCGACAGCATGTCGGCGGCGGCGATGGCCGCGGGTGCCGGCGCTTTTTGCCCATGCAGCGCGGCGCGGAAAGCATTTGCAGGCTCTGAGTCTTCGTAGGCATCCACTTCGGTGGTCTTCAGGATGCGGTAGGTAGGGCCGCGTTTGCTGGGTTTAAATGTGGTCTTATCGTCGTGAATGGAATCGAGGGCTGGCATTCCCGGCTGGAGCAGATCGAGCGGTGCGCTGGCTGGCGTATCGGTCAGCATCAGCCTACTGGTTTTTGCTTTTTGGCGGGCTTTTGGCATTCGGTGCCTCCTAAATGGTTTCGAGCGTCATTGTGTTTTTGGGACGACTAACGTTGGTCACTCCCGACTTCACCGAGTTCTGGACTAGTTACCGGGGCGGGCTTGCGTTGGTGTCCGCGCCGCGGGATTCTCAATCTGGGGACCTCGCCGTTTTGCATCACCGCGGCCACTACGGCCACATTGACCAGCGCCGTAGCCAGACAGAGCAGGGCAAGCCAGCGGCGCGTGGGTGCTGAAGAAACAGCCAGCATCGCCGCGGGGGCGAGCGCGCTTACGGCCAGGAAGAGCGTCCCCAGGACTTTCCTGGAGTAGATGACGCGCGACAACGCAGCCACGCCCAACGCGGCCAGGAGTTCGAAAAGACCGAAGTCGATGAAGATCTCCATTGTTCCTCTTCTGCTTCTGCGCCCACGAAGTACTACAAACCGGCCTGCCCCAGTTCGGGGGCTGAGGAAGGCCGACGCTGTACGCGTGGCCGCAGGGAAGTTCAGCCCCGTAATCGCGCGCATTATAGTCCAGGAACGTGGTTCGTCAACCGGAAACGCTCTGGCGTCCGGAAATGCGAACAAAAGAATGGCTTTGCTCGCGGTAAACTGGCAACGGTTCCCATGCGCGTGCGCGTTCTCTTTTTCGGCGTGTTGAAGGATCTTGCGGGCAAATCCAGCGATGTGTTGGATTTGCCTGAAGAGGCATTGGTGAGGGATGTGCTGGCGCACTACTTGTCTGAGATTCCGCGGCTGAAAGAAGCGCTGGCTTCGCTGGCAGTGGCGGTGAATCAGGAGTATGCCGGGGCGGAGACGGTGCTGAGGTCTGACGACGAAGTGGCGTTGTTGCCTCCGGTGAGTGGTGGGACAGGAAAGGCCGCGACCGTGCGCGGTCCGATAGAGACCCGGGGCGTGCTTGATCGGATCAAGCGTGGCGAGGATGGGGCTGCGGTCGTGTTCGAGGGGGTGGTGCGAAATCAGACGCGCGGGCGTCGGACGCTCTATCTCGACTATGAGGCTTATGAGGAGATGGCGCTGCAGCAGATGGAAGGCTTGGCCGCGCAGGCGCTGAAACAGTTTCAAGTCCGCGACGTGGCCCTGGTACACCGGCTGGGCCGGCTGGAGATTGGGGAAACCAGCGTTTTGATTGTGGTTGCCTCGGCCCACCGCGCTGCCGCTTTCGAGGCTTGCCGCTGGCTGATTGATACGCTCAAGCGTACCGTCCCCATCTGGAAGAAAGAGTATTTCGAGGATGGCGCGGTGTGGGCCGACGGCGAGGCGTTTCCCGCCGAAATTCCCCGTTGAAAATCCCGTGACCAAGGCAGCCCCGGAGCGGAGGGTGCATCTAAGTGAGCGGGCTGGGGATGCTGGCGGGCGGGTTCTGCCGGTAGAGCGCCTCGCTTCGCTGCGGACCCTCGACTTCGCTCAGGGCGGGCAGCCGAGGCGGCTGTCCCCACATGTTTCAAGTAGCAACGTATACTTCTACTTCCTTGCTGAATGAGAAAATCTGCCACTGTGATGATTCTGCTGCTGCTGGCCTGCGCTGTGTTCGCGCAGGGGACTCCGGCTCAGACTCAATCGACTCCCGAGGCGGAGACCACACTCAAGGTCGACGTCAAGCTGGTGAATGTGTACGTCACCGTGACCGACGGTCGGGGGGCGCCGGTGGCGGGGCTTAAGAAAGAGAATTTCGTGGTGCAGGAAGACGGGCGCCGGCAGACGATCTCGGTGTTCGACAAAGAGTCGGCGCTGCCGCTTTCAATCGCGCTTGCCATCGATACCAGCCTGAGCACGCGTCATGATCTGCCGCTGGAGCAAGCATCCGCCAAGCGCTTTGCGCATGCGATCCTGCGTCCGGTGGACGCTTTGTGTGTGTTTGGCTTTAATGAAACCGTGCAGCAGGCGACCTCTTACACGGCCGACCTGAAGCGCATTGATGAGGGCGTCGATCATATCCGGCTGGGCGCGGCCACGGCGCTGTTCGACGCCGTGTATCTGGCCTCGCGCTCGCTCGACCACCGCCAGGGACGGAAAGTGATGGTGTTGATTACGGACGGCGGAGACACCATCAGCAAAGTCGACTACAAGGAGGCGGCGCGCGCCGCTGAA
>Ga0210404_10000282_pt1 | contig 29632 bp, 21 predicted proteins | sample IncBWH28MmetaG_FD_155455 | JGI IMG/M metagenome (GOLD analysis project Ga0210404, IMG submission 155455) | Forest soil microbial communities from Barre Woods Harvard Forest LTER site, Petersham, Massachusetts, United States - Inc-BW-H-28-M | ecosystem: Environmental > Terrestrial > Soil >... | reverse complement strand
AACGCGGACACGGGCGAATATGGCGACCTCGTGAAGATGGGCGTCATCGATCCTGCGAAGGTCACGCGCCTGGCGCTGCAGAACGCCGCTTCCGTCGCGTCGTTGATGCTGACCACGGAAGCGCTTGTGGCCGAAATTAAGGAAGAAGAAAAGAAGACTGCGGCCGCCGGCGCTGGCGGTGGAATGTACTAGCAGCATTTCCAGAAAACGGAGTCGGGGCACTCTTGTTCTAAGGGTGCCCCGACGACTCCTGCAATGCAGATTGTCTGACGTCCGCGCGGACGGGTAGTGGTTGTGTGCTCCTCAAAGGAAACTTGGAGGAAGGTAATGAGACATGCATTCGCTCTGTTCCTGTTTTTATCCGCATTCGCGGCTGGAGCATTCTCTCAGACACCCAACAAAGATAAGGCGCAGAATCTCCGCAATTGCGTCGCGGGTTTCGGGGAATGTGATCGCTCGCTCCTGACAAGCGCACAGCAGAAACAAATCGACGCCCTTCGACACGATCACAACCTGTGGGATTGCCTCAAGGGATTCGGCTGCGACTATTCGGCTTTGAACGAGTCGGAGTCGAAGCAAGTCGCGGAGATGAAACGCCTGCGAAATCTCCTCGACTGCGAATCGGCGCTCGGTATCTGTGATAAATCGCTGCTCACCGATTCCGAAAAGCAAAGGACTGCGACCCTTGAAAAAGAGCTGAACCTCCTGCGCTGCAAAACGGGTTCAGGAATCTGTGATCGTTCTATGTTAACGGAATCCGAGAAGCAGCAAGTGGCGGAACTCGAGCGCGAGCGCAATCTCTTGTCCTGCCAAACCGGCGAAGGTTTGTGCGACTCATCCCTGCTCGCTCCGTCCGAGCGAGCACAGGCTGCTGTTCCCGAGCGTCAAATGAACTTTCTGGCCTGCAAGACAGGTGAGGGTTATTGCAACGCCACCTTACTGGACGCGACCGAGGCGAAGGAGGTCGCGGATGCCAAGCGTCGACGCAACTCCTTGGCGTGCGAGTCGGGTTGGGGAATCTGCGATCGCTCTCTGCTGAATGCCGAAGAAGCTAAGGAACATAATTCCAAACCATCCTCCTGATTTCAGCCAGTGATCCTTGGATAAGGAGGAGGACGAATATGCCGAAGGCGAAGCAGCTGACAGTCCCTTGTGAGGACCGGCCCGGGACGCTTGTGGCTGCAGACATGAGATTAGCGCATGCGAGAAGCCCTCTGCATATCCGAGGCACCGAAGAGCGGGTCCGAGGCCTAGCGTAAATCGGGCTCTATGGTGTCCCGCAGACGGCGGTAATAGTCGCGCTGAAAGTCTTCCAGGTCTTGCTTTACCAGATTTAACCCGACGACGCAGAGTTCGAAGTTTTCTGAGAGCCTTCGAAATAGTGGAGCTTCTCCACGGTATTCGAATTGGTCGAACGAAGACACGATGGCGTAGGACTCCTTGCCGGCCTGCACGAAGTCAATATAGGCATTGAGACGCCGCCGTTTCGCTTGGTTGGGCTTCGCGACGCTTTCCGGAAACAGACCTGTCATAAACAAGGTGTAGTCGCCGACGTGCTTGCGCACAGCACGCTCACGGTCGAATGAGGTGGCCTCGAGCATGGGATTCGATTCGACGAGCATCTCTCCAACGTCGTCCAGTTGCTTCCCATAAGCGTTTCGAATCTGATAGAGGTTCTTGATGTGTGCGAAGCTGGAAAGCAAATCGGAAACGTATTGGGTGATGCTGGGTTCTTCCAGACGCACATCTTCAGTAAAGTGCCGCCATACTAGGTTTTCAAAAAATTGACGGAGGGAGTGCTCCCCGCGTGAACTCAGTTCCGAGAACACAACAATCAGGAGCTCTTACGTGTTCTTCAAGATAGATAATATTCATGCGGGTTTTCCAGGTCAATCCAGGCCGGGCTCCTCATTCGCAGGGGATTCTTGACCTTCAGGATCATTTCTGGCCATAGCGGGAGTTGCACGCCTGCCGCGAAATACAGAACAGGGACCGCGAGCCATAGCTCCAAGAGAATTGCCAGAGCCGGGTCCCGCAAAAATCCACATTTGGCGAACAATTGGGGAACAGTTGTGTCCAAACAAGGCTATTTCGGCCCGACCCGGGGCTATCCATCCGACGCAACTTATTGAATCCAAACAACAGGGCCTAGAGCGGCTCTCTTTGCTAATCGGTTGTAAGTCGCAAAACGTGCACCGTGGGTTTGGATCCAGTCGGTCCGCCACGTTCGGCTGGCGCAGTTAGAAGCTCATTCATTTCCAAGGATGCGCCTCACGTCTCGTTTGCCGTGCAGGATACGAATAATGTGCATGGCGTCTTCCTCCAGCGCATAGTAAATCCGAATCGCTTCAAATCCAGCAACCGGCCATGATCGAAGATTTTGAATTCGCGGATTGCTGGAAGAATATCGCGGACCCACATGAGGATTTTGGCGTAGAGATTGAATGGTGCGCCTGACAGCTTCCCGGAAGCGAAGAGCGATCTCGGGCGCTTCTGCCGTAACGAGGTAATAGCGGAACTGCCGAACGATGTCATCGCTGGCGGTCTGTCGATACAGAACCTTCACGAACGAGGGCTGGTCTTATGCTCCGCCAGGAGCGCATCCGTTCGCTTGCTTACGGAACTCCAAAACTCGTCTTCCGTGAGTTGTTTTGAGGCAAGCCCTTCAGCCAGCAGGGTGTCGAGTTCTTCGGGTGTTCCCGCAAAGCCCGGTACCGTGCGTTGTTCAACGGCCGTTAAAGCGGCCTCGACAACTTCGTCAACCGATTGATAAGCACCGCGGCTAAGAACAGCGCGAAGCCGGCGCTCTTGTTCCGGAGTGAGATGAATCGTCATGTGTTGCTGCTCCGTGGGTTCGTCATCTTCAGAGTAGGGGAAAAAATGGCTTCAGGCAAGTCGAATGGGGCTTCTGGTTGGAGAACTGCACGCCTTGGTGGGGCGATATATACTAATGATAACGCGCGAAGCAACAGGACTGCCGTGACAGTGTAGGACTCTAACGAATGACGGGGCAGCGTTCTAACCAACTGAACTACGTCCCAAACCGTGAAATCAACGACTTAGCGTAAAACCTTGCAAACAAGGCCTTTGCAAGATTCGCATACAGCGCACGATCTGCACTTCTGTGTCAAAGAATGCGGCTGTTTCCGGCGCGACCGCCCCCAAACCGCCTACAAATATCTGTGCGCTCATGCGAGATTTATCCTAGCACAGATGCGTGTAATAGGCGAAGGAAGCATTCCGGCGCAGCGCTCGCCGAATCGAGGCAGGAATTCGCAGTCCAAACTATTCCCACACTCCATTGCGATAAGGTGCGCGCTTGATCGGCGGAAGTTTGAGCCCCCGCGGAATACGTTTTTGGAGCTACAACGGTCTTGTAAACCGTTGTCGATTGAGGGCATATAGCTCTGAATAATAGTCTAGGCTTCCAGCGGTCTCGGAAACCGTCGTTTTCGGTTTTGGACCAAGAACTAAGCCAGACCGAGTCGCTTGGCGATCTCGTTTTGGTAACGGCTCATTCGCAATTCTTGCCCATTCTGCAGCAGCACCAAGTGATAGCCGTGGAACCACGGTTGGATTTCCTTAATGAGGTGCACGTTCACCATCGTCGATCGATGAATTCGCAGGAAGTCACGTGGATCGAGCTTCCGCTCCAAATTGTTCAGAGTTTCACGAATTTCGTGCGTGCGCGCCCCAACGTGGAGCCGAACGTAATTTCCATTGGCCTCGATCCAATCGATCTCTTTTGTTTTTAGCCGCCTAATCCGAACCAACGTAGGGTCGCGAAAACGTCCGGGTTCCCTCATGCTTTATATATACAGGTATACCGCGCGGGGGTTCCCCCGGGAGAGAATCTTGGCGCTCGGGGGATGAGGGGATAACCCCGATGGGACATCGGTCGCGACAGGGAATCGCGCTATTTTCAGTGCGTATAGAATTTTGGCGAAGCACAGGCTGGAGCGCCGAGGGAATACTCCAAGAGAAGTGATCGACCGGAAAAGGATCAAAGCAATATTGGGCGTCCTAAAATAATTCCTGGCAAAGTAGAGCGAAGATTTGGCGTGAGGCAGACTCCAAAATGACGCCACCCTTCGCTGCGACCAGTAACCGGAAATGTCGCACGAGATGATTGATACTCCGCGAAAGGTGAGAGCTACCTATTTCGCTTCCAAGAGCAAGCTGCCGGTGAAATCAACCTTCAAGTTGGCTGTCGGACCACTCACAGTTCCGTAGTCTGTTCCATCGACGTAGTCCGTCACATGATAGGTTCTGTCGCTGAGTCCTCTTAGCTGCACCTCGCCACTCCATTTCCCGTCTTTGCCGCCTTTGTCGGTTGCAGTCGGCGCGTAGAACGCGTAGTACAGCTCGCCTCCTTTTTCGATTGCGTAGGCTTCGGGCGAGTCGTATCCGTAGACGTACAAATCCAGAAAATTGCCCTTGGAGAGCATCTTTTCATTGTAGAGCGCGATCCACTTCTTCCAGTGGGCTTCCTTCGCGGAATTTAAGTACACGTTTTTGAGTTTCGGACTCGTGTCCGGCCACGTGAACTTGGTTCCCAGGACTCCGCCTGCTCCCAGAGTTGAGGCGAAGTCGTCTCCAACATCCTGCTCGTTATCGGTGTTTGCGCCTGTGATGCGTGTCAACTCGACGTGATCTCCGTAGATGGCGGCATTGGGGCCGAGCAAAGCCTTGTACATCTTGATGCGGCGGCGGACTTGAACGGAGCCGACGGGGTCGGCGGTCACGGCTTGGTCCATATAACGCAGCCAGGCAAGGCTCGGCGGCGTTCCGCATGGGCAGCTTTGGGTCACGCTGTCGGCTTTAAGCGCGCGGGTCGTTTCGAAGATGGTCTTGTAAACTTCGCCCATCGCGTAAACCGAGTCGAGCGGCGATTTGTGGTGATGCTTCGGGTTGTAACAGCGAGGAGTTGAGTAGATGTTGTCGAGCTTGTGTCCGTCGAAATCCCAATCGCGGATGAAGCGCTCGGTAAGTTGCTTGTAGTATTCGCGGACCTCGGGCAGCGCGGGACAAAGCGTCGCGAGGTTTCGCGTCATCCTCGCCGGTTGGCCTTTTTCGTCGAGGATCAACCAGTCCGGGTGCTGCTTGACGACATCCGAAACGACGTATTTGTGATCTTCGTACTTGAACCTTCCATCCTCAACCGCCAACGGCAGCCACCAGAGCTGCACCTTGATGCCTTGCTTGTGAAAATCGCTGACCATCGTTTGAATGGCATTTCCGCCGAAGGTATCCTTGCGTGGCTGCCAGTCGCCGTAATTGTCGAACCAGCGATCGTCGAGTGTGGCCCAATGGATGCCGAGTTCTTTTAACTTGGGGATGGTTTCGGTCATTTGCTTGGGTGTCACGTTGGACTCGTAGCCCCAGCCGCACCAGCTGACCGCGTAATTTTCGGCGTTGTTCTTCGGGCGCGTTAGCCCTTCGCGCTCTACCGCTTGTGACCAGGTGCTGAGCGGTTCGTAAAAGTCGCCGCGAAAGAGCATCAAGAACGTCCTTGGCGTGGAGAAACTCTCGCCCGGCTTGAGAATGGTATTCGCCGGAACCTCGACGACTGCATCCACTTTCCCATCGGCCGATGTTTGCACCGGAATGGACAGGGCTAGTGGCAATGTTTCCAGATGCCCGATGGCCAAGCCCATGTTGCGAGTCCAGAACGCCACGACCGGTACGCCTCCGCCCACGCGACCAAGATCGTCTTTAGTCTCCACCGGAGCACCAAAGGGGTTGTCTTGCGAAAACTTTGCCGGGATGCGCAGAACGTCATCTTTGCCCCATTTGAGGCTCGACCCGAAAAACGCCCACATTTCGTGGGGCTTCGCATTGCTGTCCACCAGAGACGCGTTCAGCGAGTGATTTTGCAAGACCACTTTATCGAGGCCTAGTTCTTTCGCGCCGGAATTTTTGTAGTTAGCGGAGAGTAATGCCAGGGAAGGGAAGTCGTCATATACCTCGACGGTCAGGATTTCATCGAGTCCGGTGCTCGGGCTGTGACCTTTGATTTCCACTCGTTTGCCAAGAGAGCCGAGTTTGCCGGTTGCGGGCTGGGTTTGGGCGTGGCCTAAATCGCGCACAAAATCGTTGACGACTTGCTTGTCGCTGGTCACGACGATTCCGGAGCCTGGGGACGCTTGATCGAGAGTCAGCCATTGTGTCTCGTTCTTGAAGCGGCCTAACAGGCTGCCGCTCGAAGTAAGCACAAACTCAGCCTGTCCGGTCTTCAAATGAATTCCATCGGCCTGGGTCTCTACGGCCACAGCGGATACGGGTTCGGGTTTCTGCTCCTGCGTCTTGCATCCGCCAAAAATCGTTAACGCCACGGCTGCGATGGCGGACGCGATTGCGTTACTCGACCCTCGACGAATCCGGTTCATCAATTTTCTCCGCGATACATGGCAAAAATCTTTTCTGCGTTCTTGTGGTAGACCTTTTCCAAAATCGAATCAGGCAGCTCCATTCCGTAAATCATCCATCTTCCCTGCCCGGGATAGCCCGAGTAGGGAAAATACTCGTCGCCGGTTTCGAGCCACCGGAAATAATTCGCATACACTGCGGGCACCGGCTCGGAATCGGTCCCGAACAAGATGCGGTCCTGAAACTCCGCGAAGAATTTCGCTGCGCGGCGGGGCTGCCTGCCCAGTTCCGCTTGCCTCGCGCCTAATTCGACATACATGTTTGGATATTGTCGGAGCCAATCGGATACCGTATCCAAATTTTCAGGCCAGTTCGCGACGTGTAGCGCAACGAAAGTCGTGTGCGGATGCTTCGCGACCACATGATTGCGTTGTTCCAACAATTGCTGCTTTGCAGGAAAAGCGGCTCCATAAAAACTCCAGGAGGGATTGTGCATTAACTCCTCATACCTTTCGTTTTTCGCATCCGTGGGCGTGAAGAAAGCCTCTGGATCCGTGGAATGAATCGCTACTGGTATCCCTAGTTTTCCGCACTCTTCCCAGACCGGGTCCATGCGCGGATCGTCGATGGGAACCAGTTTGCCGCTCTTGTCTTTAACTCCGAGGCCCCAATCTTTCAACACCTTGAGTCCGCGCGCACCGCGTTTCACAGCATCATCTAACTGCGCCACCATTTCCGCGCTGAAATTGGGATCGTCGATCTTGCTCCAGTCCATTTGAGCGAAGACCACGAAGCGGTCGGGATAGGGTTTCACCATCTTGTCGAGGACGCCCTGAAGCTTTTCTCCCCACATGCCCGTCAGAATGACAACTGTTTTGACATTGGCCTGATCCATCCCTCTTACAACTTCGGAGGGCGCGACGTCGGCGCCGTGAACTCCTCCGGCGTCATTGACGTGGTTGTGGATGTCGATGACGTAGAACTTTGCGCGAGGCACCTCGTGCGAGGACGCGTGCAGCATGGGCTTGGGATCCCAATCTTTCAACAGAAGGGTCATGCGTTTTTCCGCGTTCGGGTCTCCGCGATACTGAATGTCCTGTGCGGAGGCCAACGCTTGATTGATAGCCACTAGAGTGGCTAGCGCTGCGATGTGTGCCATGCGTTCCTGCCAGCACAGTTTGTTTGTCATCATCTTCCTCGCACCTCGTCAAGCTTTGGTCTTTCCGCAAGCTCTCGCAGAGTGTAAACCTACCAGTGAGTAAACGAAAGCAAAAGAAGTAAAACGAAATGTTAGGGCGACTTCGCACTTTGTGGCTTAAGCACCGATTATGTCCGGAAGAAAGGGCGACTCTTTGCGCCGATCAACGAAATCTTGCGCGCGTCCGGTCCAGAATGTGCTAACGACTGTAACCACGAGAGAGCTTCCGGGTCACCGGCGCGTAGAGCGGGACCCAAGGGGGAGCCGAGAAAGATCAGCGTGCCACCTGCGGTATGCCGTTTCAAGGCGATAGGTGTTGCACCGGTCTTGGCGATTACGTCCATCGCTCGGGCCGACACGGGGATCACCCGACTGAAATCCCGGACTTCTGTCTGGCGCGGCCAGGAATAGCTGACGTAAGGAGCGGATTCGGGATGGTCGAGCGTTTTCTTTCGCGATTTCGGCCAGGGCTGACCCGAGTGGCGGCCGTCGTCGGCGGACTTTCCGGGCCACAGTTCGATAGGGCGGCCGACCTCAATGTCGAAATAACGATGAAGCATCTTCTGATGAGCGAAAAAATCCGCCGGACTCAAGAAACTCGCGCCCGATTCCAACAGAACATGAGTTCCTCCTCGCAGCAAGCCCAAGAGCGTCTCCGCCAGGGATGGTTCCATCGACGCGAAGCCCGGAACGATCACCAATCGAAGCGGACAGCCTAGGTTGGACGCAGGCTCCATTAAAAGAGCGCAACTTTCTCCGAGCGCCGCTTGATAACCCTGCAGCGACTCCCGCAGGACGCAATGCGACTTCACGTCGAGGAGAACACAGTCACGCGAGCTTTCAGGCCAAGAACTACTCGCATCCAATCCATTCAGTGGAAATGACCAGAGAGTGGCGGCAGAGCCAGCTGCGGCACCCATGAAATAGCGGCGCGACATTTTCATGCGAGCTCCGGGAACTCGATCTTCATAGCCGGCCTGAAATCAGGCGGTCCACGTCGGCCGCGGTGTCATAAAACTGCTGGTCTTGAGCGTAACGGTAGCGCGCTTCCATTTCGGGAATCAACCACCCGTCGTAGCCCACCTTGGTGATCGCCGCTCTTATCGCGGGCCAGTTGTTGTCACCAATGAACAGGCTCGTATAGACCGTGTCGCAACAGCGACCTCGCTTTTTCATGACGTCTTTTAGATGGATGCGCGTGATGCGCGGACCGTGCATCTCGATCCACTGCTCGGCGAACCCGGTGTCGTGAATGTTTCCTACGTCCAGGTGAATGCCGACGTAAGGGCTGTCGACATCATTGAGAAATGTCCAAAACTCCCTGGGCGTCAACAAAAAGCGTTGCTCCGAATTGCAATTCTCGCAACCGATTTTGACCTTAGCTTTCGCTGCGACCGGGGCAAGCTGTTTCATCGCGTCCAAGCAGCGTTGGTAGACCTCGTTGTAGGGAACCTCCTGAGTCACGAGCCCTGCGACCACTAGTATGGCGTCGCAACCAAGCAGTTGGGACGTCTCTAGTTGGCGATCCACAATGCGAATCGCCTCCGCACGGACTTTTGGGTCACGCGCCGACAGAGGAGTCTTCCAGTGCAGCCCGGTAGAAACGTTGGAGACGACCAATCCGGCATTTTCAACGTTGCGGCGCAACGCGCTCACTGCTGCGTCCGTGGTGTTCATCTGGAACCACGGGACGTCGCCGAGCCAGAGCTCTATGCCGTCGTATCCCGCTTTCTTGACGAGCTCGAGCCCCTGCTCGAAACTCCAGCCTTTTGGAATCATGTTGTCGCCGATGGATTTTTTCATGGTGCCTCGCTTGTTTCTGACGTGTGCTTTGCGCTCGCGTGATTAAGAGTGCTTGCGCGATCCACAAGTTTTTGTGGCTTTCGTTCTTCGGGCGCATCCTACCACGTTCCGACGACGCGGCAGGTTGCCACAAGATTTCTAGCTTCTCTGTCATAAGAATCAAATTCTTAGTTCAGAAGAGAAAAAATAGGCGTGAACGGCTCGGCTTTTTCCCTTGACAACGGCAAAGGTGTCAAATAAGGTCTTTTCTAATCGTAATAAAACGAAACCAATAGGTAGTAAAGGAAATTAGGCCCGATATTCCGTTTCAAAAGCCTGCGGCTCGCGCTTGCAGCCGCAGGAAGGAAATGTAGTGGCCCATTGTCCCCACTCCAACAAGATTCTTGGTCTGAACGAGCCGATCTCTCGGCGCGATTTTCTTGACGGGGTGCTCCTTGCGTCCACGGCCATGACGGTCGGGGCCGCTTGTCCATTTACTCTGGGAGCGCAATCGCCGGGAGCAACCTCCGCAACAACTGCTGCAGGATGGACCGGCTACAGCGGCGAGGGCGACTACAAGGGCTCCGCTGGTAATACGGAAGAGGTTGTGCAGAACGCTCATGCCGTTCGCGACGGCAAGTTTGACAAGACCCCATCGAATGTCGTCGAGACGGGTGAAGTCTACGATTGCGTGGTCGTCGGCGGCGGACAGGCTGGTTTGTCTGCCGGCATGTTCTTCAACAAGCAAGCCGATGCGAAGCGCAACTGCCTGATTCTCGATAACGCGCACATTTTTGGCGGTGTCGCCAAACGGAACGAATTCGTCGTCGATGGGCATCACTTGTATGCGCCGCAGGCTTCCGTCCATTTTCAGCCGCCATATCCCGACAGCATCCTGAAAACCATATACGACACGATGGGGCTGGACTGGAACGCCTTCAAGTCGTATCAGAAATGGCAAGGGCCGTCGCCGGAAATCGCGTTGCCGCGAAGCCCTTACGGCGAAGGGGCAATCAACGGCAAGGAAGCCCTGGGTTTCTATTTCGGTGCAAAGTACGGGCACAAACCGGGAATCTGGGTCACCGATCCTTGGGGTAAGGGATTAGACGGCGTTCCGTTTTCAGAGACCACGCGCAAAGAGATGCTGGCGCTCCATAACGAGAAACCTGTCGCACCACCATTGGTTTACGACTATCCGGGCGACGCCATATCTCGACAACTGGACGGCATGAGTCTGGAGGATTATTTCGTCCGCACCTACGGGGTGAGTCGCGAGACCTGCCGCCTATATCACACCTCGGAAGCCGCCGGCGGATTTGGATTGGGTCCCGACGCGCTGTCTGCATTTCTCCTATACGAATGGTCGAAAATCATTCCGACTGTCGACGACAGTATGGCCACCGGTATTCAGATGTTTCCGGGCGGAAACTCCGGAATGACTCGATTGATGGTCAAAACCATGATTCCCGGTGCGATCGAAGGTCCGCGCACGATGGAAGCGGTGTGGAAGAATCCGGTGAACCACGGTGCGTTGGATCAGCCAGAGCAGCGAGTGCGGTTGCGCCTGGATTCGACCGTTGTCCGCGTTGAGCACCTCGGCGAACCGAGCAAGTCGGATTTTGTTTCCGTCACGTACTCGAAAAACGGCAGCCTGTCGCGCGTCAAAGCAAAAACGGTGGTCATGGCTGGCGGTGGATGGATTACCAAGCACGTTGTGCGCGATCTGGACGAAACTCGCAAGAACAGCTACGACCAGTTCAATTACGCTCCTTATATGACCGTCAACGTAGCGGTTCGCAATTGGCGTTTCCTCTACAACCTGGACATCTCCAGCGCTCAATGGTTTGATGGTTTCGGGCGGTACGTGAATGTGCGGAAGAACGCCCTGTTTGGAGTCGATACCGACGTCGTGGGGCCAGATCTGCCCACGGTGCTTACGTTCTTTGTTGACTTCGCGAAGCCTGGGCTGCCGGCGCGCGCTCAAGGGCAACTGGGTCGTGCGGAATTGATGTCCACTCCTTTCGTTGATTACGAACGCCAAATTCGCGAGCAAATGACGGAGATGTTTGGCGGTTCGGGTTTTGATGCCAAACGCGATATCGCGGGCATCGTGATGAATCGATTCGGCCATGCCTTCATTAATCCGCAGCCTGGTTTCTTTTTTGGACTGGATGGAAAGCCCGCTGCGCGCGACGCGTTGCGCAATGGTCCGTTTGGCAGAATCGCGTTCTCTCATTCGGATTTGACCGGGGCCATGGATCACCGGAACGCTTTTATGGAATCACACCGAGCAGTTGGTCAACTTCTGGATCGGGTCCTTGTTTAACGAAAGGATGGACCTCGTCACCATGTTTACTTTTATTCTAAATCGCAGGCTGCCTTTAACCTTCTTCGCGCTGGTGTTGGTGGGACTGATTTTGCCCTGCCGAATATTGGGTCAAGTGGATACCGGGGCTATTTCCGGAACGATCAAGGACACCAGCGGCGGCACGGTGGCCGGCGCAAGGGTAACGCTCACCAATGAAGGGACCGGGATGTCGATCTCGACTGTCAGCAGTTCCAGCGGTGAATATACTTTCTCGCCGGTGAAGATCGGGGACTACTCCTTGTCGGTGGAATTCACCGGTTTTCAGAAAGTGAAGCAAAACAATGTCACCGTCGAAGTCCAACAAAAAGTGCTGGTGGATATCGCGCTGCCGCCCGGCCAACCCTCGGAAGTAGTAATCGTCAATGCTGCGCCACCCGCTCTTCAGACTCAGGATGCCTCCGTCGGACAGGTCATCGAGGAGCGCACCGTCAACGCGCTGCCATTGAACGGACGAAACTTTACGTTCCTTGCCCAGCTCTCGGCGGGTGTGACTCAGGATCAACAGGACACTCGCGGCCTGGGCTCCAGCGGTAGCTTTGCCGCCAATGGTTTGCGCCCGGCGCAGAACAACTATTTGCTCGACGGACTCGACAACAATGCCAATCTCGTGGACTTCTTGAACGGCACCGCTTACGCGGTGCGTCCGCCGGTGGATGCTATCCAGGAGTTTAAAGTCGAAACCAACAACTATAGTGCGGAGTCCGGCCGTTCGGCGGGCGCCGTCTTGAATGCCACCATCAAATCAGGGAGTAATCAGTTTCACGGAAATGTGTGGGAATTTTTCCGCAATGACAAACTGGATGCCGCCAACTTCTTTGAGAATTCAGGAGGCATTCCAAAGGGAGAATACCGCCAAAATCAGTTTGGATTTACGTTTGGAGGTCCGATTCGCAGGGACAAAACCTTTTTCTTCATGGACTACGAAGGCACGCGCATCCGTCAGGCGATCCCGTCGACTAACACCGTTCCCACAGCTCTCGAGCGGAGCAGCGGATACACAAACCTCTCGGAGCTACTGACGCAAGGTGGCACACGAACCGACGTTCTGGGGCGCACTTTTGCGCTGGGCCAGGTTTTCGACCCTTCCACCACCCGAGCGGTGACTTGCGGAGTTGCGGACCCGGTTTCAGGAATTACTGCTCCCTGCACGGGCGTGCCGGCCGGAACCCAACTCGGATTCGTCCGCGAGGCTTTTCCCGGCAACATCATTCCGGCAAACCGCCTCGACGCTAATGCGATTAAACTTCTGAACCTCTATCCTGCCCCCAACCTTCCCGGCCTCTTTAACAACTATGCTGCAAACCCGAAATTGAGCAACAACGCCGACCAATTTGACGTGCGCGTGGATCACAACTTCAGTCAGAAGGACAGTATCTTTGGGCGCGTAAGCTACGTCGATAACCCAACATTTATTCCGGGCCCGTTTGGCGGGATTGCGGATGGGGGATCTTTCTCGTCCGGGGATCAGGAGGCGAAGTCGCTCAACACCGTGGTGAGTGAAACGCACATGTTCACGCCTACGCTCATCAATGAAGTGCGCGCGGGCTACAATCGTATCTCTTCCTCTCGCCTGCAACCCAACGCGAACACCACTGGAATTCCGGCTCAGTTTGGAATTCCCGGAGTTCCTCAAGGTAATTCGAATGGTGGATTGGGCTCGCTGTTCATTACGGGGCTGAATACCCTTGGAAGCAATCAGTTTCTTCCCTCGATCGAGCTGAGCACGACCACGCAGGTTACGGACAATCTCACCAAAGCGGCAGGCCGGCATACCTTTAAGGTTGGCTTTCAATACCAAAGGCTGGGATTCAATATCCTGCAGCCTTTTACGGGCCGCGGAGCGTGGAGCTTTACCGGGGTTTACACCGAAGTGCCTTCCACAACGGGAGGCAATACCGGACTCGCTCAAATGTTGTTGACACCGATTCCGGGTACGGTTTCGGGCGCCTCTGATTTCGTGGGCGGCGCGGACCAGGTACAAGCATCCAATATCGCCACCACCTCGATGAAGCGTAATTATTATGCTGGCTATTTTCAGGACGATATCAAGGTAAAGCCCAGGTTGACCGTGAACCTTGGACTTCGGTACGAGTACTTCGGACAGTTGACCGAAAATTACGGTGCACAGTCCAATTTTCTACCTGCTGCCACAGTGGGTGGTGTTTCCACCTTCCTGTTGACCAATAAGCGGTGCGATACTCCATTTTCACCAGACTTTTTGTCGGCCGCCGCGGCAGAGAATATCAACATAACTTGCTCGGGGCAGCCCGGCCTGGGAGTATCGCAAAAAGACAATTTTTCTCCGCGAGTCGGATTTGCCTACCAAGTGACGCCGAGGCTCGTTCTTCGGGGAGGTTACGGGATCTTCTATGGAGGTTTTGAAAACTCCGCACTGTTGACCTATAACGATTTCCCATTCCAATTCAATCTGAGCTATCCGAATTTGACGCCCAACGCGCCCATCACGTTTGCCAACGGATCGATTGGCACGCTTTCCAACGGGCTAACCGGTATTCCGCTTACCTCCGCGGCGGCTGAGCCCGGGGGTGTCGGGCTGATCGGCGAGGACTACCACAACAAAACTCCGTATACGCAGGGCTATAATCTGACCACGCAGTATCAGCTCACCAAAAACGATACCGTGCAGGTGGGTTACGTTGGCAATACGGTTCGCCACCTCGCGGTGTACGTCAATCCGAATACTCCGCGGCAGATACTGCCGCTGGGGTTGAACGCACTCGCCTTCTCTCCATTTCCCGATTTTTCCGGTTCTACCTACACTAGCTTTGCGGGCAACAGCCACTACAACGGACTGCAGACGAACTATGAACACAGGTTCAACGCAGGCCTCAACGTTTTGGCCAACTTCACCTGGTCGAGCTGTCTGACCAATGCGATTGACGTTCTGAATGCTACTTCACTTACCGCGTATCGAGCGCCGTTCCTGCCGGGCTTCGGCATCCACCCGGACTACGGCCGGTGCGACTTCGACGTTAACAAAGTATTCCATCTGAGCGGAAGCTATGAGCTGCCGGTTGGTAAAGGAAGAAAGTATCTGCATGACAGTGGCCGGATTGTGGAGGCCGTGCTTGGGGGATGGGCAACGAACTGGATCCTTACGCTGCAGGACGGGCAACCAGGAACCGCTCCTTGCGCAACGCCCACTACTTCCGGATTCGGCTGCTACGCTCTTAGGGTCCCAGGCCAGAATCCCGACGCCGGTCCTCATAATGTGAATCAGTGGCTCAATCCAGCGGCATTCGCTACTCCACCCGTGGCAACCACGATCGGCCAAACGGACTTCAGCCCGCTCGGCGGAGGGCCGAGTAATTTCCGTGGCCCGGGGTTCCATCGTCTCGATTTTTCACTTTTCAAACAGTTTGCAATTACGGAGAGGTTCCGTCTGGAATTCCGCTCCGAATTCTTTAACCTGACCAACCATCCCAACTTCTCCAATCCGGGTTTCTCGGGCAATGGTGTGGTAGCGGCTCCCGGTTCTCTCGACTACACCAGCGGCAGCTTCGGAACAATCACCTCAACGCGCGACGGTCAAAATGATCAACGCGAAATACAATTTGCGCTCAAATTGTATTTTTAGATAGATAGTAGCCGCTTGAACGCGAAGCCCCGAATGTCCGTTGAATTTGCGTTGGAGGCTGTCGCAAAACAGCAATCCGGTAGAACCAGTGAGCGTCAGCGACGGATCTTGTCTGAGGAACGCGCGCTTATCGAAGAAGGCGTCGCGGTTTTTTGAGTGAACTCAATTCGTGGAAAGGCATGATCGTACATGACCCCAATGCCGGACTCGGGTTCCGACAGCCACAACCAACGTGGAGCGATCACGCTCAGCGAGATTCGTCAGCAGCCAGAACTGTGGCCCACGACACTCGAACGCGTTGCCTCTTCGAATGCTCATTCGATCGTGCGGGGTCGTCCCGCGGTGATCTGTGGAGCCGGGACCTCGGCGTACGCGGCTTCAGCCGTCGCGGCCACCTGGACGAACGCTGTAGCCATCCCGACTACCGATCTTCTTACCTTCTCACTGCGGGAGCTATCTCATCTGGCTCCAGACTTTGCTTCGAACGGCGTACTCGTGTCGTTGGGGCGGTCCGGAGAAAGCCCGGAGAGTGTCGGCGTCGTCGCGCGTATCAAACAGATGTGCCCGAGCGTGGTCCATCTCGCGATCACTTGCAATGAGCATGGCCAGCTTGCGCGGTTCCCAGGGGTTAGCGCCCTTATTCTCGACCCTCGAACGAATGACCGCAGTCTGGTGATGACCGGTTCCTTTTCTAACTTGCTCTTGGCGGGGATGGCGATCGCATGCGGCCCGTTCTTGACCAAGCATCTTCCTGGCATCGTCGCCACCTTGAATAACAGCTTTGCTGGCCTTGAAACAGTCGCGCAGCGTTTGGCGTCTCAATCATCTTCTCGCCTGATGGTGCTGACTTCCGCTGGATTGGTTCCCCTCGCGAAGGAGGCGAGCCTCAAGGTTCTGGAGATGACCGCCGGGCACACTGTGGCGATGAACGAGACCTTCCTGGGGGTTCGCCACGGCCCGATGAGCTTTCTTCGGCCCGACTCTCTGGTTCTCTGCGTACTCTCATCGAATGCGGAGAGGCGCCGCTTCGAAGAAGATGTGCTTCGGGAACTAAGACAAAAAAAGCTGGGTCACGTGATTGTGGTCGGATCCACGGCTTCCGACAGCGAACTTGGCCACGACTTCATCCCTGCTATGGCGCCAGACTTGCCAGATGACTTGCGCGTACCGTTCGAAATTGTCTTTCCTCAATTGCTAGCTTATCACCTGAGTATGGCTTCGCACCTGGACCCCGATAACCCGAGTCCGGACGGTGTGATTACCAGAGTGGTGCAACGATTTCAGCTGCACTAATGGGAGACCATCCTTGATTGTGGGCGCATAACTTTCGGGATTCGAAAGCATGACGAAAATAAGTGGACAAGCGCAATCCTTCGTGCCAAAGGAACCTCTCGAAGTTCAAATCGTGGAGTCTTATTCGGCCGCAGATCGGAATGACTTGGCTGGAGGGGAAAAGGATCCCAGCCAAACCAGTGCGTATCAGTTGCAGTGGAGACCCACGGAAAAACACGTACTTGTTGTCGAAGGCCGAAAGAGGGTTTGTCATCTGGGGCTCGTCAGGCAGACGGTTGAAGTTCAGGGGAATCTCGTTTCCGTGGCGGGGATTGGCGGAGTATTGGCACGGCGCGAATGCAGGGGCCGCGGATACTGCCGTATTGCGATGGAAGCGGCAGAAGCGTTTGCGTTGAGCCAGATGGCCGTGAATTTCATCCTGCTCTTTTGCAGGCCGGCACTGCAGAGTTTCTATGGACACTTGGGTTGGGCAAGGGTTTTAAGCCCCGTGTGGGTAAGCAGGTCCAGGGGAATGTCCTGCTCCCCTTGTTTCGATGGTCAAGTGTTTGGGTGCGGAGCAGTGGCCGGAAGGGGAAGTTCATTTACCTTCGCGTACCTGGTAGCTTGTCCCGTTTTTTGGTTTTAATGCCGGAGGTCAATGTGCGTTGTGGCGGTTTCCGAAGTCATGAGTTGATGCATAAAGTTGGTTCGGTGAGCAGGACTCGCGTGCGACTGTTCAGGTTAGTTGTTTCGATGTTCCTGTCAATCGGGGCGGGCCAGCTTTCATCTTTTGCGGCTTCGGAATCTCCGAGAACGATCGAGCTGACTGAAAACTGGAAGCTGGCCTCCGCAGATAATCTGCAAGCTAGGGGAGCGGCTGTCTCGCTACCCGACTTCAAGGACGCGGACTGGCACACGATCCGTCGAATGCCCGCTAACGTTCTCGAGATCCTCGAAGAGGTTGGCGTCTACCCCAATCTCTACGTCGGGAAGAACATGGCGGAGAATGTTCCTCAGGACCTGTACAAGCAGGATTGGTGGTATCGAACGACATTTGAAGCGCCCTCGGAGCACGCAATCTACTTACTCGAGTTTCCAGGCATTAATTATCGCGCCGAGATTTGGTTGAACGGACACCAGATCGCCGACAGTAAGCAAATGGTCGGCATGTACGCCGCGCACGAACTCAACGCAACGCAATGGATCAAACCAGGCCAAGCGAATGCGCTTGCGGTAAAAGTCACACCGGAACGAGCGATTCAGGATGTCAACGGCATTGAGCTGGCCGACAGTTGGTTCGACTGGTTGAACTGGAAATATTTAGGTTATCAAGGGCCACGAAAAGAGAACAGTCACGGAATCTCTTTTGTTCCGGACCGCAATGCGGGCATCTGGAAGCCGGTCTACCTGAAGGTTTCGGGTGAGGTCACGCTCAGTCATCCGCTCGTCAACACCGACCTCTCCTTAGATCAAACCTCCGCGGCTAAATTAACGGTCTACGCTGCCCTCCGAAATCTCTCCAATCGCCAGGTAAATGGAATCCTTCGAGGGCAAATCTCGCGGCCTGGTAAACCTAGCATTCAGATCGAACAGCCCGTACGCCTTGCTCCTGGTGAGGAACGTCAGGCGAGCTTCGTTCCCCCGCAATATCCCCAGCTGGTAATCACCAATCCCGATCTATGGTGGCCTTACACCATGGGAAACCCGAACCTCTATGACCTTCGTCTCGAATTTATCGAGAACAATCAGCTTTCCGATGCTTCCAACATCCGCTTCGGTATCCGTTCGATAACGCAATATCGCGACAACGATGAGCAATTTTCAAACGTCGGCAAAGGTGGAAACTTCTATCTCAAAATTAATGGCAAGGATTTCCTAGTCCGTGGCGGCGTTTATACGCCCGATCTCTTGTATCGATACGACCCAGACCGCGAAGCCGCCATTCTGCGTTACGTAAAAGACCTCGGCCTGAATATGCTCCGCTGGGAGTCGAAAATTTCAAGCGAGCACATCATCGAGCTCGCCGACGAACAGGGAATCCCACTGATGTTCGGATGGATGTGTTGCAACCAGTGGGAAATGTGGGATCAATGGAATGAAGAGGACCACCGGGTCGCGGAAGACAGTCTCCAATCACAAATTCTGATGCTTCGGCATCACCCCTCCGTGACGATTTGGGCCAACGGGAGCGATGGCTTGCCTCCCGACCCCGTCCTGAATACCTATCACAAAATTCTCACCGACCTGCACTGGCAAAACGCCACCGTTGACACCGTCTCTTCCTTCGCCAAAGACGCACAAGGCGAGCGTAAGTGGAACGGCATCCACATGCAGGGTCCATACAGCTGGCGGCCTCCGACCTACTGGTTCAGCGGACGCTACGCCGCATCACGCGGATCCTGCGCGGAGCAGGGTGACAACGAACACATACCCACTTACGAAAGCCTGAAGAAATTCATTCCAGCCGATAAACTTTGGCCCATCAACGACACTTGGTATTTCCATTCCGGCGCCAATCTGGGAAACGATACGCTCATCAACATCCGGCACGCTCTCGATCAGCGTTACGGAAGCTCAAATGGCGCGGAGGAATTTTCGCGCAAGGCACAGCTCGCGCACTACGAAAACACACGCGCCCAATTCGAGGCTTTCGCCGCCGACGGATGGTCGAATCACAAAATGACCATCTATTGGATGCTCAATAGCCACTGGCCATCCTTCTTCGGAAATATTTTCGACTACTACTTGAGTCCCGGCGGAGCTTACTACGGCGCTAAAGCGGGTTTACGACCTCTGTCCGTTGTCTTCGACTCTTATGCGACCGGCGATCACAGTCAGGCCAAGATCACCGTCGTCAATCAGACTCCCATGCAACAGAACAAGTTACGCGTACGCATCCGGGTGTATGACCTCCAGGGCAAGTTGCGCGATGACCGTCACGCAGAGAATCTTCAGGTCGATCCCGGTGGCGCCGTCCATGCGATGAGCTTGCCGCGTTTTCCGGATACGACTGACGTTTTCTTCGTGCGCTGCCAGTTGCTGGACGCTAAGGGAAAGATACTTACAGAGAACGTCTATTGGCAGTCGCAGAAAGACGATGACGTCGGCGACGCGAAAAACGACAGTGCCTTTGGATTGAAGCCCGTAAGTTGGGCGGACATGACCCCATTGAATACCATGGCCCAAGTGCCGCTGGAGCTTACCGCTAAGCATTCGTCTTCATCAGGCGAAAATCGCGTAACCATTCGTCTGCACAATCCAACCGAACACATCGGCTTTTTCGAGCGCGCGGTCATCAGCGACGCGAAAGATGGCGACGAACTTCTCCCCCTCGAATACGACAATAACTACGTAACCGTATTCCCCGGAGAGACGGTCGAGATTCGCGGCCTCATTTCCCAATCCGCAAAGCCCGGTTGGGTAAGGCTCGAAGGATACAACACCCCTCAAACTGCCGTGGCCATAAAGTAGAGCGAGCATGTCCACTTCGCTCAATCAAGTCGTAAATATGTCGCAGATTGGATGCGGCACTGGCCTTCAGCCTGTGCGCATTCGTACCACCGGGATTCCGCACGTACCAAGTACCTCGTCGCTGTCAGCGTGAGAAGGAGATCCTCCTGTGTCAAAAAGAATCCCTGAATGGTATTGTGACATCGCAATCGCGCTTTTATTCGAGGCACTGATTCTCATCGCGCCTTGCGCGGCCCAGCAACTGGGGAATGAGGCCCTCTCCCTGAGCGTAAACGCCAAAGATGGCACGTACCAACTTGCGGTGCGGGAAGGTCAACCAGTCTTCACCAGTCGTGCCGCCGCCGAAGTCAATCACGAGTGGCTGCGTTCAAGCGACTATCCGCGTCACGTGGCGTCCGAATCGCAGTTCGCCGATGAGCTCGGCTCGGGCCGCGCCATCACCGTCACGAACTCTGGCCTGCCAAACAAAGCGGACCTCATTTTTGTGATCCAGGTCTATGACCAAGCTCCTTACGCCACGCTCCAGGTCGCGGTTCAGAACACGACGAAAAAGCCACTGACGCTGCAGGCCTTCCGCGACGTCGAGCTACTCGGTGATCCTCTGTTGAATCTCGGTGGCCACGCCTCTGCCGATCGCATTCTCTCGGACAGCTTTAGCGAGGATCGTCCTGATTTGCGGCTCTATGACCTGGGAAAAGCGCCCGGCGGGATGCATCGGGGCGTGGGGAGCCAACTCATTTACAACCGCGAGAGCAAACAAAGCCTCTTCATTGGTGCGATTGCTGCCGACCGTCTTCTGACGTATCTGCATTTGCAAGCGGCAGGCGGAGGCTCTGAAGTAAAGATCGCGTCTTATAGCGTTGAGCTCGCGGGAACCACGGAGATTCAGAAGGAATTCGATCTGAAAAATGATCCGGCGGAAAATCAGCTCGAACTAAATCTCCCCATCGAATCCGGAGGGAAGCTCGATTCCGAGCGCCTCATGCTCGAAGCGGGGCCTGACTATCACCACCAGCTACTAGTTTACGGCGATGCGATTCGGAAGTTGCACCACGCCCGCGTCTCCGCACAGACTCCTATCGGTTGGTGGAGCTGGACGGCCTACTACGCCGCGATCAGCGAAGGGGAGACCCTTGCTAATGCTGACTGGCAAGCCGCACATCTAAAAGCGCTTGGCTACAAATTCTTTCAGGTGGACGAAGGCTATCAGTATGCCCGCGGAGAATACGTAACAGCGAATCCCACGCAATTTCCGAGTGGGATGCGCGCCGTCGGATACCACGTCACCGGCGACGGCCTGACCTTTGGCGTCTGGACTGCCCCGTTCCAAGTAACCTCTCGTGCCTGGGTGTACGAGCAACACAAGGATTGGCTCGTCCACAACGCCAAGGGCGAACCCATCTACACACAGCAACTCTGGCATCAAAAGTCCGACTTGATCTATGTACTCGATACCACGAATCCCGGCGCCCAGGAATACTTGCGCCAGACCTACGGGACGCTCGTTCGTGAATGGGGCGTTCGCTTCATCAAACTCGACTTCATGGACAGCAGCGCCATCGAGGGTGTCATGTACCGTCCCAACACCACGGCGCTGGAAGCGCTGCGGATCGGTTTGGACACCATTCGCGATGCTGTGGGTGACGACGTGATCCTGGACAAGGACGGCAGCCCCATGCTCACGCCAGTCGGGTTGGTTGATACGGGACGCACTTCCGCGGACACCGCGCATTCATTCGAAGGGACGCGGCTTGCCGCGGCAGGAATTGCCGCTCGCTTCTACATGCATCGCAATTTCTTCTTGGATGATCCGGACGCCTTCAACACCACAGAGGAATTCTTCAGCGAGCATACCCGGGCGTCTGCCTCGTACCCTCTGTCCGCTGCGCAAGCCTCGATTGCTCTCTCCGCGGTCTCCGGAGGCATGTACGAGATTGGCGATGACATGCTGCTTATGGGCTCGCAGAAGGATCGATTGGCGCTCATCGAAAACCAGGATCTACTGAACATGCCCAAACTTGGACGAGCATCGACGCCGGTCGACCTCATGACCTATGAACCTGAAGATGAGCAGCCCAGCATCTTCTTTCTGCGCGAAAGTCCACGCCAGGCAATCCTGACGGTCTTCAATTGGACAAAGTCGCCGCGGTCGCACACGTTGAAACTCGCGGACCTTGGGCTGCCTTCGGACCATTCCTTTGCGGCTTTGGATGTTCTAAACCAGAACGCGCCGGTCACCCTCGCAGGTGGCACTGCGCAGATGGAGAATCAACCTGAATCCGTCAGAGTGATCAAGATCGTCGACAATAACGTTTCACCGGCCGCCCCGATAGTGACTGCAAACGTGCCGTCAGTCGTCAATGCTGGCGGGACTTTTCCGTTGTCGGCACAAGCAGAATCCAACGGAGTGCCTGCCGTCAACTATGGTTGGGATTTCGGCGATGGGACCACCGCAGACGGGGCCAAGGTGTCTCACGCCTACACGAGAGCAGCGAATTTCACCGTCCATCTTACCGTCCAAGGCATAGACGGGCTGTCGGCCGAGCAAAACTTCTCCGTCAAGGTCACCGGCAACTTACACGCGTACCCAAATCTTCTAGACAATCGGCGCTTCCGGGACCCCGCTGACCACTGAAACGTTACTGAGCGAGGAACGATTCCCGGTGCGTGGTATCTCGAAAGGCCTCTGTGCCGCCGCCCCGCGTCGTGGAGAGTGCGCCAGTCAGATTGCCATATCTCAAGCACTCTTCGATTTTCGCGCCTCGAATGAATTGATGAAGGAAGCCGGCATCGAAACTGTCGCCTGCCCCGATGGTGTCTACAGCCGCCACTCTTGGCGGTGAAGCTTCAAAACTTTCGGATCTCCGTCGAGCGATCGCTCCCTTTCCGCTCTGTTTCATCACAACCAGGGGAACTCTGGCCGCTAGAAAGTCTAATGCCAGCATGGGGTCATCGATTCGTGCCAGACGGCAGGCCTCGTCCTCATTCGGCAAAAGCACATCCACCCACGGAAACACTTCCAGAACGTCTTGTTCCCAGCGATCATCGGGATCATCGTTGGTGTCCATGGAAGTCGAAAGTCCCGCTTCCTTTGCCAACCGAAAAAGATCCGGTACGCGCGGGCGAAGAGCCTTCTGAAGAAAATACGAAGAAAGATGTAGGTGGCGCGCCTCGAATATTCGCGCGAGATCGAGGTCCTCAAAACGCATCTCCGCCATCACGCCCGGATAGGTGAGAATAAATCGCTTTTCGGGCTGCGGAAGAATAACCGTTAGGCCCGTCTGCTTGGCAGAAAATTTTCGAACGGCCGAGACATCTACGCCGCTTTCCAGCAATCGTTCAAGGCACAACTCGCCGAGGGGGTCTGCGCCAATAGCGGAGTGGAAACCAACGCCGTTCCCGAGGCGCGCAAAGTTATGGGCAAAAATTGCTGAAGAGCTGCCGAGTGTGATGCTTAGCCTAGAGGCGAGATGCTCGCGATCCAGTTCAAAATGCCCGGGAAGCCCATAGAGGACGAGATCCATATTGAGCTCGCCCACCACACTGATCTTGAATTTGCTTTCACTGGTCATCTCATTGCCTCAAGGAGCTGGCGCCAGCGTTTGCATCAAGATCTGTTGCTGCAGGTGTCGAATATTCTCAATCTTCGCGGCGCCCGGAGAATCCGCCGAGCAGTTTGCCACACCGCAGGCCGCCGCAAGCCGTAGCGTTTCTTGCGGCGAATATACGGATGCAATGCCGAACACAAATCCAGCCAACGCCGAGTCTCCACATCCCACTGTCGAACGCGGTTGCACCGAAACTGCCGGAGCATAAATCAAAGGCGCATCCGTACTGGGACAAAAAAGAAGTCCCTCCGAACCGAGGCTCAACGCCGCGCTTTGCGCACCAAGTCTCAGCAAGTTACGAAGAGAGCTGACCGCATCCGAGAAGGAACGAATCGGTGTTCCCAGCAGCTGCTCGGCTTCTTGCCGATTTGGCTTCACAAAGTCCGGATTCTCGCTGAGCGCCATGCGAAGCGGCTCGCCGCTAGTGTCCAGGAATGTCTTGCAGCCAAATTTCCGCGCCCTCGCGATTAGGCCTGCGTACAATCCTGGTTCGGCATTCGCGGGCAGACTACCCGAGAAAATAACCGACGCATTTTCGCCGCCCTCCGCGAACAGCTTCCCGCACGCGCTCTCAAATTCCTCACACTCGTCTGGGCTGGGGACCGATCCCGGCTCCAGAATCTCCGTAACCGTCCCGTCGTCTTCCACGATTTCTAGATTCGTGCGCGTCGGCTGACGTGTAGTTACTGCGGTCGCCTGAATTCCCAGCGCGGATAGCCCGGCCAGTAGTTCGTGGCCGCTCGCGCCGCCGCATGGACCGATCCAGCGCGGTCTTCCCCCGAGTGTCTGCAGTACCATTGCGACGTGCGCGGATTTTCCGCCAGGAAAGCTTTGTACCGTCCGCACGCGATTCACGTGGCCACGCAAAAGCGACCCCATCACAAGCCGCTTGTCGATCGCCGGATTCAGGCTGACGCAGAGAAACATGGTTCGATTCCGGCGTTACCCTTTCGCGCTTGGCGCCGCGCCGATCCTTTCGAACCATGGTCGCGCAGCAGCCAGGTGAGCATTCACATTCTGAATGTTCTTGGCACCGTGTTCCTGCAGCCACTCATCCAGTGCGGCAGCGCCTCGCTGTACGAACACCGGCACGCCGTCTTGCCAAATCGCTCGTCCGCAGAGCACACCGGAAAAATTGGAACCCGCCTCAGCCGCCAGCGTCAACGCCTCCGCAAAGGTCTGGTTGGCAACGCCTTCTGACAAATAGATGAAGGGGAGCGAAGCCGCCTGGGAAGCGCGCTTAAAGTGAGATTTCGCTTCCTCACGTGAGTAGACCGCCTGCGAGCGCGATAAGTTGGCCGACTCGACAAAATTCATGTTTACCGGCACGCCCACCTTCAGCACATCCACCGCGTATCCTGTCTTGCAGAACTCTTCAATCGAACGAGTTACCACGTCCGGTTTGATGCGCGCGAACTCGCTGCTCTTTTCATCCATCTGATCTTGATAGCTCACAATTTCCAGGAAAAATGGCAGATCGTTCTCGCGGCATTCCTCTCCGACGCGCGTAACCCAAGCCTTTTTTTGCGCATTGACCGCGGCTTCGCTGAACGGCGAGTAATACAGCAGCACCTTGACTGCATCGGCGCCACATTCCTTCAGATGCGCCACGGTGAAGTCATCCAGCAGTCGCGGCAGCCGCCCGGGAACGGACTTGTCGTAGCCGCTCTGCTCGTACGCGAGTAGAAGTCCCGCATCCTTGGAGCGCCGGCTCGCAGCGGGCAGCCCGTATTCCGGATCCAGCAGAATCGCGCTGGCATAGGGTGTCAGAAACTGGCTGACCTTCTCCTTGTATTCCACCAGCCATTCCGTGGGAACTTCGTTCGCATCGCGTCCGCGCGCCTTTGCGAAGAGCTTGCGCAAAGCGCTGCGCTGGTCAATGGCAAGCGCCGCGATGACGCCTCGCTCATCGGCCAGGGCTCGTAGTCCGCTTTGTTTTCCGGGTGAAAGTGACAAACCAAGCTCCGTAAAGATGCCGCGATCTAACGAATTTCTTGAAGACAGCCAGCTGCAATGCGGTGAATCGGCGCCTCATAGGAAGAGGGGACTGCGCGCCAAAAAGCACACTTACGTTTGATTTCGCTTTACATCTTTTACTTACTATCGCTTGGTAAGTCAAGCAGGGAAACGCGGCGGCCGGCGCGCTGCGGTACGCCGTCTTTTATACCAGAGTGACTTCGACTTCTTCCTCGCGCAGCCTCTTGAGATCCTGCTTGGGTATTCCGCGGTCGGTGATCGTTTCATGCACTGCGGAAACGTCCATGATGAGCGACAGACTCCTCTTCCCGAATTTCGACGAGTCACAAACCACAATCGTTCTCCGCGCCGATTCCGACATCGCCTTGTTCACCCGCGCTTCCTGCTGGTTCGGTGTCGAAAGGCCGTATCCCACGTCGAACCCATCTACCCCCAGAAATAGCATGTCCGCGCTGAGTTTGCGCAGCGACTCTTCCGCCAACGGCCCAACCAGCGAAAACGAACTCTTCCGCAGCAGCCCCCCCGTAAGAATCACCTCGACGTTGCTATCCGCCAGTTCCGCCGCGATATTTGTGGCGTTCGTAATGACCGTAAGACTTCGCACGTGGCGGCATCCCCGCGCGATCGCGGTGGTCGTGGTGCCCGAATCAAGAATGATCACTTGTCCGGGACGAATCATGCGCAACGCCGCCGCAGCAATACGCATTTTTTCCTGCCGATGCAGGCGCTCCTTTTCACGCAGCGTCTGATCCTGAAGAGCCCCCGTACGAAGCGGCAATGCTCCACCATGCGTCCGTTCGAGCATTCCCTGGTGATGCAGATACTCCAGGTCCTTGCGGATGGTAATCAGTGATATGCGAAAACGCTTGGCCAGGTCGCGGACAAGGACGCGGCCGTCATTGCGCAACAATTCCAGAATCTCGCGGCGGCGCTCCTCATTGAGCATCGAGATATCTCCGGTTCCAAAAAGTGTCGTTTTGTTTCCTTTGGACTTTCTCAAGCTTTTCAACGAAAGTCCACAAAACGCTCGTCTTTTATCCTTTGGTAGGGATTGGAACTTATCTGGAATCGGGAAGAAGAATGGTCGAGGCGGGGGGGTCGGAATTCTGACCCTGACCGATAACACATAACTTATTGATTTCATTAAACGAGGAAAACGCCAAAAACAAGACATTCGCCCAACTCGAGTACACGGTGGGTACACGGGATTTCAAGCGAGGTGGTTTTGTTGTGGATTTTGCACTCATCCGTAGTTCTGGGCGGCATCCGGTCGCCCATATCTTTGGGCGGGTAATCCTGGCACGACGAAGAGAAAGAATACGAGCGCAAGGTAGTATCGGATCATGGCTTTCTCACATCAAACCTTCACAAGGAGAACGTCCCCACCATCCTCGTGAAGCAGCGCCAATTCAACGGTGCGATCTTTCTGCCTCAGTTGTACAGCTTCTCTCAGGATAAACTCAACTTTAGGCAAGACCGCAGGGCCCGGGCTGATTACTGAATGGTATTATCGAAGTACCCTGTCTGTACACTGACCTGGTAACCTGGGGAAGTAACTTTAACGGGATCAAAACGCTGTGCGCGGTCACGCCTGCGTGGCTGGAGCAGCACTCCCGAGAGGCATCCTATACGATATGCCGATTTCCCGTGCGTTTTGTCGAACAGGTGAGGCAATTGCCCGTGAAGTGAGGGAATTGGCCGTGACAGTGTGCGTAGTTCAGTTGGTTAGAACGCTGCCCCGTCATTGGTTAGAACCGTCCCCAACCGTGGAATCAACGACTTAGCGTAAAACCTTGCAAAATAAGGCTTTGCAAGCTTCGCATACAGCGCACCGGTCGCCTCGGTTGCCCCTGACTGCAAGCTTTCCCGGCAAAACCTCCTGTAAATCTCCTGTAAAAATCAGTGCGCTCATGCGAGATTCATACTAGCACAGACAAGGGCGAGAGGCGAACCAGAATTCCTCCCCCCATGCCTCCGATGGTCGATGGAGACCGCCAACGAATCGAAGCAGCCATTCGTAATCAAAATTTCCCCCAACGCAGAAAACGTTCCCTAACTTTGCCTAACGAAATCAATTAGATGGCCGCTTCCGTCTGCTGAGTCCGTTTGCCTGCAGTTGCTTGGATTTGGGTCCATTGATGGCAGTTTGATGGCAGTGAGAAGCACAGAGTCTGTGCGCATTTTCTCGAGGTTTTTTTCTGAAACCGTCTGCGGGCAACAAAAAAATTCTGGAAACGTGTGTCGACCGCGGGATGATCGAGTCGCAGCACGTGGCTGGCAGGTAGCGGTACCATGCTGCATTTGTCCCCTTTCCGTGCGGCTATAATCTTTGTGTGAGCACCGATTTCCTGGATCGCCTGGCTAGTCAACTTAGAGCCAACAAGAGTGCTGCTTGCCGCCGTGCAATTCAGCGGATTCTCGCCATTGTGAAGAACAATTGTGAAGACGGCAAATATAAGGACGACGTCGAAGCGGAGGCCGACTTTCGGCATTTAGTGGATCGCGGCGAAGGCTGCAATTGACGGTCCGACTATCTGCTGCAGGCAGCGCGAATTAATTTCCCTTCAATGAACGCAATGGCGGAGAGCATTCGGTCTTGCTTTCGTCTCATTCAGCCTCGATTCTCAAGGGGACCTATGGGATCTCATTGAGTTTGCCGGCGTACGCGAACAAGCAGATCGGGAGACCTCATTCGCCGGCAGTAGTCCTCAAAGTTCGGGCGCGGCCCCTTCCAACGAAGATCCTCGACGGTATCAAACACGGGCACATCCAGTCGCAGGGTTGCAAGGGTGCGAAACAAAAGGGCGTCGCTCCACGCGTTGAATAATTCTCGCCAATCCTTCGGAATGCCTTCAAGGCGGGGGTACTGAGATAAGGTAAGAGCCGCAGCCTTTCGATGATGGAGGCTGACCGTGAAAGCTGACTGGCTCCCGCATAGCACCTCGCTTGCGCCCGATGAGGAACGCGATGTTGATACTGTTCTGATTGTACATAGGCCCTCCTTGCTCTCGCGAATTTCGCGCTAGCCGTTATGCTCAGTCACCGCGCCCGGCGAGCGTCGCGGGCAAATCTAAAATAGAATCTCTGAGAGGGCAAAGCCAACCATTATTCTACCCCGCGCTTTTCGATGAACACGTAAATCATGAGTGATATGAGCGCAAAAACCAGAAGCAAATGAATTAGCACGCCAGCGACATGAAACACGATGTAGCTTATTCCCCACGCTAAGAGCAAGAGGAACCCTAATCCAAGCCAAACGAAGTCGCGCATTTTATACTCCTTCGTAAGGCGATCCAAAGTCGGGACCGGGGTCATCACCGCATGACTTCAAACGGCCCGATAATCAGATGATATGCGGCCCGCAGGGCTCTGAAAGGTCGTGAACTTTTCGTGTCTGTCTTCATGCTGCGTATAGTTCGGGTTTAACACCTTCAACCATTGTCCTGAAACTGAATACGTGCCGTATTTCTTCTTGCAGACGATACCTTCTAAATCCTTTTTGCAAGTTGCCCGGTACGAGACGCACCCACGCATCTCGATATGCTGCACGTAAATGATGCGCTCACAATCATTTTTTCCAATTAACTGGCGAAGGCGTTTCTTGCGCTCGATGAGGGGAAGTTGCCGCAGGTCTTTCCCTGTGGTTCGCCAATACTCTGGCCGACTTTGAAATCAATGACTTAGCCGCCCTCCCGGCACTGTTCTGTTATAACTCCTAGCCATGTTTCGATTCATCGGCCTGTGCCTCGGAACGCTGGTTCGCCTCTTGCGCGCGCGTCGGAGCCTCTTACTCGAGAATCTCGCGCTACGTCAACAACTCGCCGTCCTGAAACGTCGACATCGGCGGCCAAGACTAGACCTGCTTGACAAGCTCTTCTGGGTGGCTGTCCGCCGATTCTGGTCCGGATGGCAGCGGTCCCTCATTGCGGTCGCGCCCGAAACCGTGGTGAGTTGGCACAGGGGCGGATTCCGTTTGTACTGGACGCTGC
>Ga0210404_10000280_pt1 | contig 30128 bp, 26 predicted proteins | sample IncBWH28MmetaG_FD_155455 | JGI IMG/M metagenome (GOLD analysis project Ga0210404, IMG submission 155455) | Forest soil microbial communities from Barre Woods Harvard Forest LTER site, Petersham, Massachusetts, United States - Inc-BW-H-28-M | ecosystem: Environmental > Terrestrial > Soil >... | reverse complement strand
CATGGTTCTGCGCCAGGGGCTGGGCCTGGCGATGGCGGGCGCCGCGCTGGGACTGGTGGGATCGGTGATCGTGTCGCACCTGATGGCAGGTTTGCTCTATGGCGTAGTGCCCACCGATCCTCTTACATTTGTTGGCGTCACCCTGGTGCTCACAGGTGTGGCGCTTGCGGCCTGTTATATCCCCGCGCGGCGGGCAATGCGTGTCGACCCCATGGTCGCACTACGCTACGAGTAACGGAGAGTACAAATGGATATCGCGCGTCCAGAAGAAAAGAGAAAGAAACGAATCCGCCGCTATATCTATGTCGGCGCGGCACTTGTGCTGGTCGTCCTAGCCACGGCCGGACTTTCGCGCCTGAGACCGGCAGCCCCGCGCGTGGACCGCTCGACAGTCTGGACCGACACCGTCAAGCGAGGACCGGTGCTTCGCGAGGTTCGCGGGTTGGGCACCCTGGTACCGGAAACCGTTTGGGTGATTCCAGCGGCGACGGACGGGCGGGTGGAGAAACGCTACCTGCTTCCCGGAACACTAGCAGAAGCGAACACGATCATCCTGGATCTCAGCAATCCACAGCTGGAGCAGGAGGCTCTCGACGCGCAGTACCAATTGAAAGGAGCCGAAGCTTCCTACGAACAGACAAAGGCGGAGCTTCAAAATCAGCTGATGGATAAGCGCACGCAAGCAGCAGCCGTCTCTTCACAATACCGCACGGCGGAAATGCAGAAAGAGGCGTACGAGCATCTTGCCAAGCTCGGCCTGAAGGCCGATCTCGACGTCAAAACCTCCGAGGTGCAAGCCGAAGAACTGGCAAAACAAAACGATCTCGCCCAGCAGGAGGTCGAGACCTTTGCAAACTCCATCAACGCGCAGCTCGCCGTCCAGCAGGCAAATATCGACCAAAAACGCGCTCTCTACGAGTTGAAGAGATCGCAGGTGGCACAGTTGCACGTTCGCGCTGGTGTGAACGGCATATTGCAGGAGCTCGATGTCGATGTCGGCCAGAGGGTGGCGCAGGGAACGCCTTTGGCGAAAGTGTCCCAGCCGACCGAACTCAAGGCGTCGCTTCAAATCGCGGAAACGCAAGCGAAGGATGTCCAGATCGGCCAGAAGGCTTCGATTGACACCCATAACGGAATTATTCCTGGGCACGTCATGCGCATTGATCCATCCGTTATGAACGGAACGCGTGTGGTGGACGTGAAGCTCGACGGCCCTCTGCCACAAGGCGCGGTTCCCGACCTGAGCGTCGAGGGCACGGTTGAAATCGAGAGGCTGGCTGACGTCCTCTACGTCGGGCGCCCGGTGCACGGCGACGCTGACAGCACCGTCGGCCTGTTCAAACTCATCGATGGCGGCAGCGAGGCAGTTCGGGTTCCCGTGGGCATCGGCAGCGAATCCGTGAACACGGTCGAGGTTCGAAAAGGCCTGAACGTCGGCGACTCCGTGATCCTCTCAGACATGTCGGCCTGGGACAACTACGACCGCGTGGAGCTGAGGTAACAACTTCCAATGAACTCAATTCGCGGATGGCTTGTGCGTTTTAGCGCCTTCTTCAACAAGGAGCGAAGGGATCGCGAACTGACTGATGAGCTTGAGAGCCACCTCCAGATGCACACGCATGACAACTTGCTTGCTGGCATGACGCCTGGTGAGGCACGGCGACAAGCTGTATTGAAACTCGGCGGCGTCGAGCAAACGAAAGAGAACTACCGCGACCGCCGCAGTTTTCCGTGGTTCGACATTCTGCTGCAAGACGTCCGATTCGGCTTCCGCGTGTTATGCAAGGGTCCTGGGTTTACCGCCGTCGCCATCCTTACGTTGGCCCTCGGCATCGGCGCCAACACGGCTGTGTATTCGATTGTGGATGCTGTCCTGTTACGTTCGCTGCCCTTTCGTGATGCCGGTCGGCTCGTTGCCATTTCTGAGACGCATCCATCGATACCAGAAATTGGTGCGTCCGGCGCGGACTTCGGGGATTGGCAGACGCAGTCGCATTCGTTCGAGGGTCTAGCGGCCTACGATACGACGAGCTTCGCTCATGCAACATTGATGGTTCATGGCGAACCTCAAGAAATTCATGGCGCAATCATCTCGCACAATCTCTTTCCGCTGCTCGGCATTGTGCCTGCGATGGGCCGGAATTTCCTTTCCAAAGAGGATGAGCTAGGAAGTGCGCCGGTCGTGATTCTAAGCGGTGAGATGTGGAAGACGCGCTTCGGCGCCGATCCAAACGTTCTTGGGCAGTCCCTGATAATCAACGATAGAACCTATACGATCGTAGGAATACTTCGTCCGGGGCTTCGTTTTCCCCAAGACTCCGATATGTGGGTGCCGCTCGGCAACCTGGACAAGGATGATCGCACGAATCGTTTCTATCATCCGCTGTTCGTCATCGGTCGCCTCGGCCCGAAGGTAAGCGTATCGGATGCCCGCGCGGAGATGGATGGAATAGCGGTCCGACTCGCGAGCGTCTATCCACAAACGAATCACGGTTTTGGTGTTAAGGTCCAACCGCTACTCGAGAAATATGTGAGTGGTTTGCGCACCGCTCTAATGGTTCTTTGGGCCGCAGTTGGATTGGTTTTGCTGATCGCTTGCGCGAACGTCGCGGGCCTGCTGTTGGCGCGGGCGGCAAGCCGCGAAGGCGAAATGGCGGTACGGCGCGCTCTGGGTGCGAGTCGTGCACGCCTGATCAGCCAAGGCTTGGCGGAGAGCATGCTCCTAGGATTGCTAGGTGGCCTTTTCGGGCTTGTCTTGGCAGGAGTAACGATGCCCCTGCTTTCGGCATCGCTACTCGGAGTCACGGGCGCGCCTATTCTGCGATTGCATGAAATCCGTATTGATTCCCGCGTCCTTGCCGCGACGCTCGGCGTCTCGATTTGTTCAGGCATCCTGTTCGGTATATTGCCCGCTATTCGTGTGAGTCGGGGCGATGCCAGTACTGTGCTTCGTTCCGGCGGACATACTTCTCCAGCGGCGCGCCGAATACTTGCCCATCGAGTTGCGGTAGCTGGAGAAATCGCGCTCGCCTTCGTGGTTCTTATTAGTGCGGGATTGCTCGTGCGCAGCTTGCAGCAACTCATTGCGACGTCGCCGGGGTTCCGAGTGGATCACTTACTGACGATGCGCACTTCGCTTGAGAATGACAAATACAGTTCGCGTCAGGCCATTGTGGGGTTTTATCAACGGCTGTTGCCGAATCTCCGCGCTTTGCCGGGCGTTGAAGCTGTCGGTACGATTGACCAGACTCCACTTATTGCGAACACGGGCGTGACGCGCTTTCTTGTGGACGGTGGAATGCCGGTGAGGCCGGGCGATTATCCCGTGGCTAACTTTCGCCAAGTGAGTCCCGGTTATTTTCAGACGATGGAGATTCCGCTTCTGAGAGGACGCGCACTCGAAGAAAGCGACCTAACCCGCCAGGACCCAGTTTTGGTCATTAATCGCACTCTGGCTGAACAGTTTTTCCCTGGACAGAATCCGGTCGGGCGGAAGCTGCTTTTGGGTGTTGCGACAGGAAAGCCAATTGACATTCCGATTGTCGGCGTTGTTGGCGATGTGCGCGACCTTTCGATCGATTCACCCGCACCAGCGGAGATGTACTTTGCTGGCTTCGCTGAGGCATCGACGTTGGTTGTTCGTTCTCAGGCCGATCCATCGAGCATGGCAGCGACGGTTCGCAACGCCGTGCTCGCCGTAGACCCCTCTCAGCCGGTCTTTGAACTCCAAACGGGGAGACAGTTGGTGGATGACTCGATCGCGCGGCAACGATTTGCCGCAACCTTGCTCGGACTGTTCTCAGCGTTGGCTCTGATTCTCGCAACAGGTGGAATCTACGGTGTGACTTCCTATGCGGTCGCCGAGCGGACCCGGGAAATTGGCGTGCGTGTGGCTCTCGGAGCTCAGCCGAGTGACGTTCTGCGGCTAGTTGTGTGCCAAGAGATGCTCGCGGCAGTACTCGGCATTGCAATAGGAATCGCTGCTGCCGTTGTCGCGACCAGATTGCTCTCAAGCTTACTCTACCGAGTGGCCACGACAGATCCGGTGACATACGGGGGAGTTTGTCTTGCGCTTGGAGGCGCCGCCTTTTTTGCGTGTTACATTCCGGCGCGGCGCGCCACGCGCGTCGATCCGATGGTGGCGCTGCGCTACGAATGACCGGGACACGCAGGTCATATCTTAAGGGCGTAGGAACCGCTGAAAGCACAAGAGATCGGAATCCCATCCTGACGGAGGAATTACGTAATGAGCACGACGCAGCCGTTGATACGTCTCGAAGGAATAACTAAAGTATTTCACGCGGACGAGGTTGAAACCCACGCGCTAAGCGAAGTCCATCTCGAAATCCAACCGGGCGAATTCCTCTCAATTGCTGGCCCTTCCGGCTGCGGCAAATCTACGCTCCTGTCCATTCTGGGCTTGCTCGATTCGCCGACCGATGGAAACTACTGGATTCACAGTCACCACGTGGAGAATCTTTCGATGTCCGACCGCACGCGCATCCGCAATCGCGAAATCGGCTTCATCTTTCAGGCGTTCAACCTTATCGGCGACCTGACCGTGTATGAAAACGTCGAATTGCCGCTCACTTATCGCAGCATGGGTGCGGCCGAACGGAAACAGCGCGTTAAGGATGTGCTTGATCGCGTTGGCATGGCGCACCGCGCGAAACATTTCCCTGCACAGCTCTCGGGTGGTCAGCAACAGCGCGTAGCAGTGGCCCGCGCTTTGGTCGGCCAGCCGTCGATCCTGCTTGCTGACGAGCCAACGGGAAACCTCGACTCGAAGAACAGCGACGCAGTGATAGACCTGTTGCGCCAGTTGCACGCAGACGGCGCAACTATTTGTATGGTTACGCACGATCCGCGTCACTCAAGCATCGCTGATCGCACAATCCATCTGTTCGATGGCTGCATCGTCGAGGAGACCAGTGGGACGGCAAGTACTTCGATCTAAAATCAATGATCTTGCCCAATAACCTAACGCTTTTGTACCCGGTAAGCCGGAATGGGTTCCTCCTACCCTTTCAACTTCCTGTGCTCTTTCCATAGAGCCAGTCGCAGAGCTCTCTTGACAGTCTCCCTAATACGATCTAATAGTTAGATGTTAATGGAGGTCCATGCAAAGGCAAGGATTAAAGCTCAAACAGGCTAGCGCAATCCTACAGATCGAACCTAAGGAGCTGCAAAACCTCGTCCAATTCGGAGTCGTAAAGCCGCAGCGATCAGAGGGAACCTACCTCTTTGATGCGAACACGCTACTGGTGGCGAAGGTCGCATTTTGTCTGAAAGAGTCCCTCGGGACAGGCACCAGCGTGCTCTCCAAGCTGATGAACGTATTCCTGGCATCAGAAAAACAGCTCAAGTCTGAGAACCCTAAGTACATCGTCTTTACCTGCCAACTGTCAGCCGAGGAAGACCCAATAAAGGTAGGAGTCCCTCTCCGTGCGCTTGGGGAGCAGCTACAAGAACGAATGTCGCGAGCCGACCTATATAGGGATCTGCCCCGAGGCCGCAAACGCCGGGGGTGGAAAAAGGAGTTTCTGGAATCTCTGACAGACGTGGCAAGGGACATCGGCGAAGTCTCCGATCAAGAGATCTTGCGCACGGTTCGCGCCTATCGCAAGGAAAGACGAGCGCCGGAGATCACCGTTGCCGCCGAAACGTAAGAAGCGAAAGCGTCGCGGACTCGTCGACACGAGCGTACTCGTTGCGGGTATTTCGGGCTTCCGGAAGCCCTACGTTCGGGGTAGGAATCCCAGCGCCGACGTGCTGTATCGGTGGGCTGAGAACGGCGACTTCGTGTGGCTCGTAACAGAGGAGATTGAAAGTAGAGAACCTCGTATTTACCTCGACGCCTTTGCCAACTGCCGACAGCGTCTAGCGGTCGCTGGTTCCGCGCGTCTTTTCTTTCTTGCCGGAACGAATGCAGGCTTGAATTGATATCCGAGCGCAGCCGCAATGCGAATGAGGGTGGCGAGTTCAACATTCTTGGGTCCAGTTTCGATCGCGGAGATTTTGGAGGCGGTCATTCCAGCACGTGCGGCGAGCTGAGTTTGAGTAAGGTGATGCTTTTCCCGCATTTCCGCGATGGTCGTTCCGAGCCGCAGGATTGCCAATTCCTGCTCGACCAGATCCTTCATTTCAGGATCTTCCTGCTGTTGTTCGAAATAACGAGTCCATCGTGTCGCCATTGCTATCTCCTTCTTCCAGTCGCAGTCCATGGACTGCGATTCTTTCTTCGGCCTTCTGAATATCAGACTCTGGCAGCTTTTCGGTGGACTTTACGACTCCATGAAGCAGTATGAATATCCTGCGCGAGTCGGCGAAGTAAAGAATCCGCAGTCGCGTCTTGCCGAAACGGGTTCTTAACTCGCGCAAAGGACCGCGAACCTGGGAGCAGTACGGAAATGGTAGGCCGGTTCCTTGCTCCTCCAACAGCTTTATGAGCGCCAGTGCTTTGGCCCTTTGTTGCTTTGGCAGGCCATGAAGGAAAATCTCGACAGGTGCGCCGCCGTCCGGCTCTTCGTAGAAATCAACACTCCATGCCATAAAGAGTATCCCTTTAAAGGTATTATGTCAAGCAGTGCCAGAGCCCTCGCATCGGCAGGCGCACCGCCATGATTGTGCGCAATATCACAGTTCTTACCTCGGAATCGGCTTCATGTACTCGCGAAGGACGTGGATGTCCCCGCTCTGCCAGTCACTGAGATCGGCTCCAACGATGAACATGTCGCAGGTGTAGCGGAGACAGAAGCTGGTCTGGTCGGTAAAGCGGACGGTGAAGTACAACGTTCCGTCATCGATGGTGTGGGTGATGAAGTCCACGACCTTGCCGTGGACCTCGGGATACCTCCTGCGCAGCCGTTCCTCTCGCTTCTTGCTGTCACTCTCAATTTGCCTTCGTTCTTTAGCTGTGATCCGGGCCATGATCGTTTTCCCGCACTGCTACTTCCGGCGTTTCCGGGCGTGCCGTTTCTTCGGCTCTTGCTGGACTTCCCAGCGCTCTTCATCGGCAGCGACCGCGGAGTGCGAGAGGATGCCGACCCGTGGCGGCAATCCCTGCTTCTTGCGTTCTTCTTCGCGTTCCTCGACGCTTAGGTACACATCGTCGGGGTCGCGCCACTTCTTCTCATAGGCGCGGCGCTGCTTCCAGAAGCGGCCCTCGTCGAGGCGTTCGCTGTCGGCCAGATGCTCGACGAAATCCGCATTCATGTCGCAACGAATTTCTTCGATCTCAGCGACGGCTGACTGTAGCGACTCCTTGTTGGCAAAGGGAAACTTCTCCATGCCGTGCAAGAGCGCGACGACGTGATCAACGCCCTGGTTCAGCAGGAACAGGCTTTCGTAGATGCGCAGCTTCGGGGAACGCGCGGACGGTTGCGTGGGAAACGGGGACCGGATACCTTCAAGACTAGCCATCGTTGCCTCCTGAACGAGGTGATGTTGGTCAGGGGCGCGTTCGGTGTTTCCGCACCGGCGCGTCCCGCTAGCTTACTTTGCGTTACCTGCCTTCTTTCTCTTCCTTCGGCTGGGCTTTTCCCAATAGTGCTCAGCCTTGTACTTTCTCGCCGCCTCCAAATCGGCCTCCGTCCAGAGGCGGACCTGGAGACCACCAAGGGCTTGGACTGGAGGAGCCTGAACCTTCTTGGACTCAATCCAGCGATGGAGAGTACTCCAACTTATCCCCAACCGCTTGGCGACTTGCACGGTGGAATAGGTCTTCTCACTCAATATGGGATACCCTATCCTATGTTGTCAAGTGTAAAGTGAGATCCTCGGAGTTTGGCTCTCCGACTCTCAAAGCAGAGTCAAGAGTATCCGATTTTGCTGGAAGTGACTCTGAAGAAAACGGAGCGAAGAGATAATGCGTTCGAAAGTCCCGACTTGCGGAGAGACGGTGGTATAACTAGATTGTATGCAACACGTTACCATCGCTCTCCCCGACGGGCTTTCAGCGGCACTCGCTGCTCCGGACAAGATTTGTCCCGCACGGCGTTTGAGGCCCTGGTCCTGACGGCGTATCGCGAACGCAAGATTTCGGCAGCCCAGCTGCGGCACTTGCTGGGTTACGAAACCCGCATGGAAGTGGATGCTTTTCTGAAGAAGCACGGCGTCGAATTGGAATATACGCTCGAAGAACTGAGCGACGTCACCCATCGCTCAGCGAAGAGTTTGATGCGGATGCTCGGTCCCCGTGGCAACCCTCAGGCCCGCAACTTATTCGAGATCGTTGCCTATTTGCAGCGAGCGGAGGGCGTGCATTTCGAAGTTCGGTCCGCGGGTCCTGCGCTACGCGCGAGCCGACGGCGAGGCTCGCTGAGAGCAAAGCGCGCTACGTCCGCCGCTTTGAATCGATGATCGCTCTAGACGGAAAGTCCCTCGGGGACGAGGAATCTACGATTCTGCACTCGACTAATGTGCTCGGCATCGGAAGCCCAGGTTCACCCAGAACGGAATTCCGGGCAGGTGGAGGCTCAGTTGCTGGATTTAGTGCTGCCGTCATTCTGGTTCTGAACGTCCAGGTTGCGCACCAACCACGGGAGTAATACCTGCTTGAAGATGATGGGATCGGGCCAGATTTTCACCTGGCGCCCAAGGTGGCCGCCTTGGGGATTGATCCATGCTTCTTTCGGAACGTCTCCGGAGCTCAGTAGCTCGTAGGTGTCCGAGATGGGCGCCTGGGTATCCTTGGCACCGGCAATGATCAACATGGGTGAGGTTGGTTTTCCGAGGATCCCCTGATTTACGAGCGACATCTTCTGAAACGTAGCGGCCAAGTCGTCCACGTTATTGACGCCATCAAAAATGTCCATCAGCGCCGGAACTTGATCGAAAAGGTATTCTCGGTTTCCGAGCAGGGACTTTGTCAGGAAATCTTTAGTAAAGAACAGATCCGCGGGTGGGGATTGGACGCTGACGGCCTTTAGTCGCTTGCGTTCAACCACGGCCATTTTCGTGCCCCAATAGGCGCCCCAACTGACTCCGTGAAACGCGATTCGTGTTTTATCCACCTCAGGCCGGGTTTGCAGATAGTCAATTACGCTCGACAACATGCGTTCCGCGGTGGGACTGGCTTTAATAGGAGATTGCCCCGTTCCGGGTCCGTCCACGGAAATGAAACCGATACCGTACGGCAGGATCGCGCCAAAGCTCTCCGCCAAATCCTCTTTTCTGCTGTCTAGACCATTTACAGAGATGACGATGGGTACGGGGTGATTTACATTCTGGGGCAACCGCAGGTAACCAATAATCTGAGACCCTTCAAACGGGATGCGCACAACTTCTAGGGGCGGGTCCCAAAAACGCGCGTGCGCCAGGAACGCCTCGATAGCCCTCGCATAAGAAACTTTCTTGCCGGGCGAGGAGGGAATCGGCCAACGGCCAAAGGAATAGAGCCGCCAAGCTCGGATATAGTCCGCGTTCGCTTTCGAAGGGTCTGTCGATTCGAGTGATTTCGCTTCCGTCATATACCGTCCGGCAACCGCCATGAACGCCGAGGCCCATTCATCCTTATCTTTCGTGTGGATAGATGCGAAAGCATCTCGAACATCGCCCGGATCGAGGCCGATGAGCGGATACATGCCGTTTTCGGCCCGAGTGATTGCTTCCGTCTTTATCTCTTCGATTGTCCGTTCGGCGCGCTGCTGGGCGAACGCAGCGGACTCGACTGACGCCGAGAGTGCGAGCATGAGCGTCACGAGTGCGATGTGATAGTACGACAATGTAACTCCCCACATGAATTCCCCCTTCGATCTTGTGAGCGTCTCGAATCGAAGACTTTGGGGTCCACTACTATCGTTCCAAGCGTTTGGCAGACCTGGCGTGGGTTTCCACGGATGGAGAAAGTGTCAATCGACACGCAATCCAAATCCGTCTTCTCTACTGTCCTTGCACAACAGGTCGGTACCGTTGACATCTATCTTCTCAGGCTTGCTCGCCGGGAGCCGAGTAGGCCCGGGGAGTTTCACCCCGAGCCCCTCACAGATCCGTGCGCGACAGTCTCCCGTCACACGGCTCGTGTCATCCTTGAGAGCTGCCGCCTCCGCCAAAACCAGCGGGTTCCTCCTGTCGCCAGTTGACCCATTACGGTTCCAGCGCGGATGAACCACCCCCTTCGCTCCACGGACACTACTCCGCTTCGTCCTACTACGAGGTGGTCCGTCACTTGACGCCGCATCCGTACTTTCGCTCTCGTGGTTCAGTCCACTGGGAGCTTTTCCGTTAGCAGCAACGCCAAGTTTCCCACCTTCCCTACAGTCGCCTCTTCCAGGCTCAGCCCACCTGTACGCCGGATGCCGTTCCGCCCGTAAACAGGCTCCGTCGGAACTTATCCCGCGATCTTCTAACCACCGCGGTTTTGGCATCGTCTTGGCTCTTTTCGACGCGAGAAACGGTGGTTCCCTTTCGGTCCTCTTGCTGGAAGTCATCTGACCCGAGTTTCTCTCCCGAGCCTTTTCCTTCGCCGCTCACCACCACGTCACTTAGAACGCAGCAGCGGAAGGTGATTTGAGTCCTACCTCCTGCAAGTCGGTTCGAGGGGCCGACCCTCATCAACCCTAGAGTTACGCAAACCGCTTCGTTCTCTCGAGCGTCACGTTTTGCTCGTGGCGCAACTAGAACGCGAGTTGCAAGCCCAACTGAACGGCTCGGGCGCCTCCCGATCCGATAATCGGGTTGGACGCTGCGACGTCCGGTGTGACGCAGCCGCAGCCGAATGGTGGCGCAGATGGGTCGTTGAGACCGAGGCCATTTTGTCCGCCATACGGATTGGCGAAGTTGGGGTGGTTGAGAACGTTGAAGAATTCGGCACGAAACTGAGCGCTAAACCGTTCCGTGACATTCCACTTCTTCTCGATCGAGAAATCCCAGTTGCGGAAGCCGGAATCGTTAAACGAGTTGCGGCGCATCGTGCCGAACGTTCCGAGCGCTGGCGGAAGCATCAACGCGCTGCCCTTTGCGTAGCACCCAAACATGCCGAGTGCGGCTGAATACCCGGCGGCGACGTTTCCGTCCAGAGCCAGCGCTTTCGCGGCGCAGGCATCATTGCTATTTCCCGGAAAGAAGGGGATCGGCGTGGGGCCAGACGTGAAGTCATTAGGATTCCCGAAAAAGTCCCAGCGATTGACGCTGTTGGCCGGCGGGTTGAAGGGCAAGGCACCGGTTCCGGCAACATCCGTTCCCAAATCAATGACTCCCCAGGGTTGCGGGCTGTCCAGGGTCACAATGGAAGTGAGCTGCCAGCCTTGGAGCATCTGCGCGAACGACTTCCTGCCCGGAATTGCATAGGTCAGTGAGAGCGTCAGTCTGTGCCGCATGTCGAAGTCGCTGGTCGCGTATTCCAGGCCCGTGTTGTAGGAGTCCATCGGTAAGCCGTTTCCGTACCCGAAGTGCCAATTCGCGGCCATATCGTCGAGGGCGTGAGAGTACGTATACCCGGCCACGGCGCTGAGTCCATAAAAATTGCGCGCTGTCAGGGTTGTTTGCAAACCGTTGTAATTGGACCGGTAGATGTTTCCCATCTGAAAGATATTGCTCAAGAAGGGGAACTTCGTGTTGAACGGCCGGGCCGCCTGCTCGGCGCCAGGATCTGGCCCCGCACTGCATGTGCCGGGATCGTAGTCCGAGGCTATGCAGGCAGCCCACCCTGAGCCCACGGGAGGCTGGTTAATGTCACGGATTCCTGTGAGGTTGAAACCGTGGTTGCCAACATACGCCACTTCCAGTGATACGTTCGGCGTAAAGGCATGCTGGACATTCAAAGTCCAATCCGCGACAAAGGGTGTCGTGAGGTTGCGATCCACGCTCATAATCGCGCAGGGGTTCGCTGTTACAGGGTCGCAACTCAAGCTGCTGGGGCCGATATTTCCGAAGACCGGCCCGGTATCCCATTGGCCTGGAAAGACGGTCAGGTTGCCAGATTCGATTGTTCCACCCCCCGGAGCCACTCCCTGAAAACCGGTGGGAATGTTACTGAGCCCGAAGCTGTTGTTGAACGCCATAAATGCCTGCCAGTTGACGACTTCATAGATTAGGCCGCCGCCTCCGCGGATCACCGTCTTTCCCGTACCCCAGGGATCCCACGCAACGCCGGCGCGCGGTGCGAAATTCGTGTGATCGCCGTTGTAGGGAGAGCTAATTTGTTTGCCCACCTGGACCAGCCCCACGTTCGGATCGAAGTTACCGAGCAGGTCGTTCTGTTCCTTGATGACGGTATTCAGCTCGTAGCGCAGCCCGAGATTGACGGTCAAGTTCCGGGCAAGACGGATGTCGTCCTGGACGAACAGCGCATAGGCCCAGTTGCTCAGGTGGAACGTGGGATCGCCGGCCAGTACGCTCGCCACCGTCGGGAGGCCGGCGAAGAAATCCTCCAGGGCAGTGGAAGTGCCTCCCAGCGTATTCCCGCCCACGAATTTGAAGCTGCCTCGTGCATTCCCGAACCCGGCACCAGTCACCCCGTCGCGGTGAATTTCCCCGCCAAACTTGATGGCGTGGATGCCATGGCTGTAGGAAACGTGGTCAATGAACTGCGTAATCGTGTTCGGCCCTTGAATCTTCGGCCACTTGAAGCCGCCCAGGCCCGTGAAGAAGGGACCAAACCCGATGCGGGGCAGGCCGCCCGTGAGTGGACCAAACGGCACGCCGGTATCCAGTCCGTAAGCGGTGTTTGGGTCCACATTGAGGTCGGCGGGCTTGGTCGGCTGATAGAGGCGGCTATATCCGACTCTGGCTTCGTTCACCCAGCGAACACTCGGAATCCATACCCAGCTTCCACCGGCCACTTGAGCACGTGTGTGAATCAAGGTTCGCCAGGTCGGTTGCAGTTCGGGGAAGTCCTCGGCAATGCCCGAGTTGTTTCCGAAGAAATACATCCCGCTTATGGTGTGGCGATCGCTCACGTGATAATCGACTTTGCCCAAAGCGTCGTCTGTGTTTGCGTCGTTGGGGAAGCCCTGTGAGATAGCAGTTGAACCGGTTGTGTTGGTCGGGAAACCCTTGCCGTTGCACGTCGTAACCTCTGTCGGGAACGAGCCGGTCACCGTGCAACCCGAGATCTTCTGGCTTACCAGACTAATCGGCACATCCGCTGCCAGAAGTTCATGCACTGCGTCAGGAATCACATTGGCCGGGTCCGATCCCAATACGGTCGATGGGGCCGTGATCGGGGTGACCACCCCAAAAGTATTTCCAAGGTGGTAGCGCTGGCCTTCATAGCTACCGAAGAAGAAGAGCTTGTCCTTGACGATCGGGCCGCCCGAAGTCCCGCCGAATTGCTCCAACGTAGTAATTTTCGGATTCGGCGCGACGTTGAAGAAGTTGCGGGCGTCCAAGGCGGCGTCTCGGCCGAACGCGTAGCCGGTGCCGTGGAGACTGTTGGTTCCGGACTTCAGCGCCACGTTCACGATGGCGCCGGGTTTCCAGCCGTACTCCGCGGGAGGATTTTCGATCAGGTTGAATTCCTGGATCGCGCCGATCGGCAGAATGGTGGCCGAATCGCCGACAATACCAGCACCATTAATGATGCCCTGGCCAGAATAAGGCTCGCTATTGAACAGGCCTTCGATCACATAGGCGTTGTCTTCCGCGCGAAGGCCGTTCGTACTGGTGGTCGAAAATCCGCCGCCCGGGTAGCGCACCACGGCCGGGCGCAGTTGCAGGAGGTTTTGGTAGTTGCGACCGCTCAACGGCAGGTCATTGATCTGCTCGTTGCTGAGCGTGCCGCCCAGGGAGGAGGAAGCAGTATCGAGCAGCGGAACTTGTTGCGTCACGGTGACTGTCTGAGTCACCTCGCCCGGCTGGAGTGAGACATCAATGGTGACATCCTTGGCAACTTCCAACTGGATGTTCGGGCGCTCCACAGCCTTAAAACCGGCGGCCTCGACCCGCACGGTATAGACGCCCGGGGGCAGCTCAGGCGCGACATATTCTCCAGACTGATCCGTCGCCAAGGTGCGCGACACGCCACGCTGCACATCCGTAATGACCACTTGGGCGCCAGCAATGGCGGCATCCTGCTGGTCATGAACGCTCCCCAGAATGCGGCCAGTGTTGGATTGGGAAAACGCGGCCGTGGAAAAAAGAAGAAACAAAGCGAGGCAGCTGGGAACGCAAAGCGCCAAACCTTGGCTTGGAAGGAATCGAGCGATCATTCTGAACGGAGAAACATTCATGCGGACTCCCCCACCCAACAGATGACCAGAACTGTGAAGCGAAAACCCGCTCTGGTCGAATGGTAGTACCACCATATATTTTGGGGTGTCAAGAAATTTCAATGGCGGAACTTACCGCATTTGGTACATTGGTCATACCACAGCCTGGCGACGTTCAAGGATCCAGCGCGTGTCGAATCTACCACAGAGTCCGCTCGAGTGACGTCGGTCTCGAGTTGCGCTCAAATCAGCCCGGCGTCGCAGGGATGACCCGGATGAATCGCCGGCCAGTGCGAAATCGGGCCAGTTTACGCGACTAGATGCGCTGGGCGGCTGGAGGAATGGGAGCCATGTCTATCGCCACGATCAATCCGGCGACAGGGAAAACACTGAAGATTTTTGAGCCTCTTTCGGATTCCCAAATTGATCGGAGAATCGAGCGCGCTGCCGAAACGTTTCGAGACTTCAGCCGACTCTCTTTTCCGCAGCGCGGACAAATGATGTTGAAGGCCGCGGAGCTGCTTGAAGCGGAAAAGAACGAGCTCGGTCAGCTGATGACGACAGAGATGGGCAAGACATTTCGATCTGCCGTTGATGAGGCCGTGAAGTGCGCCTGGGCTTGCCGCTACTTCGCGGAGAATGCGGAACGATTTCTAGCCGACGAGGTTATCGCGACAACCGCGAGCCGAAGCTACGTATGCTACCAGCCGCTAGGAATCATCCTCGTAGTCATGCCCTGGAATTATCCCTTCTGGCAAGTCTTCCGCTTTATCGCGCCCGGTTTGATGGCTGGAAACGTAGGCCTGCTGAAGCATGCTTCCAACGTGCCGCAGTGCGCTTTGAAAGTGGAAGAGATTCTTCTGCGCGCAGGCTTTCCGGAAGGCGCCTTCCAAACGCTGCTGATAGGTTCTGACAAGGTCGATGGCATACTTGGCGATCCTCGAATTGCCGCGGCCACATTGACCGGTAGCGAAGATGCGGGAATCAAGGTGGGCAAGGGCGCTGCTCAAAGAGTGAAAAAGGTTGTGCTGGAATTGGGCGGGAGCGACCCGTTCATCGTAATGCCCAGTGCGGACCTCGATAACGCGGTAGCAACTGCTGTCAAAGCACGAACTCTCAATAACGGACAGTCCTGCATCTCGGCGAAGCGCTTTATCGTCGCCGAACCCATCGCTGCGCAGTTTGAGCGCGAGTTCGTGAAGCGCATGGAAGCCCTGAAGCTTGGTGACCCGTTAGAGGAAAAAACGGACGTGGGACCCCTCGCAACTGCCGACGCAGTCGCGTCTCTGCACGCGGATGTCGAGAGAACTGTCGCCGCCGGAGGGCGCGTCCTGACCGGCGGAAAACCCGCGCAACTTCCTGGTTATTTCTATCTCCCGACGGTCCTTACAAATATTCCCCGAACTTCCCCCGCCTATAGCGAGGAACTCTTTGGCCCCGTGGCATCTCTTTTTCGCGTGGAGAATATCAGCGAAGCAATTCGGATCGCGAACGACACCCGCTTTGGTTTGGGGGCCAGCGCTTGGACCAACGACAAGGCCGAGCAGGACCGCTTTATCAAAGAACTGGACGCGGGCATGGTTTTCATCAATCAGATGGTGGCCTCCGATCCCCGCGTGCCGTTCGGCGGGGTCAAGATGTCTGGCTACGGACGAGAGCTGAGTACCCACGGCATTCGGGAATTCATGAATGTAAAAACAGTGTGGGTCAAATGAAAATCACCGGACGGGCAACGGCCGCGGATTTCTTGTGGCATATGATAAGGTCGTCGGACTAGTAGGCCAGTAATCGGGTTTGGGCTGGGATCCCTGGCTCTGGTACCGTCGAATGGAAGAGGCCCCATGTACAGACTTGTCCAAACATCTCGCCTTTACGAACAGATCGTCCAGCAAATAGAGCAGTCCATTCAAGATGGAGTCCTTAAAGAGGGCGACCAGCTTCCTGCAGAGCGCGAGTTGGCCCTCCAATTTGGAGTGAGCCGAACGGCGGTGCGGGAAGCAGTTAAGGCCCTTCACGAAAAAGGCCTGGTAGAAGCCTACCCGGGCAAGGGAACTTTCATTACGAGCGCGACGTCGCATTCCATGCGACAAACGATGGGCCGACTAATGAAGGCAGGCCAGTCAGAAGGCACCCTAGATCTGGCGGAAGTTCGTGAAATCCTGGAACCGGAGATTGCGGCGCTGGCTGCTTCGCGAGCGAACGAAGAGAATTTTGCGGCGATGCGAGAAGCTATTGCGGTGATGGACGAAGCGCGTGCCGACCCGGACGCCTTCATTGAGGCTGATCTAGACTTTCATCTGGCGCTGGCGGAAGCGGCCGCAAATCCGCTGATTCTTTCGTTAATCGATTCCATCGTCGGTCTGCTTCGCGAGCAGCGGATCGGAATCTTTCACGTTGATGGTGGCCCGGAGCGCGGGCAGTCTCATCACAAGAGAATTCTAGAAGCCGTTGAGCGCGGCGATTCACAAGGGGCACGGGACGCGATGAGGGCTCACTTGCGACAAGTGCGATCGGACTCCCGGAACGCCTCAATCGCAGCAGAATCGTAGTCGCGCAGTAATCGTTCACAGGCGGAGAGCGGAACAATGGCTACCGTTGGATTTGTCGGACTTGGCGTCATGGGCAGCGAAATGGTGCTCCGCCTTTTGGAAAAGGGGCACAGCGTAACGGGATACAACCGGACTCGGGCCAAAGCGGGGCGGTTGATCGAAAAGGGCATGAAATGGGCGGAATCACCGCGCCTCGTTGCGTCTGCTGCGGACGTGACGATCTCCATGGTGACGAATTCGGCGGCGCTGGGAGCCATCATCGAAGGCCCAGAGGGGGTACTCGCCGGACTAGCTGGGGGCAAAGTTCTGGTCGACATGAGCACGGTCAGCCCCGCAGTTAGCCGCTCCATCGCGGTGAAGGTGCGTGACCAGGGCGCTGACATGGTTGATGCGCCGGTTTCAGGCAGCGTCGTCACCCTGCAGGAAGGGAAATTGTCAGTAATGGTTGGAGGCCGGAGAGAGACTTTCGAGCGCGTCAAACCATTGCTTTGCGATATCGGGCCAAAGGTCACTTACGTAGGGGACAACGGGTTTGCGCTTGTCATCAAGATTGCTTGCAACCTGAGCCTTGCGGTCCAAATGCTCGCTTTCTCCGAGGGGGTATTGCTGGCGGAAAAAAGCGGCATCGCCCGCGAAGTCGCCGTCGAGGTTCTCACGAACAGCGCAATCGCATCACCGATGATAAAGTACCGGGGGCCTTTCGTACTGCAATTGCCCGCGGAGGCCTGGTTCAACGTGAACATGATGCAGAAAGACATGCTGCTGGCGCTGGAGCTCGGGCGTCAACTCGACGTGCCCCTGCCGACAACGGCGGTCGCGAACGAATTTCTGACGGCCGCGCGCGGAATGGGAATGGTCGAGCGGGACTTTGCGGTGGTCTTCGACGTTTTGGCGCAGATGTGCAGCGTGAAACGATGACACCCGCCGTGGACCCGTCGGATGCAGAATCCGGTGTGACCGTCGAAACGTGACCCGGGAACATCTGCAGCCCGTTCGTGTTTGGTGACCGTCTGGATCACTTCAGAACGGCTGCAGCTTGCGCGTATTCTGCATGGGCTTGCATGAGGATGGGAATATCCATGTCGGCATCCTTCCACAACGTGAGGAAATCCTGATAGGCGGATTTCGCTCTGGTCTTATCACCCGCCGGAAGAGATGCAGCGAGAATGAAGGCGCAGGGCTATTAAGCTTCACACGAGCCAGCCAGGTACTGACGGCCTCTGGGAAGCCCAAGCTGGCAGCGCAGCGGCGGTCAAGATCGATTGGCACGCAGCGCGGATGTTCAAACTAATTACTTTCGCTGAATCCGTGTCTGGAAGTCGGGCCAACTCCCGATTAGCGTCGGGACCGTCCTCATCAATGTTGGGAGACTTTGGCTTCGCGCGGAGCGGGTTTGCCCCACAGTTCGAAGGAGGAAACGACAATCCATCCTCCAGCAGGAGGGGGCGGCATTTTTTCTACGGGCAGGCCCTCGACGCGGACGCCGCTACCCGGAAGTATATCGAAGTAGCCGACTTCGTCCACTTTGCTCAGGTCTGGATTTTCCACCCACGTCCCGCCGAGCGTAACGCCTCGCTGTGGATCGAGCTTAAGCCACCGGACCTCGCGAAACGAGATTTCGTATTGATGCCAGTCGGCGGTGGAACCCTCCGCCTGATCGCCGATGAGCAGTGTGCCATCCGCCAATCGAATCATGGGCCGCACGCGATGGAAACCGGAAACCAGGGTCGTGAACTTAATATTTGCCCTTCCCCTGAGATCGAAGTAATTGTTCCTGTCGCGCAAGGTGAAGCCGCAAGGCCTGTCGCACAATCCACTAAAGGTATGAACAGCGTTTGGGCCCTCACCGACGGCGACAAGAATGTCCTTGCCGTCTCCATAAAGCTGAAGGTCAACATTGGGAGTTGTGACCGCGTTCTGGCTCAAAGGCAACCGAGTATCGTTTTCCAATTTCACGCTAAACAACAACTCCGGTGGAGGAGGCGGGACTGCGGCTGGCGCGGGCGCGGCAGCACCCGCCTGTTGCGCATAAGTCCGACCGGCGCCGAGTGAGAATGCCAATACTGCGACCGCTGCGATGCCTATAGTCTTTCTCATCTCTTTCATACCTCTGGGTGACAAATCCCCCACGCTCGCCTCGTTGGCAGAGTTCAACCACATAAGTTAGCGGCGACGCTTGCATTCCTGACTAGGATTTCCGCTTTGACTTCTGAAACACGGGGCATTGTATCCCAAGCAGCGCGGTGGTTTGGGACAATGCCACTGTCAAATCCCGGTAAGCGCTTCATCAGGGAGCGCCGGGTTAAACCGGCATGTTGTAAGGAATGAAAGAGTCCTACAAGAAAGGAGACAGCGACTCCATCTTGGCCCTTAGTCTTGCGGGAGACATCGCGAGGTGTCACACGAAGCGTAGACAGGGGTATCGGTGGGCCGGGCTATTGAGCTTCGAAAAACGCAAAACCAGGACGCCGACTCTTTCCTGATGGAGGAAGGCACTACGGCTGCTCGCGATAGACGCGAGCGAGCAGTCGGTCCTGCGTAGTCGGAGAACCCGCGCACGCTGAGAAACAACATGCACGAGAACCGGGAGACCTCTGGAGCGCCTCGGCCCGAAAGGGAAGGAGGCCGGTCCGCGAAGGTGCAAAGCCACAAGGCGGACACGCACGTTCCGGAGGAGTCGGACCGCGCCATAGTATCGATGAACCAGACGAACAACGAAGAGCGATCTTCGGCGGAGCCTGGGGAGAGAAGGGCGCGGGCCAAGGAGAACATCGTTCAACCCAACACTCACCCGACACAGAGCGGGGAACAAGTGTCCCAGGGATTGAGCGGTGTGCGAGAAGCAGCAAAGAAAAGGAGGCAAGAACGGTTCACAGCTTTGCTCCACCACGTGAGCGTGGATCTACTTCGGGACAGCTTCTACGCCTTGAAACGGCAAGCAGCACCGGGAGTAGATGGCGTGACGTGGCAGGAGTATGAAACCGGACTGGAAGATCGGCTTAGCGATCTGCACAACCGGGTGCACCGAGGAGCGTATCGGGCACAGCCCTCACGAAGAGTCTATATACCGAAGGCTGACGGGCGGCAACGCCCGCTAGGCATTGCGGCGCTGGAAGACAAGATCGTCCAGCAAGCCGTGGTGACCATTCTCAACGAGATTTATGAGGTGGACTTCCAAGGCTTCTCGTATGGGTTCGGTCCCGGACGCAACCCACACCAAGCGCTGGACGCGCTGACGGTGGGTATCCAACGGAAACGCGTGAACTGGGTGCTCGACGCCGACATTCGAGGCTTCTTTGACAACATCAACCACGAATGGACGATGAAGTTTGTGGAGCACCGCGTGGCCGATCGCCGGATCCTGCGCCTGATCCAGAAATGGCTGAAGGCGGGAGTATCGGAAGACGGCCAATGGTCGGAGAGTAAGGTAGGAACACCGCAAGGGGCAGTGGTCTCTCCATTGCTTGCCAACGTGTACCTACACTACGTTTTCGATCTGTGGATCGAGGCCTGGCGCCAGAAAGTGGCCACGGGTGACGTGATCGTCGTCCGCTATGCCGATGATCTGGTAGTAGGCTTCGAAAACCGAACGGAAGCCGAGCGATTCCTGGAAGCATTTCGGGAGCGACTGGCCAAGTTCGGACTGGAACTACATCCGGAGAAAACACGACTGATCGAGTTTGGGCGGTTCGCCGCCCAAGATCGGGAGAAACGAGGTGCCGGGAAGCCGGAGACCTTTACGTTTCTGGGCTTCACGCACTACTGCGGGAAGCGCCGGAGCGACGGAGCGTTCATCGTCTGGCGGAAAACGGCGAAGAAGCGCATGGTGGCCAAGCTGCAAGCAATTAAAGCAGAGCTGCGTCGCCGCATGCACGAGCCGACTGCCGATGTCGGTGCATGGCTACGAAAGGTTGTGACTGGCTATTACCGCTACCACGCGATCCCGGGAAACATCGACCGGTTGAGTGTCTTTGGGCAACGAGTGCGGCGACTGTGGTGGCTCATTCTTCGCCGCCGCAGCCAACGACGCGTCGCGTGGGATCGGTACTTCCCGATCTTCACGCGTTGGATTCCAGCTCCACGTGTTCTGCATCCTTATCCTACAGCCCGCTTCCTCGCCACTCATCCAAGGTGGGAGCCGTATGCGTAAAAGCGCTCGTACGGATCTGTGCGGGGGGCGATCAGCGATGATCGTCCCTACCGCGTCCCTTGGGACTAGAATAGGCTGTATCACGCTGACAAGGAAAATCAGCATGAGTCGCTTCGCCCGACTGACCGATCAGTTTTTGAGAAAAATGGAGAAGCACGCGGCGGCGGAGGCTTTGCCGATAGCCTTCCTCCTGTTCGCGGCCGCTTTTTTCTCTCTCCCGCTCGGCGGACAAGAAGCCGGGCCGATTCCTGGTCCGCCTCCGCAGTATGAGCCGGTCCAGCCGGAAAATCCGCCACCGCTAAAGTCGCCAACGGTCAAGACATCGGAAGATGCACCACCCCCGCCGAAGACGCCGGCCGACGATGGTCAATCCTCCGGCATCACGAAGGACCCGCCATCGATCCCGGTGGATCGGATCATTCAGCAATTCGCGGCACGTGAAGCGGAATTCAAAACCGAGCGCGAGAACTTCACCTACGTCCAGACCTTCGTCCTCCAGACTATCGGCCCCGACGATGAGCCGGACGGTGAATATCGCATGACCAGCGACATCACCTTTACGCCCGCAGGCAAGCGCTATGAGGTGGTCACCAACGCCCCTCCGCCGACGCTCCAGCGCGTGTCGCTCTCCGAGCAGGATCTGGATGATCTCAGGAACGTTCAGCCCTTTGTCCTCACCACCGACGAGTTACCCAAGTACGACGTGACCTACGTCGGTCGCGAACAAATCGATGAAATTAGCGCCTACGTGTTCGACGTCGCCCCGAAAAAGATCGAGAAAAAGCAGCGCTACTTTCAAGGACGCGTCTGGGTCGATGACAAGGACCTGGAAATCGTCAAGACCTACGGAAAAGCCGTGCCGGACATCCGCAAGGGCGGTACCGAAAACGTGTTTCCACGTTTCGAGACTTACCGCGAAAATATCGAAGGCCGCTTTTGGTTCCCAACCTACACGCGCGCCGACGATGTTCTGCAGTTTCGCTCGGACGCCGTCCGCATCCACATGACGGTCCGCTATTCCGACTATCGGCGCTTCCGCGTCTCCATGCGCCTCGTTCCCACCCCCCAGAATCCGCCCCCGAACGGCGAGCCCCCGCCGCAGAATCCCTAACCGCAGAATTCTCTGCCCTCTGCTCTAGTCTTTGCAGCGGCGTCTTACCGGACGACTTGCTTCGAGTGTGGTGTCCCGCAAATAGCTTACACTCTGCCGCGATGCGGTTGCATTGATGTTGTACAACCTAAAGGCGGCGTACCAAAAAGAGTAGTTGGCGGGTGGCCCACGTTCAGGCCTTAGACTTTGCGGGTGCCCCACTTGTCCTGAGCAATGCCGAAGGGTGCTCGGTTTGTGAGCGTGGTCCGCGGGCTGGCTGTTCTCATTGGCACTGATATTGCCTCTAAGGCGGCGACCGCCTATAGGGGTGCAATCTCACCGAGAGGGAGAAATCGCATGGCCACCAAGAAAACCAGGAAACCCGGCACGCAGCTTAAGCACGGGAAAAAGCTCACAGCCACGAAGCCGCTCACGTACTTCCCTCCCAATCCCTGTGGAAAGATTTGAAACACTCCGGGCCGAGAGGGTAGGACTGGCGGCACGCAGCCGCTACCTATAATTAATAATGGCGTGTCTAGCCGGTCCCGCCGACCCCCTGTCCCTCCGGTAGGCCCGAGTCCCACGCCCCTGCGACTGGGTGGTGAACCTGAGGGGGAGTATTTGAGCGTTGCGGATGGTTCGCTCTAACCCGTCCCAGTGCCCAAGTAGTCGGAAAGCCGGAAAGTTACTCTTCGGCGCTAAAGGCTCATCACGGCCGGGACCTCGATTTCTGTTGCCTCTGACACGAATTCGCCGAGAAAAGTTCTAAAATCGTCCCCTTGGGCAGCGCTTCGCAGCCTGGTAACTGATCGAACCAGGTATATAATATTCATAGTTCGCTAAATCAAGATGAGCTTTGCAGCGCGAAAATGGCCCCCATACTTCTCTGGCTCGTCATGGTTCTTTGCCTACTGATCTCCGTCGTCAAGTATTTGATGGCGATGATCCTCAAGTTATCGTTTCCCAGCACTAAAATCCGCAAAGACTACACCTACCAGCCCACCGTCAGCGTACTCATGCCGTGCTTCAATGAGGGTAAGACGGTGTACGAAACCATTGAAAGTATCAGCAAGAGCAACTATCCCGCCGAGAAGTTTGAAGTCGTGGCCCAGGATGACTGCAGCGTCGACGACAGCTACGAATGGATGCTCAAAGCCCAGCGCGACTTCACTAACATCCGCATCCGCACCGGGAAGAACGCGGTCAATAGCGGGAAGGCACGGACCGTTTGCAACGCGCTGCAGGAATCAACCGCCGAGATCATCATCTCGATCGATTCGGATTGCATTTTCCATGAGGACGCGATCCGGGAGCTGACGGCCTGCTTCTCGGAGCCGCGAATCGGGTCGGTAGGCGGCCGGGTGGGAGTACGGAATCCCAACGACGGCGTGATCACGGCGATTCAAGCCGTCATCTATTACTCCGCGTTCCAACTTTACAAGATCCCCGAAAATTGGACGAGGAGCGTTTGCTGCATCAGCGGATGCCTATTCGCCCTTCGGCGCGAGTTGTTTCTGGAGATCGAGCCGACGATCCGCGCACGGCACTGGTTCGGTATACCGGTGAATCAAGGCGAAGACCGGTTCCTGACTCACCAGACGTTGCTACGCGGTTACGGAACCTATATCGACAATGACGCGCTTTGCTGGACCACGGTACCAAACACACTTTCCGTTCTCTTCAAACAGCAGCTCCGGTGGAGGCGCAGTATCGTGCGCGATTTTCTCTATACGCTGCGAACGCTGCCGCAACACATCTGGAAGCTGCACCCGAACGCTGTGTTTACGCTGGTGCTTACGCCGCTTGGAGCGATTCTCGGCTTTCTGGTTGCGGTAACGATGCTCTCATCGGACCCCCTGGCGTGGGCGGGACCGCTGCCCCTGATTACCGCTCTTGGAATAGGCGCCGTACTGACCTGGGTGATCAAGAAATACAGCGCTCGCGAAGCGCTGGCCCATCCGCTGGTCTTTGGGGCTTACGTCGGCTGGTCGCTCGTGAGCAGCTTGTTTCTGACGCCTCTCGCTCTGTGCACCATGGATTCCAGAGACTGGGGAACGCGAACGAAAGAAGAACTAGAGGTGCTTCATGCCAACCCTAACAGCTGAGCCTCGGCCCGCCGAGCCGAAAAAATCGCCACTCCGGCAATCGCTCCAGTATCGGCTGGTGATTTCGCTTTACCGCGTCTTTGCCATAACCGTGCTCTACCTCGTTCTCGGCGGCATACTTTCGTACGCTTTCATCATGTGCTTTTATGCCGTCAGCAGCTCGTGGGCCGCGCCGCTGATCATCTCGGCGGTTGACGAGAAAAGCCTCGACTTCCGCGAGAAGCTGGTGACCAGCCAGCAAACCATCGAGGATCTGAAGGTGGATTCACAGAAGATGGAAAGCGGAATTGCCGAAATGAAAAAGCATCGGGCCGCGCTAACGGCCCTCGAACCTGAACTTCGGGACGCGATTGCCCGCGAGCGGACCCACGATCACGCAACCGGGCCACAGCTCGCCCTACTCGACACCCAGAAACAGGCCGATAACGTGAAAACACGGGCGGTCGTCGGGCAGCTCGAGCAAGTCGAATCCAACATCAACAAAGACCTGACGGCGGGCCTGATCACGAAAGGAGACGCGGCCACGCAGCTCTCCGCACTGAACCAGGCGGAGAGCGCCTACACGGACAGCCGAATCGCGGAAGTGCTGCTGACAGACAGCGTCCTGCAGAAAAACACTACCGGCACCGACTCGCTCGAAGTCCTCGAAAAGCAAGCGGAATTGCGCTCGGAGGCCGCCCAGCTCGATGTCGCCATCAACGTCGCCGACAAAGAGCTAGCGGAAGATTCGCGCCAGATTGACCGGTTACGGCAGGCCATCATCACGGCGAAACAAAGTCCGTATTACCTCAACGCGGCCGGCGGCGAGACGCTGTACTTTGCTTTCGTTCCTTATGACAATCAGGCCAGCGCGGTGGCCGGAAGTCCGATTTACGACTGCTACCTCAATATGATTTTGTGCCGCCAAGTGGGCCGAGTGAGCCAGATATTCGCGGGTGAAGAGACAGCCGTTCATCCAATCTTTAAGACGAACATTCGCGGTTTCCTGATGCAGATGAACCTCGACCACCCGGATTCCGCGAAATCCAAGACCGTGTTCCTCGGCCGTAAGCCGCTTTTCTTCTAAGGAGCTCCGCATGGGACGGAATAGCTGGAAATTCGTGATGGCTGCAGTTTTGCTTTTTTCTGCACCCGCCTTCGGGGGAGATCAAGAAGATCAGCAGGCCTACTGCACCTACGTTATCGAGCAGGCTCAAGCGCAACGGGACCTGCTGCGCACGCCCACGGCCACCGCAGGCGTGACCCAGCCCGAAACGGGACTGCCGATCCAACTGGTTGGAGGCGCGTCGCTGGGCCTTTCCGATTTCAGGAAAGCCGGATTGACGATGGACGCCGCCCGCAAAAACTGCGAAGTGTACAAAGCCACCACAGGAGCTCAACAGGACATCCAGTACGCCCTCCCCAGCCTCGAGAGAGAAGCGCTTCTCAACAGGCTCAGACTAATCGACGACGCTTCGAAATCTCTGGATGCGTTGCTGGAGCAGACCTCCAAGATGCTGGAGGCGCAGAATGCCACCCGACTCATGCTCTTCACCCTGCAGAACACGCAGATCAAACTGGAGGCTGACCGTGCCGACACTCAATCGAAGATTAGCGCAATCTATGTTCCACCTCTAAGCGATCAACCGCTCAAAGAGCTCGTTGCGGAAAAACAAAACAGCGAAGAGGGCGAACAGAAAGCGCTGGATAGGCTCAGCCGGCAGAATAATTGGGATGTCGCACTCAGCGTGGGAGTGCACCAGCAGCTAAACCCGGTTGCTCAGGGTGTGCAGCCGTATGGGGAAGTCACCGTCAACTACAATCTCGCCAGCCGTGCTATCAACAGGCACCTGGATCGCGCCGTCAACGCGCACGATGATTGGAAAAAAGTGCAGGAAGGCGACGTTGTCAGGCAAATGGAGGTTCTTGGGCAGCAATTGAGGGATAGCGTCACGGCGCAAGAGGCCAAGCTCAGGTCCCTTCAGGAAGAAAGCAAGCAGATCGAGAAGAACCTTGAGTTCGTTGTGGCACCGGACACTTCGGCGGCATTCGATTTCCGCAACCAACTGGCCGCCGCCCGACTCCTTCTGCAAGTCGAGACGGCTGATGCGAGTTTCCGAATCGGCCGACTGCGCGAGTACCTCGAAAAAAACTATTGAGTGATTTGATTCCCACGTTCGGCTGTACCTGATTTCTGGGCGAGTCGGGCGTCACGGCAATCGCGTCCTGTGGTCATCGTTACCACGGTCGGCTGCAGCGACAGCGATTCGAGTTGTTCTGAAATCGATTCCGATCCTCACAGCCCATTCATTTTACTGTGCTGCGTTCTTCTGGCCAGCGCGGAATTCCGGCCCGCGTGTCGCGACCTGATTCGATCGTCGATCGGCAGATGAATACGGCGCCTTGGCACTCGGATGCATACATGCGAACAGATGACAGCGGGACTTCACCCAAGGTTGTGATGAAACTTCATGCCTTGGAGCTTATGTTCCGGAATCAAAACCACGGTGAGAAGACGAAGCAAGTGAGGCGTAACGACACGGGAGCGGGCGAAGGTTACATTACGACGGACGACGGAATCCGTCTGTTCTTTCAGAAACTGGGGAGCGGCCAGAGAGCTGAGGCGGGTCGGATTTTGTTACATGCTTTGCTGTATTGTTCGGACTGGCTTAGGCGACCGATAATCCCTTGGTAAAGGGAGTCTTTTCAAAAGGAAAGGTGCGGCGATGTCCAGTCCAGCTCGCAGTCTCAAAGAAGCCCCGAAAACTCACACGTCCAAGCCCGAAATTCTCTCCCGCGAAGACGGCCGGAGATTTCTCGACGAATTCAACGACCTCGTGTCGCGCCGCGCGTACGAGCTGTTCGACCGGGATGGCCGGTTGGACGGCAGCGACGTCGCGCACTGGCTACAGGCTGAAAAGGAATTGGCGGCTCCGCTGCCGGACGTGCGCGAGTCCGAGGACTCGTTCTCGGCCAACGTACCGCTGCCGGAAGTTACGGTGGGAGGCGTGAAGGTATATGCGACGGAAGATCGCGCCCTGGTGTGCGCCGAAAGCAGCGCGCAAGGCGACACCGATGCCTCCTACGAGAGCAGCCAATCCATCTACTGCATGATTCGCTGGCCGGAAATCATTGACCCGGCGAGCTGCCGCGCGGAGCTGGAGGACGGCAACTTGACGATCACCGTCCGCAAAGCCGAAATCCAGTCGAAGACCGGCGTCGAAGGCTCGGAAGGTCTGTAACGCTGATGCTCGAATTCGGTGCCGTGCCGATTTCGGGCCGACTCTGCCGTTTCGTCGCCTGGGCTCCGGCCAAGTCGGAGCTGTCGCTGATGCTTAGGAGCGACAGCCGGGAAATTATCCCGATGCAATCTCAAGACGGCTTCTACGTGGCCGAGGTGCCGGCCGCCGACGGAACGCGCTACATGTTCCGGATGCCGGACGGCCGCGAGCTTCCCGATCCCGCCTCGCGCCATCAGCCCGACGGCGTTCATCGCGCCTCCGCGGTCGTCGATGCCCGAAGCTTCCACTGGACAGACGCGAGCTTCGCCGGCCACTCGCTGCGCGAGATGGTGATCTACGAGCTGCACGTCGGAACATTCACCTCGCAAGGCACACTCGACGCCGCGATCGCGCGGCTCGACGGTCTCGCGGAGCTGGGAATCACCGCCGTTGAAATAATGCCCGTCGCGCAATTTCCCGGCGAGCGGAACTGGGGATACGACGGCGTGTATCCCTTCGCGGTCCAGAATTCCTATGGCGGCCCGGCCGCGCTGCAGCGTTTCGTCGATGCGGCGCACGCGCGCGGACTCTCCGTAATCCTCGACGTCGTTTACAACCACCTCGGTCCGGAAGGGAACTACTTCGAGGAGTACGGCCCGTATTTCAGCAGCAGGTACTGTACGCCATGGGGGCAGGCGATCAATTTCGACAGCGCCCAATGCGAACCGGTCCGCGCCTTCTTCATCCAGAACGCGCTCTATTGGCTCGGCGAATTCCACATCGACGCGCTGCGCCTGGACGCCGTCCACGGCATTTATGATTTCGGCGCGCGTCACTTTCTCGCCGAGCTAAGGGAACACGTGCAGGACCTCGCCAGCGCGACCCGGCGCCAACTCAGCCTGATCGCCGAAAGCGATCTGAACGATTCGCGCATGCTGCACCGTACCGTCCGGGGCGGTTACGGCATAGACTGCCAATGGAGCGACGACTTCCATCACGCTCTCCACACGCTGCTGACGAAGGAATCGACAGGCTACTATGCCGACTTCGGCAAAATCGAAGACTTGGGAATCGCGCTGCGCGACGGCTGGCGCTACTCGGGTGAGTTCTCGAAATTTCGGCAACGCCGCCACGGCAACTCAGCGGCCGGCATTTCGCAGGACCACTTCGTGGTCTTCAGTCAAAACCACGATCAGGTGGGCAACCGCGCCCGAGGCGAACGCCTTGCCGGGCTGGTCGATTATGAAAGTCTCAAGCTCGCCGCCGGCATCACGCTGCTTTCCCCGTTCGTGCCGATGCTTTTCATGGGCGAAGAATATGGAGAGAAGCGCCCCTTCCAGTATTTCACCAGCCACGGTGATCCGGTTCTCATCGAAGCAGTGCGTAGCGGCCGCCGAGCGGAATTCGCGGGTTTCGGCTGGAGCGAGCAGGAAATTCCCGATCCGCAGGACGAAAACACCTTCGCCGCGTCCACTCTGGACGATTCAGCGAAGGATCGCGAGCCGCATCGCACACTGCGCCGGTTTTACAAGTCTCTTCTGGCGCTCCGAAAACGCCTGCGGCTAGGCGCTGCAAAGGGCGACGTCGCGTGGAACGAATGGGCCCAAACGCTCACTCTCGAGTACGCGGCCGCGAACATCCTCGCGATTTTTAATTTCGGGCAGCAACAAGCTCGAGTTCCGCTTCCCATCGGATTGCAATCCGCCTCGGCCATTCTGAATTCTGCCGATCGCGATTGGCGAGGTCCGGCGCGCGACAGTTTGCCAACGGAAGCCCAGGCCGGCGGCGTGCTGCTCGATCCGCGTTCATTCGTAATTCTTGTTCCTGATCGAGGTCAACTTCTATGAAGTACGTCTGCGTTCACGGTCACTTTTATCAGCCACCGCGCGAAAATCCCTCACTCGAAGCGGTCGAGCTGCAGGACTCGGCATACCCGTACCACGATTGGAACGAGCGTGTAACGGCAGAATGTTATGGGCCCAACGCGAAATCGCGCCTCCTCGATGATCAGAAGCGCATCGTCGATCTGGTGAACAACTACGCCCAAATCAGTTTCAATTTCGGGCCGACGCTTCTGTCCTGGATGGAACAAAAAGCACCGACGATTCTCACAGCGATCCGCGAAGCCGATCAAAAAAGTCAGGAGAAGTTCGGCGGTCACGGCTCCGCGATCGCGCAGGGTTACAACCACATAATCTTGCCGCTCGCTCACCCACGCGACAGGGAAACGCAGGTCATCTGGGGCATCCGCGACTTCGAAACCCGCTTCGCGAGAAAACCCGAGGGCATGTGGCTGCCCGAAACCGCCGTGGATATTCCGACGCTCGAAGCACTCGCTGCCCAGGGAGTCAAATTCACGATCTTGGCGCCGCGCCAGGCTAAGCGAGTTCGGCGCTACGGCACCCGCTACTGGAAAGATGTCTCAGGCGACCGCATCGATCCCAGCCGCGCGTATCAAGTGCGCCTGCCGTCGAAGCGAACGATTTCACTGTTTTTCTACGATGGGCCGATTTCGCAGGGCGTGGCGTTCGAGGGGCTGCTCAACGACGGTAAACGGTTCGCGGATCGATTGCTCAGCGGACTTTCCGACGATCGCACCGGCCCGCAGCTGTCGCACATCGCCACGGATGGCGAAAGCTATGGCCATCATCACCATTACGGTGAAATGGCGCTTACCTACGCGCTCCACAATATCGACACCGGCGACGTCGCCAAGCTCACAAACTACGGCCAGTTCCTAGAAATGCATCCGCCCGACCACTGGGTCGAAATCTTCGAGAACACGTCGTGGAGCTGCGCTCACGGAATTGAGCGCTGGAAGTCGAATTGCGGCTGCAATTCGGGCGGACATGGCGAGTGGAATCAGGAATGGCGCGCACCGTTG
>Ga0210404_10000279_pt1 | contig 30266 bp, 24 predicted proteins | sample IncBWH28MmetaG_FD_155455 | JGI IMG/M metagenome (GOLD analysis project Ga0210404, IMG submission 155455) | Forest soil microbial communities from Barre Woods Harvard Forest LTER site, Petersham, Massachusetts, United States - Inc-BW-H-28-M | ecosystem: Environmental > Terrestrial > Soil >... | reverse complement strand
CAGCGCGAAAATTGCGCCCGCCGGATTTTTTTCTCCAAGCGATTCCGTCGCCCGTAATATTCGCGGGTCGGCGGTCCACGACACTTTCGCCTCGATCGCCTGATTGGCGGTGTGTTCGATCCCCGTCGCGCGAATCAAGAAAGCTCCCAGAGCGCCGAACGCAAAGCCGCCGATATGCGCCCAGTAGGCGATTCCTCCCTCGGCACCTTGGGCACGCGCCAATACACCCCAAAAAACCTGAATTCCCAGCCACATCGGCAGGATCACGTAGGCTGGAACATTGAATTTGAAAACCTTGACGATGACGAGCCACCCGAGACGGATATTCGTCTTGGGGAAGCGCGCCAGGAATGCGCCCATCAACCCCGCAATGGCTCCCGACGCGCCGAGCGCCGGAGCAATGCTATGCGGGTAGGCGATACCATGGACGGCCCAGGCCAGCACCCCCGCAAACAGATAGAAAATCGGATAGACGACGCGGCCCCACAAGTCTTCCAGAATCGTGCCCGAAAGCCATAGAAACCACATGTTAAAAATCAAGTGCAGCCATCCGCCGTGAAGAAAACATGCGGTGATGTAGCTCCAGGGCGTGGGGTCGACCGGATGGAACGCGTACTTCCAGGTGATGGAGTGTTGCTGGATGTCGTCAAACTGCGCACACAGCTTGGTCATTTCGGCATCGGCTTCGGTGGCGGTTACGCGCAGCCGGCCGGTGCCGTCGCGGTCGGCTGCGTCGGCTGACTCCTGGAATTTATCTTCCAGCTCCCGATATTGCTCCGGATATTGCATTTTCACCGCGCCGACGATGTCCGCGGCCCCCGGAGTCATCTGAATATCGGGATATTGGGCGGCCAGGATCAGGATGTGCAGCTCGACGTCCCCCATCTGCTGCAACTCGCGCTGCATGGGCCAGTAGGTTATAAGAAAAATGAACGTATTGACGACGATGAGGCCGATCGTGATCCATGGCCATCGCCGGCCGCGGAGATCTTCGTGCGCGAGTGGGAAAATCATAGCGCCGGTTCCATTGTTTCCCGGGATCAGTGCGATGGTCCAACCAAACTGCAGGTCAGGTACACAAAAGACGAACTGGTCGAAAGTACAGGTGACGCCGGATGCAGCTTAGGTCGTCCGGCGGCGCGCCGCAAGACTCGCCAATGAACCGACCGCGAAGGTGCACATCGTCCCGCTGAGGACGTACCAGGTGTATGCCAGTGGCGTGCAAAATCGAATCGCAACCATCCCGGCGATGCCCGCTGCGAATCCAATGAGCGCGCCGGTCTCATTTGCACGGCGGTTCCAGCTGCCCAGCAGAAAAACCCCCAGCAGGCCACCATAGGTAATCGATGCGATCGTCAGGCCCGCTTCGAGCACGCCGCCCCACCGAATCAGGCCAAGACATCCCAGGACCACGCCCCAAACCACGGTCAACACCCGCGAACGACGCAACTGCCGCGAAGTCGAGCTGGCGCTCGCGTCGTCCGGGTTCGCCCTTCCGAGATCGATCATCGTCGACGAAGCCAGCGAATTCAGCGAGCCGCTGGCATTCGACATCGCCACCGCAAAGATCGAAGCCAGGACAATCCCGGCCAGGCCCACCGGCATGTCTCGCGCGATGAATTCCGGGAAAATCCGATCCGTGTCCGCGGGAGCTGCCATGGAGGTTCGCTGCGCGAACACGAAGAGCATCACGCCGAGCACCAGAAACAGCGCAAATTGCGCGAAGACGATCACTCCGCTTCCCAGCAGCGCCTTCTTGCTGTCCCGCTCATTTCGAGCCGCGAGCAGTCTCTGCACCATGGTCTGATCCGTCCCGTGACTCGCCATGGTCAGAAAAGTCCCGCCGATGACGCCGGACCAGAACGTGTAACTCTTTGTCAAGCTGAACGCGAAATCGAAAACCTGCAATTTCCCGCCGGATGCGGCCGCCACCTGCGTCACTTCTCTCCAGCCACCCGGTATTTTGTGCAGCAGCAGGAGGAACGCCGCCACCGAACCGGTCAGATACAGCGCGAGCTGCGCCACGTCAGTCCAGATAACCGCGCGCATTCCGCCTTCCAACGTATAGATCAGCGTCAGCGCGGTCACCATGCCGATCGACCATCGTTCCCCGGTGCCAAACGCCACGCTGACCACTTTGCCGATCGCCGAGATGCGCACCCCCTCCGCCAGCGCGCGAGTCGCCATAAATACCATCGCCGCGGCCGATTTCATCCGCCTGCCAAAACGCTTTTCCAGAAGCTGGTAAGCCGTGTAGAATTCGCCTTGGAAATACTGAGGTACGAGCACGACGCACAGTACAGCCCGCGCGACCAGATAGCCCATCACCAATTGTAGAAACGCAAGATTGCCTGCGTACGCGATGGCGGGCGTGCCAATGATTGTCAGAGTGGAAGTTTCCGTGGCTACGATCGAGCAGGCGATCGCCCACCACGGCGCGGTGCGGCCGCCGAGAAAATAGTCGCGTAGGTTCCGCTGGCCTCGGCGAAAATGAACGCCGAAAAGCGTGATGCCCGCGAGATAAACTAGGATGATCGCGAAGTCGATTGGGCTGATTAGCATCGAGCCGCAGCTGCCGGCCGCGCGATGCTAACCGCCCGGTTCCGAGACTGTCAAGCAACCTGAAGGGAATGGATGCCCAGGAAAATCGCTCCAGCCGACGCCAAGTACTTCCTCGGATTTGACGGAGGTGGCACGAAGACCGAATGCGTGCTCGCCGACGCCGATGGCCGCGTGATCACCACCTCAAGCGGTGGCCCTTCGAATCCTTTGCGCGCAGGTTACACGCGGGCCTGGTTCTCTCTCAGCGAAGCAGCCGACGCCGTTTTGAAGCACGAAAAAATCACCACCGGGTACATCCGCGGCCTATGTGCCGGCTTGGGCGGGGCCAGCCGGTCCGCAGTCGCGCGCCGCGTGAAGACATTTTTCGAACGCGGCTATCCCAACGCGCAGGTAGAGGTGACCACCGACCTCGAGCTGGCCCTCGACGCTGCGTTCGGGGCGTCCGAGGGAATTACCCTGCTGGTCGGGACCGGCTCAGCCGCGATTGGCCGCGACGCGAATGGGCGCACCGCTCGTGCGGGCGGTCGGGGTCCGTGGATCAGCGATGAAGGCAGCGCCTTCGACATCGGACGCCGCGGCGTCCAGGCCGTGGTGCTGGCCGAGGAACACCGCGGCCCGGCCACCGCGCTTTCAGAACGCATTCTCGATTTCCTGCAGGCGCGCAATTGGGATCAGCTCAGCGAACAGATCGCCAAAAATCCCGACGCGGTATTTCCTAAAACCTTTCCGCTGGTTGCGGAATTGGCCGAAGGAGGGGATGCCGTATCGCGCGGCATTCTCGCTGGTGCGGCCGCGTCGCTTGCGTCGCTGGTGTCGAACGTGGCGCACGAACTTGGCTGGCGCGACAGGGAAGTCCCGATCGCCAAAGTAGGCGGAGCGCAGGGCCGCTCGAAATATTTCGATTCCGCGATCGACGCCGAAGTGAGAAAAGTCGTGCCTCAATCCATCAATGTTCGCGCCAATATCTCCCCTGCCGAAGCCGCCGTGCGAATCGCGGTGCGTCTGGCCAGCGCGAAGGGCAATGCCGCCTGATCGCGCAGCGCGCATTGCGCACGCCCGTTCCGCATCGGGCGAAGAACTGAAGTCTCTGGTGCACGACTCTAGCGAAGAGATCCTCCTGGCCCTGCTGGGCAATCCGAATCTCGAAGAACCTCAAGTCGTGCTCCTGCTCGAACGCCTCGATCTGCCCGCCAGCGTGCTTGGTGCCGTCGCCGGCGGCGGCAAATGGTCCTCCAGCCAAGGCGTGCGCCTGCGCCTCGCGCGTCATCCCCGCACGCCGAAGCGTTTCGCCCTCGCCGCGGTGCGCCAACTTTTCCTCTTTGATCTTGTGCGATTGAGCTTGCTGCCGTCTGCGCCCGCCGATATTCGCCGCGTGGCCGAAGAGGTGATCTTGACCCGCATCCCGCACCTGGCGATCGGCGAAAAGTTAACCCTTGCTCGTCGCGGACCTTCGCGCGTGGCGGGAGCAGTCCTCGCCGAAGGCCACCAGCAAGCGGTCAAGCTCGCGCTCACAAACCCCTTCCTGACCGAAAGCCAGGTGCTGAAGGTATTGGCGAAGCCCGGCCTGCCCGAGCGCGTCGTCGCCGCGATCGCCCAGCATCCCCGATGGTCCTACCAATATAACGTGCGCATCGCGTTGGTCCGTCACCCCCATGCGCCCGCCGCGGTCGTACTCGCATTCCTGCCGCAATTGACCCTCGGCGACTTAAAACAGGTTGCGAGACTCGAAGGCCTCGCTCCGCATCTGAAAAAACAGTTCCGCGAAGAGCTGCTGCGTCGTGCGAATATTCGTGAGGAGGCCGAAAGCGGAAGCGCCGCGCGAGGAATCGGCTGAAATTCATGGCGAAATCAAATCACCTCCGGTGGATCATTGCGATCGGAGCGGTCGCTCTGGTCGGAATCCTGACCTACTCGACGCTTCAGCAGACGCGCGAGCAATATGAAGTCTGTGTCACATTTAAAGGCGCTACGCACTGTTCCACCGCCGCCGGCTCCAGTTACGATCAGGCCGTGCGCAGTGCCCAGGAAATCGATTGCCAGCTTCTCGCCAACGGACGTGACGAAAATATGGTTTGCCTGGCGAACCCTCCCGCGAGCATTCGCCCCCTGAAATGACTCGCTGCCTGAATTGCGGAGCCGACCGCGAAACGGATGTCTGCGAGGCGTGCGGCCTCAATTCCACGGCCGCGGAGTTCTCCCTTCGCAAACGCCTTCTGAACCGCACCGCGTTCTTCGTCTTGGGCGCCCTGGCGTTCGTGGCCGCCAGCAATCGTTATCCGCCTCTCGAGCTGGACGGCATCCTCATTTTCATCGGCGTGCTCTTTTTTTTGACGCTGGGGCTCGCGATTCTGGTCGAGCGCCGCGCGCTTAAGCATCTCGAAGTTGAGGCACTCAAACGAGTCTATTACGGCCTGATTCCGGTTCCGTGGATCCTGGGCGGCTTGATGCTGGCCAATGGCGCGCTCGATCATGCGCCGCCGCAGATTCAGGAAGCCCGCGTGGAGAGCAAATTCTCCATGGGTGGCCTGCTTCCCAGCAGGCGCTTGGTCATCACCTCTTGGCGCGAAGGCCATCGCATCGAGCGCGTCCCGGTCGATCGTGTGAACTTCGACACCTTCAGCCGCGGCGATGTGGTCGAGGTGAAGCTTCAGAACGGACTTGTCGGCATTCCCTGGGTCGCGGACGTGTATCATCGCTGAAATGCGCGCGGGGCGATCGTCGCCATGAACCTGCCGGACTGGTGCACCGAGCGCTTCCCCTTCCTCGAGCCTCTGGAGGACGATTGGCGTCCCGTTCACCGCTGGATTCTCTTCATCGCCGCGGCGTTTTATCTGCTCTTCCTCGATCAGGCCGCGCGAGGCTCGGGCCCGTTCCTCATGATCGACGTTGTGTTCGTGCCCATCCACGAAGGCGGCCACCTGCTGTTCCGCTTCTTCGGCGAATTTCTCGCCGTGGCTGGCGGCACGATCCTCCAGTTAGCGGTCCCGCTCCTGCTCGCAACGTTTTTTGTTTTCCAGCGCCAGATTCCCGGCACCGCATTCTGCCTGTTCTTCTTCTTCGAGCAGTTTCTGCCAATTTCGGTTTATATGGCGGACGCCCGCGCCCAGGATTTGCCGTTGATCACCGTAGGCGACAGCGACTATGTGATCCACGATTGGAACTACCTATTCGGCCGCCTCGGCGTTCTGGATCACGACACGCAAATAGCGCACACGGTCAGGTGCCTGGGCTGGATCGGCATGATCTCGACGCTAGCCTGGTTCATCTGGCGCAGCGTAAAAACGAAACCTACCGCAACCACCGATCAACCCAGCTGAACGCAGAGAAAGACGAACAAAAAGGATGGCAAGCGCAAGGACAGACAAGGCCACAACTTTAGCGATCCTCTCAGATCATGCCTACGACAGAACCTCGCTGAGTCCGGATCGTGGTGTTCCCACGGTTTTATCGGTGTTCATCTGTGGCCAGCGCCTTTGCCTTTCGTCAGTAGAACGCTCGCAGGTCGGGCATGTGGGGAAGGGAAACCTCCAGCGCGCGGCCATAATCGCCGAGCGTGAGGTGATAAAGCTCGGCGGGGCCCACGTCGCGCTGGGTCCAATCGGTGCTGGGGATCACTTGAGTGGGCTGCGCTAAATCGCCGCTCTGGAAATCCGGTCCCTCTGCGTGCAGTTCGGAAAGCGGTACGACGTACACCAGCCGGGCCTTCGTGTCGATCATCAAGTACCGGTGGCCAAGCAGAACCAGGATCAGCTCCGCATCGCGCTTCTTGTCCTTGCCGCTTTTCTTGTCCGGCTGGTAGACGTTCCACTTCAGCGGTGCCTTATCGTCGACCCGCACCTGGGCCATCTCCACCGATTTCCATCGAATCAGCGCGTCTTGCGCGCCGGTCTCGCGTGATAGAGGAGCCAGGTACGCCACGCCAATCATCGCGAGCACGGCAAATCGAAAGAGAGGACGGCGCGCGGCGGGGCGCCCCGAGATTCGTGAAAGCAATTTCATCACTCAGAAGCATACATCAGCGTGGGGAAGAACCCACCGACGCGAATCGTCCGGCTTCCTACGGGCTATGAAATGCGCCGGCGTGGGAAACGTTACCGGGACACCACTTCGGCGAACGACTTGTCCAGCATGCGGATGCCTTCATCCACATCGGCCTTGGAAATGTTCATCGGCGGCGCCATGCGGATTACGTTGCCGTAAAGCCCGCCCTTGCCGATCAGCAGCCCATTGGCCCGCGCCCGTTCCATCAGCTCGGTGGTTTCCACCGGCGCCGGCTCCTTGCTAACCCGGTCGCGTACCAACTCAAGTCCCTGCATCATGCCCATGCCGCGCAGGTCGCCGATCAGCGGATACTTCTCCTTCAGGAACTCGAGTTTCTCGCGCAAGTAGCCGCCGACCAGGTAGGTATTCTCGCGCAGGTTCTCTTCTTCGATTACCTCAATCACCGCTCGCGCCGCCACCGACGTCACCGGGTTTCCGCCGAAGGTCGAAATCGTCAGGCCTTGGAACTTGTCGGCCAGCTCCGGGGTGGTAATCGTCGCGCCAACGGGTACGCCATTCGCCATGCTCTTCGCGCAGGTGATGATGTCTGGCGTAACCTCCCACTGCTCGATCCCGAACCATTTCTTGCCGGTGCGCCCGAACCCTGTTTGAACCTCGTCGGAAATGAAAAGACCGCCGTAGTTCTTCACGATGCGAAAGACGATCTTGAAATACTCCGGCGGCGGCGTGATGAATCCGCCAACACCCTGAATCGGCTCCGCAATGAACGCCGCGATGGAACCGCTCGTTCCTGTCTGAATCAGATTCTCGACGTCATTCGCGCACGCCACGCCGCATTCCGGGTATTTCAAATGCAGCGGGCATCGGTAGCAGTACGGATTCAGCGCGTGCGAAACGCCTACGCTGATCACTCCGGCCTTGCGCCAAGGCGCTTGCGCGGTCACACCCTTGGCCAGGGCGGACGAACCCGCATACGCGTGCCGCAGCGCCACAACGTCGTAACTCGGACCCGTCATGCGCGCCAGCAGGATCGCAGCCTCATTCGCTTCCGTGCCGGAGCTGGTGAAGAAACTCTTTTGCAGCCTGCCCGGGGTGATTTCGGCCAGTTTCTCAGCCAGCGCGACGATCGCTTCGTTCGGGAAAAGCGTCGAGGTGTGCTGCAGCTTGTCGACTTGTGCCTTGATCTTCGAGGTCACCTTCGGATTCGCGTGCCCCACGCCGATCGTCAAAATCCCGCCGAAGAAATCGAGGTATTTGTTGCCCTCGATGTCCCACAGGTATTGCATCGAGGCGCGGTCGGCGACCAGCGGTTCGCGATAGTAGTTCGTCACCGCTGGCCACAAAAACTCCTTATGCTTGCGGACGATTTCCTCGCTGCGGCTGCCGGCGGTTTTCGACGGAGTGGCCATGTCGATCAGCAGTTTACAGGCGGAATCCCGCACGGGCAAGAGCAGCCAAGCGCGTCGAGTGCGCGGCTAGTTTATCCCGAGCAAGAAAGTCCAGCCGGGAGAAAACCCAGCGCCGTAGCCACGGCAGAAGCCAGCCCAGCCCGCAAGTGGGCTGAGAGGGGTAGCCCTTCACGATTCCGGGCGCCGGAGGTGCGACACATTCCCCGCAGCGAACGCCGCCACTTCCCGTATAATCCCCGCCGATGGCGATCGAAAGGCTATTGCGCAACTTGCTGCGCGCCTTCGGGCGAATCTTTCCGGATTGCGTGACTCTCAGCCAGGCCATCGCCTTCAATATGTTCCTGGCGTTTTTCCCGCTCCTGCTCCTCGCTCTGGGCCTGCTGAGCGGCACCTCGCTTTTCCCGGAGGCTCTCCGCGAAATTCCCAACCGCCTGATGGCCATTCTTCCGCCCGGCAGCATGCGCGTCGTCGCGGAGTACTTCGTGCGCCGTACCGTGCATCCAGGCCGGTGGATTGTTCTGGGGCTCGGTGGAACCCTTCTCGCCGGCACGCAGACGATGGTCGTTTTGATGGAGGGCTTCCGCGTCATCGAAGGCGATTTGATGGAGCCGAATTACTGGCGGCGCCAGGCGCGCGCGTTGGTTCTGCTCTGCATCACCATCATCCCTATGCTCGCCGTCGTGGTCCTCACTGTCTTCGGAAAGCAGGTTCGCCCTTGGCTTCTCCAGAAAACCGCATCACCTTATTTCACTCACTACATCGAATTGTTCGGTTACGCGGCCGGCGTTTTCGTGCTGGCGATGGCCGTGCTCGTTGTGCTCTATCGAATTGGCCGCCCGGGCCACACCGGATATCGGCAACTGTTGCCGGGCGCCGTGGTGGCCACGATTTTCTGGTGGGCCATGGACATTTCCTTCGGCTGGTACGTTCGCAAGATGCCGTACGACGTCCTCTATCGCGGCCTCGCGTCCGCCATCGGCCTGCTCCTTTGGATGTTTCTGGCAGCGATGATCATTCTGCTGGGCGCGGCCTATAACGCTGAAGCGCGCGAAGAGCGCGAAGCTGCCGGCCGGGCGGGAAAACTGACGCTCGTTGTTCCCTAGCGCAGCGCGCCTCGGCGGTGCCGTGCAGTAACTGCCAGGACGCGCGCGCAACTTTTAGTCTGTAGCGGGGTTAAACTGTACTGGAACCCATGCCACCGACCCGCATACCCCGCTGCGTGCAGCGCAGAGTCAGCCGCCAAAGGCTCGACTGGGCCGGTGCGCTGTTTCTCTCTGTCGCTCTTTCCGCCGGACTTGCTGCGCCGTTCGCGATTGCCGCGCCGACGCCGGACCCCGCGAAAGGCGCCGCATCCGCCGCCTCGGCGTCCGCGGCAATCCCGCTGGATCCCAAATTCAAAGGCCATCTTCCCATCACCGAATTGACCGAAGACCAGGCGATTCTTCACGCCCTGAATCGTCTGGGGTACGGCCCGCGAACCGGCGACATCGCGCGCATCCGCGAAATGGGACTCGAGAAATGGATCGACCAGCAGCTGCATCCCGAATCGATCGACGATTCCGCCCTCGACAAGCGCCTCGGAAAATATCCCACGCTGAACACCTCGACCCGGAAGCTTCTCGACGAATTTCCGCCGCCCGCACTCGCCGCCAAGAAAGAAGACGAAACCAAGGAAGAGTACCAGCAACAACTCGCCGAGAAGCGCCGCACCGCGATGGCTCAAATGGCGGACACCGGGAACGACAACATCGACAAGGCCCAACAGCAGCTCGCGAAAATGGTCGGGCCGAATCGCATCATCGCTGAACTATCGATGGCCAAGATCGATCGCGCCGTTTACAGCCAGCGGCAGCTCGAAGCGGTGATGGAAGATTTCTGGTTCAACCATTTCAACGTGTTCGCCAACAAGGGCGCCGATCGCTGGATGCTCACCGACTACGTCCGCGAAACAATTCGCCCGCACACCATGGGCCAGTTTCAGGATCTACTGATCGCCACGGCCAAAAGCCCGGCCATGCTGTTTTTCCTCGACAACTGGCAGAGCGTCGACCCGGTCGCGTTCAAAGAGCACCAGCAGGAAATCGCCATGCGCCGAGCCCGCTATCAGGGCCTGTTCGGCGGCGGGTTGGCCCCGGCTCCGGGAGAATTTCCGAACCCGAACGCAAACACGGGATTTGCTGGAGCGCAGGGCCAGCAGGCTGCGCGCCAGCAGGATCGCGGTCTGAATGAAAACTACGGCCGCGAGGTGATGGAGCTGCACACGGTCGGCGTCGACACGCCCTATACGCAGCAGGACGTCATCGAAATGGCGCGCTGCCTGACCGGCTGGACGGTGCGCGAGCCGCGTCGCGATCCGGAGTTCCTCTTCCGGCCCGAGTTCCACGCCCAAGGCAAGAAAGTCGTGATGGGCCACACCTTCAATTACGGTGGCGAGAAAGACGGCGAAGAAGCCCTGAAAATGCTCGCCAATGATCCGCACACAGCGAAGTTCATTTCGACTGAACTGGCCCGCCACTTCGTTTCCGACAATCCGCCTGCGGCGCTCGTCGATCGCATGGCCACGGCATACCTAGCCACCGGAGGCGATATTCGCAGCCTGATGCGGGCTATGATTTATTCGCCCGAATTCTGGTCGAAACAGACATATCGAGCAAAGGTGAAGACTCCTTTTGAACTGGTCGCCAGCACGGCCCGCGCGCTCAACGCGGACGTGACGGTCTCGCTGCCGCTCGCGCAGTGGGTCGGACGCATGGGCGAGCCGCTGTTTCTGTGCCAGCCGCCGACCGGTTATTCCGATAAGGCCGCGACGTGGGTGAACACCGGTGCGCTGCTCAACCGCCTGAACTTTGCGCTGGCGTTCTCGTCGGGACATCTCGCGGGTACCAACGTCGATCTAAGTCCGATGTACGGCGACGACGCGGCAAAGGATCCGAACTTGGCGCTGGCCCGCTCGCTCGAACTTTTTCTCGGCGGGCAGGCGGATCCGCAGACCATTCAGACGCTCGAAAGCCGCCTGAACGATCCGCAGATTTTGCAGGCGAAGCTGGACGATCCGGTCAAGCAGGTGAATGAAGGCTTGCTGAGTGGCCTGGTCCTCGGCACGCCCGAATTCCAGCGCCGGTAACGATTTGGCTTCGATAGCGAGGTAAGAGCCATGAACATTTCTCGCAGATACTTTCTGAAAAACGGCGGCATCGCGATGCTCGGCATGGCGACGCTACCGACGTTCCTGCAGCGGGCCGTTGCCGCGACGACTGGCGCGGGCAAGAAGAAAATGGTGGTGTTGTTTCAGCGCGGCGCGATGGACGGCCTCAACGTCGTGGTCCCGTTCGGAGAGCCGAACTACTATCGCCTGCGTCCGACGATCGCTATTCCCGAGCCTCGCCGGGGCGGGACGGAAGCCGCGCTCGACCTCGACGGATTCTTCGGCTTGCATCCGAGCCTTCAGCCAATCTTCCCGCTGTTCCAGAATCGCCAACTGGCCATCGTGCAGGCGGTCGGCTCGCCCGACCCGTCGCGTTCGCATTTCGACGCGCAGGACTTTATGGAATCGGGCACGCCGGGGGTCAAGTCCACCGAAGACGGTTGGCTGAACCGCGCGCTGCAGTCGATGCCGGAGGATCATGCCTCTCCATTCCGCGCCGTGGCCTTCGGCCCGTATTTGCCGCGCACTCTCGCCGGGAGCGCGCCCGCTGTTGCGATTCCCGATCTAAAGCAGTTCAAGATGTACGGCCCGCAGCAGACAGTCGAGGGCGGCTTCGAAGCGATGTACGCGCAGACGGTTGATCAGGCGCTCCGCGGCGTCGGCCAGGAAACCTTCGAAGCGATCGATCAGCTCAAGAAAATCAATCCGGATGCGTATCAACCGGAAAACGCCGCGGATTATCCGAACAGCCGATTCGGAAAAAGCCTGATGGAAATCGCCGAGCTGTTCAAAGCCGACCTGGGACTCGAAGTCGCGTTCCTCGACAGCGGCGGCTGGGACCATCACGTCAACGAAGGCGGCGTGCAGGGCCAGCTTTCCAATCTGCTCCGCGACCTGGGACAGGGAATCGCCGCGTTTCATCAGGACATGGGCGACCGCATGGGCGACGTAGTGTTTGTCAGCATGTCCGAGTTCGGACGCACCGCGCACGAAAACGGCAATCGCGGCACCGATCACGGCCACGCCAACTGCATGTTCCTGTTGGGCGGCGACATCAAAGGCGGACGGGTCTACACGCGCTGGCCGGGAATGAATGACGGGCAGTTGTATGAAGGACGCGACCTCGCGGTGACCACCGACTATCGCAGCGTGCTGGGCGAAGTGATGACCAAGCATCTGGCCGGCAGCAATCTGAAAACCGTGTTTCCCGGCTTCACCAACGATTCTCGGCAGTTCCTCGGTGTGATGGGGGCGTAGCGGCCCCCGCTGCCGGTGTTGGGCGCCTCGCTTTTTGTGTCATCTTGCCCGCGCCCACCGTCTGTTTTCAATGGGATAGGTCGCAACTTACCTGGCATGGTTGTGTCACTGGCGCGACTCGCGGAGCCAAGGAAGCATGGAGACAGGGTCAAGAAAGGCGCTCCTAGACCCCCCCGACGTATCGTCGAATCGATTGTGCACCGATCGTTTGCAATACCTTTCGGTCATTTCCATATTTTCTCATTGTCGATGGGAGACGGATCTGCGGCCAACCTAAGATCACCGCGGGCCGCGCTAAGGCTGGTGGACGCGCCAGGAGTTTTGGGCCCGGCGCATCTCCGCCATGTGCGTTATTCGCCGGTTTTGATTCGCATACCGTAGAACGAGCGGTAGACGAAGCAGAAAGAAATCAGGAAGAAGACCGCCGCCAGGACGTGCGTGAGCATGGCGTTCTTCGACGCCAGATCGACGGCCAGCTCAACCGCCAGCAGACCGAACAGAGTGGTGAACTTGATGACCGGGTTGAGGGCCACGGACGATGTGTCTTTGAACGGATCGCCGACCGTGTCGCCAACTACCGTCGCGTCATGCAGCGGCGTGCCTTTTTGCTTCAGCTCGACTTCGACAATCTTCTTGGCGTTGTCCCAGGCGCCGCCCGCGTTCGCCATGAAAATCGCTTCGTAGAGGCCGAAGATGGCGATGGAGATCAGGTACCCGATAAAAAAGAACGGCTCGACGAAGGCAAACGACAGCGCGGCAAAAAACACCGCGATGAAAATGTTGAGCATCCCCATTTGCGCGTATTTCGTGCAGATGGCGACCACTTTCTTGCTGTCTTCGACCGAAGCCTTCGAGGCTCCCTCCAGCTTGATGTTGGCTTTGATGAACTCAACCGCGCGGTGGGCGCCGGTCGTAACCGCCTGTGTGGACGCACCCACGAACCAGAAGATCATGGCTCCACCCGAGATCAGGCCGAGCACAAACGGCGCGTACACCAGGGAAAGTTTCTCGACGTTCGTCGTCAGCCCGTTCGTCAGCGCCATAATAATCGAAAAGATCATCGTGGTGGCGCCGACCACGGCCGTGCCGATCAAAACCGGTTTCGCCGTAGCCTTGAAGGTGTTTCCGGCCCCATCGTTTTCTTCCAGCATCTCCTTGGCGCGCTGGAAATTCACGTCGATATTGAAGTTTGTTTTCAACTCCTGCTGGATGTTCGGCACCTGTTCGATCAGCGAAAGTTCGTAGACTGACTGCGCGTTATCCGTCACCGGCCCGTAAGAGTCCACCGCGATGGTCACCGGCCCCATTCCCAGGAAGCCGAAGGCCACCAGCCCGAATGCGAACACCGGAGCGGCAATCATCATGGCGCTGAGTCCGCCCAAGCTGACGATATAGCCGATGGCCATCAGGATCACCATCGTCACGCCGAGATAATATGCGGAGAAATTGCCCGCCACGAAGCCGGACAGAATTCCCAGCGACGCGCCGCCTTCCTGCGCCGAGGCGACCACTTCGCGCACGTGGCGCGATTCGGTCGACGTGAAGACCTTCACAAGTTCCGGGATGATGGCTCCGGCCAGCGTTCCGCAGGAAATAATCGTCGCCAGCTTCCACCACTGCGTGCTGTCGCCGCCCAAGTTGGGAATCGTGAAATAGGAAATCAGGTAGGTCATGCTGATGGATACGATCGAGGTGATCCAAACCAGAGACGTGAGCGGCGATTCGAAGTTCATCTTATCGGCGTTGCTGAATCGAGCGCTGGCGATAGCGGTGTTGACGAAGTACGCCAAAGCACTGGCCACCAGCATGGCGATACGCATCACGAAGATCCAGACGAGGAGTTGGACCTGCACCACCGGGTTCGAGACGCCCAACAGAATAAAGGTGATTAGAGCGACGCCCGTCACGCCGTAGGTTTCGAATCCATCGGCGCTTGGTCCAACCGAATCGCCCGCGTTGTCGCCCGTGCAATCGGCGATCACGCCGGGGTTACGCGCGTCATCTTCCTTGATCTTGAACACGATCTTCATCAGGTCGGCGCCGATGTCCGCGATTTTCGTAAAAATACCGCCGGCGATGCGCAGCGCGGCCGCGCCCAGGGATTCACCGATGGCAAAACCGATGAAACACGGACCGGCGTAGTCGCCTGGAACAAACAGCAGAATAATCAGCATCATCAGCAGCTCGACGCTGATCAGCATCATCCCGATGCTCATGCCCGCGCGGAGCGGAATCTGATAGATGGAATACGGCTTGCCGCGAAGTCCAGCGAACGCCGTCCGGGAATTCGCGAAGGTGTTCACACGAATGCCGAACCACGCCACGCCGTAACTTCCCAGAATCCCGACCACGCTGAAGAACAAGATCATCCCCACACGGGTCGCTTCGTAGTGCCGCAGCACGCCGAAGTACAGCACGATCACCGCCGCGATAAAGATCCACAGCAGAGCCAGGAATTTTCCCTGGTTGACGAGATACGTCTTGCAGGTCTCGTAGATCAGCTCGGAGATTTCGCGCATGGCGGGGTGCACCGGCAGATTTTTCAGTCGCACGTAAATGGTCATGCCGAAGGCGAGGCCAAAGAGGCAGAACAAAATGCCCCAGACCAGCAGCTTGTGGCCGTCAACTCCGAGAAAATTGACCTGCGAGAGATCGGGAAGCTTCAGATTTGCCTCGCCGCTCGCGCTTTCCTGGGCTCTAGCCACGCCGGAGGTCATCAACGCAATCGCAAAAGCGGCACCGGCCGCAAACAATCTCACCAGACCTGTCGCCAGCCGGTTGTCGCTCGCCCCTCGATCGGCATTCAATCTGATACGCATCAGTGCTCCTCCAACTCGTGAGTTTCAATAAGATTTTTCGGGCTAACTATCGAGGGACGTTCGTTTTCGCCGACGTCTAAGGCGGGGCATCGGCCCGCGCCCGCAAGTCCACAATTCGCTTTCTGCAACGGCGTCCTTCCCCCGGAGAAAAGCTCCCAGAACGGAAGCCCTTACTTGCGAGAAGCTCAACTAACGAGCAAGCGTTTTTAGCAGGAATCGGGGTTTTCGTCAAGAAATGGCTCTCCCAAAAAGCGGAGGCGGCCAAGTCACGTGCGGTGAGCATGTTAGACTCGATGCATGGGGAAAAAGACGATTTCGCCCGGCGGTGTGATCGACGGCGTGATCGAATTGCCCGGCGACAAGTCGATATCGCACCGGTACGCGATTGTGGCGGCGCTGGCGGAGGGCACCAGCGTCCTTTCCAATTACGCCACCGCAGCCGATTGCCGCAGCACGCTGGAATGCCTGCGCGGCCTGGGGATCGCAATTGACGTAACCGACGGGAATGTGCGCATCGCCGGAAAGGGATTGGACGGGCTGGGCGAGCCTCGCCGCGCGCTGGATGCCGAAAATTCCGGCTCGACGATGCGCATGCTGGCGGGCGTGCTGGCGGGGCAGCCGTTCCAGTCGACGATCACCGGCGACGGCTCGCTCCGTAAACGGCCGATGCACCGGGTGATCGATCCTTTGCGGCAGATGGGCGCCGAGATTCGCAGCGCGGAACAGGGTCGCGCGCCGCTCGAGATTCGCGGGGGACACCTGCACGGGATTGACTTCACGCCGCCGACGCCCAGCGCGCAGGTGAAGTCGGCGGTGCTCTTGGCCGGGCTTTTCGCCGAAGGTGTGACCACGGCGCGCGAATCGGTGGCCACGCGCGATCACACCGAGGTGGCACTGCGCGAATTCGGAGCGAAGCTCGACGGCACGCGCACCGCCATCCGCATTCATCCGCGGCCCAAACTTACCGCGCGGCAGCTGACCGTGCCGAGCGATCTTTCGACCGCCGTATTCTTGATCGGGGCGACGCTGGTGCTGCCCGATTCATCGCTGATGCTCCACAACGTGGGACTGAATCCGACGCGCGCCCGCGTGCTCGACTACTTCAATTCGATTGGCGCGCCGGTGCGCATCGCGACGGTGCAAATGCGCAACGGCGAGCTGGTGGGTGATGTTTCCGTGAGATACGCGCCGATCGAGGGAGGAACGATCTGCGGTTCACAGGTGGCCGAGATGATCGACGAATTGCCGATGCTGGCCGCTCTGGGGCCTTACACCGAGAAGGGAATCGAGATTCACGACGCGCAGGAACTGCGCGTGAAGGAAAGCGACCGGATCGCGGCGCTGGCCGAGGGGCTGCGGCAAATGGGCGCACGCGTCGAGGAGTTTCCCGACGGCCTGAGGGTGGAAGGGCGCTCAGCCGGGAAATTGCACGGGGCGAAGGTCGATCCGCGCGGAGATCACCGCATCGCCATGGCGCTGGCGGTGGCGGCGCTGGGCGTGGAAGGGAATACGACGATTCTGGACGCAGAATGCGTGAAGATTTCGTTTCCGGAATTTTTTTCGACGCTGGATCGCCTGCGCGGCGCGGAGAAGAAATAGCGCGGCGAGTCGGCGAAAATCTCTACCCTGGCGGTTGGACCAGAACGGTACGGTCAATCCTTCCTCCGGGACGAGGGCTTCTTTTCCCCTTCGTTTCCCGGCACTGCGCTTCTTGCCGGGCGAGTTACGGTCGTCGCTCTGCGGCTGAAAGTCCTGCTGCCGATCAGGAAGACTTGCGCAGGGAGATTGTGCCGTAGGTGGTGTTGATGATGATTTTCGGGGCTGGCGCTCCGGAACCTCCTCCGAACTGGCCATCCAGGCGGCCGTCCTTTTCCTCACCGGTGGTGCGCAGCGACGGCGATTCGAAGTCGCTTTCAACTTCGCCGGAACGGGAATAGGCGGTGATTTGAAAACCGGATCGGGCGGGGAGGGAAAGCTCGACGTCTCCGGAATCATTCGTGATGTTGATGGCCTCGCGCGGCGCCGTCGTGCAGACCACTTTCACCCCGCCATGTGCGTCGTTGATATCGAGCTGCCCGTTGATATTTTCGGCCTTGATGTTCTTGTTGTGCGTTTCAATTCTCGCCGGGCCGTTTACGTCCGAAACAGAAAGGTCGCCGGAATCCATTTGCAGGCGCCCCGTCAATTGCGACAGGGAAAGATGGGCCCACAGCGACGCAACCTGCGTGGCGCCCCCCACTTTGCGGACCACGGTGTCGCCCGTAAACGGGCCATCGAGCGTGGCGTTGCCCTTGACGTCGGCGATTTCGACGTCCTCGCCGCGTCCCTTGAGCGTGACGTTTCCGCCGACCTGGTCGATTCGCACATCGCCTTTTTCGATTTGCGCGGCCACGTCGCCGCCTACGTCGTGAATTTCGATATCGCCGGATTCGGTGCGCGCGTCGACCGAATCGCCGACGCCAGTCACGCTGATATCGCCGTGATCCGTGCGCAGGGCCACGCTGGCCGTTTTCGGCAACTCGACTTCGAGATCGACATCGACAGTTTCGCCGAAGTCCGTTTGGTGCACAGGATGAACGGTGTATCCGTCCGCGGTCTTCTCGACGACGACTTCGACATGGTTCATGCGCTCGTCGGCCCGCCGTTGGTTCTCACCGTTGGTTGACTCACTCACGCTCGCCCGCAGTTCGCTTCCGCCGACTCCGTGGACGGAGATGCTCCCGTTCGCCGTTTCTACGGTTACGTGCGCGCCGGCGGGAATCGCTTCGGGCGCCACCGTCCGGTTTTCCGAATAGGAATCGTGAAACGCGGGAATGTCGATGCGGAGCCAGGGAATGCGTTCGTGCGCCCAATCGCCGAGACCGAAGAACAGCAGGATGAGCGCGAGGAGAACCAGGAGTGCAGCCTCGCCGGGAGAAAGCAGCGGCGCGCGGAGTTGCCCCGTGCGTTGCGCGGCGAAATGATCGATCAGCTTGGCGATGCCCCAGAGAACAATCAGCAAAGGCCAATAGACCCGGGCCAGATGACCGATGCGCAGGCCGGGATCCCAGCGATGGAGTAGGAAAACCAGGCCGAGCATGATAAGCAGCAGTCCCGGGAAAATCGATCGGCGTCTGTGTAGGGGCCGAGCCGGGGGCTGAGGAACGGTGGTCACGAAGCTCCTAGTTTCCCATATGGCCCGAGCTTGAAGCCGTAGATTGGGCGAGCAGCACGCCGCCGGCCACCAGCAGTATCACCGGCCAGAGCCGCTCGAACCCGTAAGGCGTAAATCGCCCGAGCAGGAAAATCACACCGATGGTAATCAGCAGGACGGGGCCCATCAGGGCGCGCATGTGGCAGCGGGCGCAACCACAGGCATTTGTTCCGTCGGCCATGTTCGCACCTCCCCTACGACGTTCGTTTCATACGGCTCGCCATGATCCAGACGCCCACGATAATCAACGCCGCGGGCCACAACCTCTCGAACCATTCGCGATCGAAGATATGAAAGTTCGCGAGCAGGAACAGCGCGCCCAATACGATCAAAACGATCGCGCCAACGGGCTGATGCCGCTCTACCGCCGAGAGGTCCGGCGAGCGGACCTCTTCGCCCCGGCGCGCCTTCGCCGTGTGGTAGGCCTCGATGGGCATGTAGAGGTAAAAGCAGCCCAGGCCGATGCCGAGAATGATGTCCAATTCAGCGGGGATATCGGTGCTGAGCGCGGCGATGATTCCGCCGAAGACTAGGACGTGGATCAAGCCCTTGATGTATTCGCCGTTGTAGACTGCGCCCAAGCCGGGAATGAACCCCAGGGCCAGAGCGGTTCCGGGATTCGGCGTGCCGGCGGGCGCCGACGCCGCCTGTGGCGTTGCGACGAGAGTGGCGAGGCAATTCTCGCAGTAGAGAGCGCCGCGCACGTCACGCGTGCACGCGGGGCAGAGCGGCTTGCCGCACTGGCGGCAATAGCCGGTGGCATCCGTATCAGGATGTTGTGCGCATTTCATAGGAGGCTCCTGGGTGCTGGGTGCGAAGAGCTGTCGGCGAAGCGGGACGTGGAAATCGCTTCCGCGAGTTCCGGACCGCTGCGGATGCCGCGGCGGATCGAATGCGGAATCGTTTCCGATTTTTCGTGCTGTTCATTCCCCGGCTGCTGCTGGCCGGGCTGAGGTTCGATGGTCGGGCGGGTGGGGGGCGGCGTGAGCGGCTCCGACAGGCTGTCCGGCGGAGACAGGCGGGACTGGATTTCGTATACCACGCGCAGGTTGTTCACGAAGCGGGCGCTGCGCGCGTAGGTGAGATGAATTTGCCGGTTCGCGCCCCGAAGCAGATTCACAGGATTCAGGTTGAACCGGCCCTGTTCGGAAGTTGCGGCGTGAAACACGATCACGAACGATGCGGCCACCGTGACGATGCCCATCGCGAAGCGGGGTTGCCAGATCAGCTGGAGCCATCCGAACAAACCCTGCCGAACCTGCTTTTGCTTGCCCGGGCCCAGCGTCGCAACCAGAATCTTCCGCTGCAGCTGAGCGGGTTCTTCGAGCTGCGGAACTTCCTGGAACTGGGTCATTAGCCCGCTCACTTGCGTTACCAGCTTCGCGCAGTCCGCGCATGTGGCCTGGTGTACGGAGAATGCCGCCGATTCCTCGGGGGTAAGGGCTCCCTCCAGGTGATCGCTCAGTCGCTCTTCCGTCAGGGTGCAGTTCCAGTCCATGTTTTCGGCTCTGCGGCTATGAGGGCCGCACTCCCATTTCTTCGAGGACGCGCGCCAGCTCAATGCGTCCCCGGTTGATTCTGGACTTCACCGTGCCTTCGGGCACCTGCAGGACGGTCCGAATCTCGCCGTAGTCCAGCCCCTGCAGATCGCGGAGAATCACGGCCTCGCGCAATTCGGGAGAGAGCCGCGCTAGCCCTCGTTGCAACTGCGCGCTCAGCTCGGAAGCCTGCGCTAATTTATCCGGCGTTCTAGCGGGCGAATGGCGTTCTTCGAGCTGCGGCATCGCGTCGTCGATCGAATCGGTGATCCGATCGCGGCGTGTTCGGCGGTAATGATCGACTAGCAGGTTGCGCGTCACGCTGGTCAGCCAGGTGGGGAACGCGCCCTGCGTCGACTGATAGCTTCCGAGCGTGCGAAAAATCCGCAGAAAAACCTCCTGGCTCAAATCCTCGGCGGACGCCGCGTTGGCGGTGAACCGGTAGCAGAGGTTATACACGCGCCGCGTGTGCCGCCGCACAAGTTCCTCCCAGGAAGGCCCGTCGCCCCGGAGACAAAGTCGAACCAGTTGGGCGTCCGGCTCCAATCGTTCCTAGCCTCGCGATCCGCATGACATCCGGCCTCACACTATGCAACGCAAATGGAGGCCGAAAAGTTCCGTGCGCCGGGCATCTTAGGCGGGTTGACTCGGCAAACACAAGCCGGTTGACCTTCTCCGAGGCTAGGGCATCTTAATAAATGTGCAGGCAATTGCCTGCACGACGGCGGACCTTCGGGTCGGGCTGGGGGTTAGTTCAAAGAGGTCGAGAGGGAACTATTGCGTCGCCTGATCGCAATTGCGGCGGTGATGTGTAGCTGGCTGTGGTGCGCGGCCGGCGCGCACGCCGATGTGGGCATCGTGCTGAACGAATCGCTCGACACCAGCGTCGCGCGGATCACCGGTTCGGGGCACAGCGCCGTCTATTTGTCACGCATTTGCCCGGCGTCTCCGGTGAAATTGCGGCTGTGCGGTCCGCACGAGCAGGGCTCGGTGATGAGCAATTACACCACCCTTGGTGAGGACGAACCCTTCGAATGGAACATCGTGCCTCTGAGCGTGTTCATCTACGGCGTGGCCGCCCCGCAAGACCGGCCGCTGTTCACGTCGTGGAACATCAAAGGCGCTCTCGAGCAGAATTACCGCGAAAGCGTGCTGCGCGATTACTGCGAAGGGCACAAATGCCGGACCAGCCATGATGCGGAGTGGCGTGAAATGGTCAGCGCCACGTCGGAGCGGACGCTGTACATCCTCGTCGTTTCGACAACCATTGAGCAGGACAAAGTCCTGATCGAAAAATTCAATAATGCCCCGAACATAAACCACTTTAGTGGATTTCGCCGCAACTGTGCCGACTTCACGAAAGACGTGATCAATACCTATTTCCCGCATGCTGCGCATCGTAACGCCATCAACGATTTTGGCATGAGCAGTCCCAAGGGTGTGGCCCGCTCGTTTGCCCGTTATGCACACGACCAGCCCGAAGCCGAATACCACGTGATGCACTTCGCGCAAATTCCGGGAACGACCAAACGCAGCACGGAATGCCGAGAGGGAACCGAGCAGCTCTATCACTCGAAGAAACTTCTGCTTCCCATGGCGTTTTTCGCCTGGCACGAGCTGCCGATTGCCGTCGGCTCCTACGCGCTGACCGGCCGCTTCAATCCCGAGCACGAATTCGAGCAGCACGCCACGGTGCGCGAGGTCGAGCTCGATCACGAAATCACGCTCGCCAAGGACGATGAAAATATCGACGGCGCGCAGCTCGTGACGCTCGAGGCCGCCAGGGAATCGGAGCGAGCCCGAGTGGTAGGCAACGACCAACAATGGAACGACTATCGCGCGCAGTTTGACTCGATCCTCGCGGGCGCCGTCGAGGACCATACCATAGCGAGCCGTGATGCGCTCCCGCGCTTCGCAAAGGAACTCGGCGAAAAGGGAGCCGCATCGATCGACAAGAATGGCGCGCCCTGGGTCGAATTGGATCAGGATGGAAAGATGGTGCGCGTGGGAATCAGTCCGGCCAATCTTCTGGCGCCTGGTTCCGATCGCACCCTGGCCTTTAAATTGATGCTCGCCCACGTCGCCGAAACTCTCAAAAGTCCGCCGCGCCAGCGGGAAACCATGCCCGAATTCGTGGAAGCGTGGAACTTGATGCAAGAGGCGCGCCCCGTCGAGCGCAATTCACTCGCCATGGGGCAGTAACTCAATCTTCGTCGCCCTCGGCTTCGTGCCCTGCGCACTCTACCACCGGCAAGCGGGGATACTTCGGAAAATAAGGATTTCCCCGGTGTAACCCGCAGAGGTAGAACAGCGCACCTCGATCGGACTGGATGCGTCGCGCATGCGCGCAATCGGCACACAACCCGGCTTTCGCGCGCCGGGATGCCAGCTGCCCGCTGGAAACCTCGTGCTCGCCGCCAGGCGCCATAGGGTGAGCATATCACCCGGAGGCAAAGCCCACAGGCGCAGCTGCTTTTTTTCGGGCTCTACGTTGCGAGGCTGGCCGCCACGCGCAATGCGACCAAACTCGGAAGGCACAAGGCGCCGCGCTCGCAGCCGCGGAAGCAGGGCCGCGTCATGCCCGAAGAAGCAGGTCTCTGGCCGACAATCGGAAACAAGCAGAAATCAGCGTGGCCCACAGAAAACAGACACTCTACCCGACGATGAAACAGGGGGTACCCTGCTAACATTCCCGCCCGCCGCAAGTCCAAACCCGAAGTCTTTTACTGGGGGTTGTCCCAAATGCTTCGTCGCCTGAAACTTGCTTCTCTCGTTGCCGGCCCGCTGTTTTTCGCTTCCGCGCTGCCTGCGCAATTCCTCTCGATCGGCACGACTGCCGGCAATCCTGTCGAAACGCGCTCACCGGCTTCCCCAGGCTGCGGCGCGCCGGCCGGTGGCTCCCAGGATTCGGGCGGCTCAAAAACTCAGCTCGATTTTTCCGCGCTTGATAAATCCGTTTCGCCCTGCACCGATTTCTTCCGCTTTGCGACCGGCAATTGGGTGAAGAAGAATCCGATTCCGGCCGACTACGCTTCGTGGGGAATTAGCGAGGAATTGGATCACCGCAACAAAGAGATCCTGCGCAGCATATTGGAGAAAGCGGCGGCCGACAAATCGGCAAAGCCGGGTACACCGTGGCAGAAGATCGGCGATTATTACGGCAGCTGCATGGACGTCGCCGCGATCGATGCCGCGCGCGCCAAACCGCTCGATGAAGAATTTCAACGCATTGCCGGCATTTCCGATCTTCCTTCCTTTCAGGCGGAGCTGGCGAGGATGCACACCTTCGGCGTGAACGCCGTCTTCGGTTTCGGGTCCGTCCAGGATTTCAGGGACAGCACGCAGGAAATCGCCGAAATCGATCAGGGCGGACTCGGTTTGCCCGATCGCGACTACTACACACGCGACGACCAAAAATCCAAGGACTTGCGCGCGAAATACGTGGCTCACATCACCAACATGTTCCACCTTCTGGGCGACGATCCCGCGAAATCGGCCGCCGAGGCCAAGACCGTCCTCGATCTCGAAACGCGCCTCGCGGGCGTTTCGATGCCCATGGTGGATCTGCGCGATCCCGATAAGGTCTATCACCGGCAGACGGTGGAAGAACTGGCTGCGGGCACTCCGCATTTCCGCTGGACCGAGTATTTCCAGGCTGCCGGCGCGAAGCCGGTCAGGAGCCTCAACGTCGCCGAGCCCGATTTCTTCAAGGGCGTGGACGCCGCTCTTGCGTCCGTTTCGATGGACGATTGGAAAACCTACCTGCGCTGGCATTTGATACACAACGCCGCTGGCGCGCTCTCGCAGGACTTTCAGGACGAGGACTTCGATTTCTACGGCCGCGCGTTGACAGGAGCCAAACAACTTCAACCGCGCTGGCAGCGCTGCGTAGCGTCCAGCGACGCAGCGCTCGGCGAAGCGCTCGGGCAGTTTTTCGTCGAGCAGCAATTTCCGCCCGCGGCCAAAGCCGCTGCCACCGAGATGGTGAAAAACGTGATCGCCGCGCTGCGCGACGATCTCCACACGCTGGACTGGATGTCGCCCGAAACGCGCCAGAAGGCGCTGGCAAAGCTCAACGCGATCAGGATCAAGGTCGGATACCCGAACACCTGGCGCGACTACTCGAAATTTCAAGTGGATCGCGGGCCGTACGTGGAGAATCTGACGCGGGGATCGCAATTCGAATTCGCGCGCCAATTGGCCAAGATCGGCAAGCCCGTCGACCGCGCCGAATGGTCCATGACGCCGCCGACCGTAAACGCCTATTACAATCCGCTGCTGAACGAAATCGTTTTTCCCGCCGGAATTCTGCAGCCACCGCTTTACGATCCGAAGGGCGACGACGCCTTCAACTATGGCGCAACCGCCGCTGCGATCGGCCACGAGATGACCCACGGCTTCGACGACGAAGGAGCGAAGTTCGACGCGCAGGGCGATCTGAAAAATTGGTGGACGGACACGGACTTGAAGAATTTCAACGAGCGCGGCGATTGCATCGCCAAGCAGTTCGACGAATTTGAAGTCGAGCCCGGCCTTCACGTGCAGGGCAAGCTCGTTGAAGGCGAGAGCATCGCCGATCTCGGCGGCCTGGTGATGGCTTACGTGGCGTATCACAAGTCGCTGGCCGGAAAACCAGCACCGGCGCCCGTCGACGGCTGGACGGCTGATCAGCGATTCTTCATCGCCTACGCGCAGAGCTGGGAAGACAATCTGCGGCCGGAGCTTGCGCGGATGATCACGGAATCCGATCCGCACCCACTGCCGATTTTCCGCGTGAATGGCCCGCTTTCGAACACGCCGCAGTTCTACAAGGCATTCGCCTGCACGGAACAATCGCCGCTCGAGCGGCCCGCAGTCAAACGCTGTAGAATTTGGTGACCCCTGCATGCTCCTTGACACTTTCGAAAGCTTGCTGCTACGGTTCCAATCCGATGCTTCCCAACGCGCGTCGGTATCTCCTGCTTCTGCTCGTCCTTCTGGTTCTTGGCTATTTCCTCTATAGATTTCGCAGCGCCGTCACGCTGGAAGGGTTTCGCTGGGGAATGGTCGGCAGTTCTCTGCGCGAGGCAAGGATTTCGCTGCTGCTGTTGTCGCTCGCCGCTATTTACGGCTGTTACGCCATTCGCGCGATGCGCTGGTTGCGATTTTGCCGGTGGCTGGGGAAGACGAGCTTCGCAAGCGTCTACAGCGCGACGCTTTCGGGATTTGCGTGCACGCTGTTGCTCGGACGCGCTGCTGAGCCGGTGCGCCCGGTGTTAATCGCGCGAAAGAGCTCGATTTCGATTCCGCGCATGTTCGGCGTCTACGTCCTCGAGCGGGTCGCGGACATGGCGGCGACGGCGCTGCTGGCGGGCGGAGCGTTGCTTTTCTTCGAGCAACGCGGGCCCACGGGCTCCGGAAACGACCTGCTGCTGAAGTTGGCGCGTTCGGCGGGTGCGTTGCTGCTGGTGGCTTTGTCAGGCGCCATCGCTTTTCTGGTTTATTTTCGCTATCACGGCGCAAAATGGCTGGCCAAGAAGCTCGAGCACCCGAACTGGCGCAAAGGCTGGCGCGAAAAGATCGCCGTGTTGCTGGAAGGTTTCAGCGATGGCTTGCGTGGCGTCCGCACCTTGGGCGATCTGGCCGCGCTCGGCGCGTACACGGCTTTGCACTGGGTGCTGGTGGTGCTGATCTATCTCTGGATCGCGCACGCGTTCGGCGGCCAGCTGGCCGCATTGAGCTTCGCCGGCGCGTCTCTCGTGCTGGCCTTCACCATGGTCGGGTCGGCCGCGCAGCTTCCCGGTGTGGGAGGCGGTTCGCAGCTCGCCAGTTTTCTTGTGTTCACCTTGATCTTTGGCGTAGAGAAGGAGCCGGCGGCGGTGGCCACCATCGTGATTTGGCTGGTCACGTTCGCGGGATGCTGCCTGGTCGGGCTGCCGCTGCTTTTCCGCGAAGGATGGTCGGTGGGTGAACTGAAGCGGATGGCCCGTACCGAGGAGCAAGCCGGCGAGGCTGAGTTGCTCGTGGAAGCCGAGCACGGCGGGGAATTGCCGACTGGATCGAAGGAGACCCTGAATTGAAGTGCCCTTTCTGCGCGCACCTGGATGACAAAGTGATCGACTCGCGCGAGGCGCGCACCGGCGACCTGATTCGCCGCCGCCGCGAATGCCTGCAATGCAACCGCCGCTTCACCACCTACGAGCGCATCGACGAAATTCCCTACATGGTCATCAAGAAAGACGGCCGGCGCGAGAAGTTCGATCGTCAGAAGATATTGCAGGGGCTTCTGAAGGCGTGCGAGAAGCGGCCGGTGCCAGTGGGCAAACTTGAGACCATCGTCGATGAGGCGGAGGCCTTCGTGAGTGAGGCCGCCGACCGCGAACGCACCACGACCGAAATCGGCGGCCTGCTGATGAGCCACTTGAAGAAGCTCGACAAAGTCGCCTACGTTCGCTTCGCCTCCGTGTATCTCGATTTCAAGGACGTGAAGGAATTCATGGACGAGCTGAAGGGACTGCTGCGGGAACGCGCCAAGAAGTGAGGGCTTTATGCCCGTTCACGAAAACCTGCGGGCCATCCTATCGGGTGAGGCACGATCCGCTGGGGGTCCTGGGGCTCTGCCGGCTGGGCGCGAGTGGCTTCTTGTCTTGCTACGTGCTGCTCAGGGTGAATCGAGCCGAACGCTTCGGTTTCAGGGTTTGGCGGTGGGATTCGAACGATCGATTGCCCGTCGATCATTGGAAGGTTCGAAAACAGCACGGGTGGTCAGCGTGCCCGTCTATTTGCAGTGGATTTGTTTCGCGCGCGGAATGGTCGCGTCCGTTTCGGCTTCAGGACTAAAAAGTTCGCTTACGCCTGCCACACACCGGCTGCGAACGTCTTCACCAGACGAAACCCGAGGTGCTCGTAGAGTTCCACGGCGCGTTTGTTGACCGTCGTCACGGTCAGCGACAGCGATTTGTAACCCCGTTTTTTCAGCGCCTGGATGGAATGCTCCATCAGCTGGCGGCCGATGCCGCTGCCCTGATATCCGGGCATGACGCACACCTGGGTGGTGTGTCCGACGCCTTCCGCGACGGTCGAAGTGAGAATCATGGCGATGGGACGGTCGCCGGTCGCTGGCCGCGCCAGGAACGAAGCTTCCGGCAAGAACTGGCCGCAGCCGGGCAAAAGCACGATATTGCGCAGAAATCGCAGACTGCCTGACTCGCTGCAATACTGATCGTTGATCTGGCCGTCGACATGGTTCGCGTAGGCGAGCTGAATCAGGCGGGCGGCAGAATCAAACTGGCGGTCCGACCACGGCTCTACGCGCAGCCCGGGCGAGATCTGCTTGCCCGAAAGCCTGCCTTTGTCGAGCGGCAGCAGCATGAACTGGCGGGAGTGTAGGTGGAAATGCTGCGAAAGAAAAGCCGGGTCAAGCTCCGCCCCGAACGGCATCAGCTGCGCTTCGATGCGTTCCAGCCGCGGCGTGGCGCGCAGCGCCATGAGCATTTCGGTCAACAGCCGCTCGGTGATCGGGCCACGCGCGTGCTGCGCGGCCACGAAGAGCCCGCCAATGAGTCCCTTGTGATCCTCCAGGACGTAGAAGCCGTAGCCGGCCGCCTGGCCGTCCTCAACGGCAGCGTATCCGCCCAGCGCCCGGGAATCGATGAATTTGCGCACCAGGTCAACCGACGGGCGGTAATCCCAGTGCAGTTCGTCGCGCCAGCGCGCGACTTCCTCGCGGAACAGACCCTCCAGCGCCCGTGACTGGACCTGTCGAAGGTCGACAATCTGCATGGTGGTGGATGCCATTCGCCGTCCCCGTGAGGCATTATAGCTTTTCTCGCCGCCCGGAATCTAACCACGCCGCTTTGTGCGCATCGCAATAACCGAACAGCCAAGGTTCGAATAAAAATATGCTAACATCCGTTCGCTGAGGCGCGTAGGCGGAGCGCCCGCGCGCCTAGATGGCCGTCATTTCCGAGCTGCGTCACCCAACATCGCTGATCTCCAAAATACTGTCTATCCTTTTTGCACTGGCAATATTCGCGCTGGTGTCCGTCTCCACGATTTCCGGCTATCTGCTGTACCAGACGCTGAAACCCGCGCGGAATCCTGCCTCGTTTGATCTCAGCGTAATGATGGGCCATCCCGCCACTTTTTCGTTCGCTATTCCGGGAGGTGCGCAGCGCGAAGGGTGGCTTTTCCCAGGCTTGCGGGGAGCGCCGGCAATTGTGGTTTGCCACGGGTACCAGTCGCAGCGCGCGGATGTGCTGACGTTGGTGACCGCCCTGCAGGACCACCAGTTCAACGTTTTCCTGTTCGATTTCGCCGGCCACGGCACCAGTAATGGAGTTACCACGCTCGGTTACGAGGAAACTGGCGAGCTGCGCGCCGCGGTGCAGGCGCTGGCGGCCCGCGACGACGTCGATCCACAGCGTTTTGGCCTGTGGGGCGTGGAGATGGGCGGGTATGCGTCGCTGGCGGTTGCCGAGACCGACAAGCGCATCCAGGCGCTTGCGGTGGACGATGCCTACGACAGTCCGCGTGACATGCTGCGCTTCGAGATCCAGAAATCGGGTCTGAACGAGCTGCCGGGAGTTCTGAAGTTTACGGATTTCGGATTCCGGATGAAGAACTACGCGCATCGCAACGATCTTCCGCTTTCGGCGCATCTCGGCAGCACGCGCGGAATTGCGAAACTGTTTGTGCAGGCCGATGATCGACCGGCACTTTCCGATGAAACGCGCGCGCTGTTTGTCGCGGCACCGGAGCCGAAACAGACTTTGCGCGAGCGTCTGAGTTATCGCGATATGACCGACGACGACCGGAAGGCTTACGAGAGCCAGATCGTTAATTTCTTCCTGCAAAACATCCCGCCGGCGGCTTTTCGCTAGCGCGGCTCGTGTGATGACGGAACGGCCATGATCGGGACGTAGACAACGCCCGGCTGTGCTTGCTCGAAGTCGCTGCTTACTCTCCCGAGCTTCTCGATCTGAGCGAGCCCCGCCGGCGTAGTCAGCACCAATGCGGGCAGGGGATCGGCCGGCGACCATTCCGGAAGTTCGCGGCGGAAATAGAAATTCAGTCCGAAGTTCCAACGCCGTCGGAGCTGGTAGGTAAAGATCCGGTCCGGATGCTGGTCGTTGCGCATGAACTCGGCATGAGGCCGCGCGGAGATTTGCGGATCAAGCGGTGGAAGCAATCTCAAACTTGCGAGTTCGACGCTCGCAGCGACGAGGACAGCACAAAGCAGAAGCACGCTAGCGGAGCGGCCGCGCCAAGTGGCCACGAGAACCAAAATTCCCGCAAGCAGCGAAATGGCCGCTGCAAACAGGCCGGGCGAAACATCGACTTGTCCGAGGAGCGGGATGAACTTCAAATCTCGGGGCGTGGCGAATACGGCGACTATTCCGATAACAACCCAAGTAAGCCCTACGCCTGCGAGTGTCGCTTTCGATTTCAGGGGGCCGCGCAACATCATGCGTGTCGCGGCGACGGAGCAGAGCAGAATCAGTGGCGGAATTGCCGGGAGGATATAACCGGGCAGCTTCGACTGCGAAAAACTGAAAAAAGCCATGGGACACACCACCCAGCAGGCCAAGAAAAATCCGGGCGAGTTCGTCCAGGCTTTCTCGCGCCATAGGCGCAGTCCTTGTTGCGCGACAAGCCAGAGCAACACGGTCCACGGCACAAGCGCGAGCAGCATGATCGGCCCGAAATACCAGAACGGCTGCCGGTGCTGGAACATCGGCGTCGTGTAGCGTTCGAAATTGTGCTGCCAGAAGAAAACACGCAAGAAATCCGGGTTGCGCGCCGCGCACAGCGCGTACCAGGGAATGGCGACGACGCAGAACGCGGCGACGGCAATCGGATGCGCGACACGCATCGCGGCGCGCCACTGCCTCGTCGCCAGCCCCCAGATAGCGATCCCGCCACCGGCGAGAATGAGTGCCGCCGGGCCCTTCGCAAGCACGGCCAGGCCAAGAGTCACTCCGAATAGCAGTAGAGGTAGAGAGTCTCCGCGCGGCGACTTGGATTCGTTGGCAGCTGCGGCGTGCAGTGCCCCCGAGCGGCGAAATACGGTCGCAGCGCAGGCCATGGTTCCTGCAATCGCAGCGCTAAAAAGCATGTCCGGCGTCGCTGCGCGAGCGAATCCGATGGCGGCGACGCTGGTCGCGAAAATCATCGGCGCGAGCAGGACTGGACTTGCAAGGGAACGCGAGTCGCCTCCGTAATGTCGTTTCGCGAGCCACGCAATGATCAGCGCCGCAGCGAGAGCGGCGATCGCGGACGGCAGGCGAGCGGCCCATTCCGCCGGCAAATGCAGCAAGAATCCAAGCGCCGCGGCCCAGTAATAAAGAACCGGCTTTTCAA
>Ga0210404_10000277_pt1 | contig 30400 bp, 28 predicted proteins | sample IncBWH28MmetaG_FD_155455 | JGI IMG/M metagenome (GOLD analysis project Ga0210404, IMG submission 155455) | Forest soil microbial communities from Barre Woods Harvard Forest LTER site, Petersham, Massachusetts, United States - Inc-BW-H-28-M | ecosystem: Environmental > Terrestrial > Soil >... | reverse complement strand
GTCGAATAAATCACGGATGCTGTAGCGGCTCTTGAAAGTTTTCACATGCTCCCACAGCGAACCGATGCCCGAAACCTCAATGTAGATTTCGGTGTGCCCGCGGACGCACAGCATGACTTCTTCGGATGCGGCCTTCATGAAGTGGATGGTCTGGCCGTCGCGCTCCACGATGGAATACTCCGCAGACTTCATCATGGCGGTGAATCCGAGAACATCGTGGTAGAAGGTCAGGGTTTCTTCCATGTTGGCGACCGCCAGCATTGGGCTTATTTTCCGGGCGGTATAGGTTGCGGCCATTGTAGATCCCATCTGCGCCTCCCAATTTTTCGAGAACTCTCAAACATCATAAGGAAATTCCGGCGAACCGACTTTGCAAATGTTGGCCTCAGCGAATTCGCGGACGCGGTCGAGCGACTCCTGCAGATCTTGCTGGTAGCGCTCAAGGGCTTCGTCGCTGGTGTCGCGGGGGACGTCGATCAGCTTGCCAAAGCGCATCAAGACGCGGGAAAACGGCTTGGGAATCATCATGCGGTCCCAGCTATTCAGGACCCAGGCGCGGTCGACGGCCATGTGAAACATGGTCAGGGGAACGCCGGAGGAGCGCGCCAGGGCGACCGGGCCGGGCTTTACTTTGTAGCGCGGGCCGCGGGGGCCGTCGAGAGTGAACGCCACGGACCAACCATCCTGCAGGGCGCGGCGCAGGCCGAGCAGAGCACGCACGGCGTTGCGGCTGCTGGAGCCCTTGACGGCCACGAATCCGAATTTGCGGATGATGCGTCCCATATATTCGCCGTCATAGCTGTTGCTGCTCATCACGCGGACGCCGAGATTGCGGCACATGTAGGTCGCCGGGATGATGCAGGCGTGCCAGAAAGAGCCGATCAGCGGCCGCTGGGCGACGGTCTGCTGCGCACCTTCTTCGCGCGAGACACAAACCCGCAGCGTGGGGCCAATGAGGCGGATGAACCAGTATCCGGCTGTGATGATGACGCGCAGGACGATGCGCTGGCGGAGGGTGAAACGGCGGGGACCGGCCACACTTTCGGCTGCGGCAGGCGCTTCGCGGGTGCTGGCTTCGGGCACGGGGATATTGTATCGGGAAGGTACCTCAGGGGCTAAAGCCGGCGAATTCTCGGTGCTTCTTGACGCAGGCTAAAGGCCTGCACCTCGCTGCGCTCGGCTGGACGGGCGAAGCGCCCGTCCCCACACAACCGCTCTAGCTTTCCAGGTAACCGTCGATCCACTCTTTGACTTTCTGGCGGCGGTCGTCGGCAGGATCGAAGCGGACTCCGAAAGACTTGGTCTTGCGCCAGGTCACGACCCCGCGGACACACACGCGAGGCAGAGTGAGCAGGGAAAACGAGATCTCGATATTGCTTCCCGAGGGCATATCCTCGGCGCTCTTCAACGACATGCCCCCAGAACTGAGTTCCACGCTGGAGGCGCTGAGGCGGTGGCCGTCGTTGCTGACTACTGTGACCTCGGTCATGATGGGGACGCGCGCGTAACGGCGGAATTCGTGGAGCACCAGCATATGAGTGGCGCGGACCAGTTTCAGTGCCGCAGGCCGCTCTAGAGGCTCCTGAAACATGGCGTTGATGCCGTACTTGGAATAGCGCATGGCCTCCTGCGCGCTGCCGCCGAGGCCGTAGAGCACAAGGCGGCTGTTGGAGGGCGAAGTGCGGGCAGCCTCCATAACCGCTTCGGCGCCCGGACCCAGGTTGAGAACACAGGCCTCGAATTTCTCCAGGCGCAGGCGCTCGGCCGAACCCGCGGAGGTGACCACCGTCTCGATGCCGAACTGTCGGAAGCACTCGGTGAGCAGGGCTCTGGAGGACTCTTTGAGGTCGACCAGGGCAACGCGAGCCGCCACCTTTTTGGTGGAGGAAATGGGTGCCAGGGCAGTACCGAAGGCTTTTTGCATGTCAGGGGACCGGTTTCCAGTACGAAAGTTTATTGTGGCGCGCCTTGAAGCGGATGGAAAGACCCTAAGGGGCAGGCCGGGGGTACAAAAGTGTCATTACCTTGGTTGGACTGGTGGGTGCAAAACGAGGAAGGGCCTCGAAGCGATCCCACTCTCTCACGGACTCGGTAGGGTGCGCCTCAAATTAGGCGCTGTAATCAGCTAAAAGCCAAGCCTGTTTGCCCGTGTGAAAACACCGATCTTCATTGTTATTGTTATTGCTATTGTTTGGCAGTCTGCTCGATATCGTTCTTCAACACGCTGACTTCTATGCGCGTGCCGCTCGTCCGCTGCGCCACCGGAGCATTGCCCATCCCGACCACGTAGATGCGGTAGGCCGGGATCTCGTGGTTCAACACCAGGTAACGTACCACGGAGTCCGCCATCGTCCGGGAGTTGGCGATCGCGGCCTGGCCCTGACCCGAAGAGAAGCCGCGCACCTCGATGATGTAACCGTGCTGACCCTTCAGCGGGGTAGCCATCTCGTCGAGCGCATCCTTGGCCTGCTTGCTCAACACGGTCTGGCCGGGGCGGAAACGAATCTCGGTCTCGGGCCCGGACTTGTACTGATCAATGTTCCCGACCTTGGTCTCGACTCTGCCGACGTGGGTGTCAAGAGCGGCCGCCGTCTGGTGCGCCATCTGAGCCTTGTTGGCGGCCTCCATGGCATGCTCATCGGCGAGGTTGGTCTTCGACGAAGCCATCTGAATGCCCTGCTGGGCGCGGGTATCCACGTCCCTGATCATTTTGCGGTGAGATGCGGTCAGCTCATCGAGTTCGCTAACCCGGTCCCGGATGGGCTCAACATGCCGGCGTACGTACTCCTTGGTGGCAAACGGGTGAAAGATGAGGGCTCCCAAGCTGGGCTCGTCGCCGTCCCAGAAATCCTGGTTGGAGTCAGGCGGCAACGGTGCTTTGTCGACAACCGTCGCGGGCTGTGAAGCGGGAGCAGTCTGATCCGCAGATGCTGCTTGCTGCGCGCTTGAACTTGAGCCGGTTTGCTGCGCGAACGCGGCAACCGCAAGTCCTGTGGACAAGAGCAGCGTTATGAATATGCGATTCTTCATATCATCTTCCTTCCGAGTGGGGAGCCTGTTACGGCTGCAGTGCCAAAGGGCCGAAAAATTAAGCCCTCTAGTTTGGCATTGACATTGTAGCGCCGAAACGGAGGTTCACCGCTCAAGAATTTCGCTTGCGGAGCAATTTTCCAGGCAGGAACTGTTTAGGGCAGAGGCATGCCTTCTACTCTGACCAGCGGCGGAAGAGCAGGGCGCCATTCGTCCCGCCGAACCCGAAGGAATTCGACATGGCGTATTCGAGCTTGGCTTTGCGGGCGTGATTGGGGACGAAATCCATGCCGGCGGTTTCTGGGTCCTGACTCTCGAGGTTGATGGTGGGAGGCAGGATCTGATCGCGCAAGGCAAGGACGGTAATACCGGCTTCGAGGCCGCCCGCGCCTCCGAGGAGATGGCCGGTCATGGACTTGGTAGAACTGACCGGGAGCTTGTGCTCGCCAAAGAAGTTGCGGATGGCATGAGCCTCAAGCGTGTCCCCGATGGGCGTGGAAGTGCCGTGGGCGTTGACGTAATCCACCTTGTCCGGACTGATGCCGGCGTCGCGCGCCGCGTTTCGCATCACGCGGAAACCACCTTCGTGCTCGGGAGCAGGCTGAGTCATGTGGTAGGCATCGCCGGACATGCCATAGCCGGCCACTTCGGCGAGGATTGGAGCGCCACGCTTCTTGGCGTGCTCCAACTCTTCGAGCACCAGAATGCCGGCTCCCTCGCCCATGACAAAGCCGTCGCGGTCCTTGTCCCACGGGCGGCTGGCTTTCTCCGGACAGTCATTGCGGGTCGAAAGAGCACGCATGGCGGCAAATCCGCCGACGCCCATCTGGGTGATAGCGGCCTCGGAGCCGCCCGCGATCATCACATCAGCGTCGTTGTGCTGAATGATGCGGAAAGAATCGCCGATGGAGTGGGCGCTGGTAGTGCAAGCGGTAGCCGTGGCCTCATTGGGGCCCTTGGCCCCGAACCGCATTGAAACATGGCCAGCGGCAAGATTGATAATGGCCGCTGGAATGAAAAAGGGAGAGATCTTGCGCGGTCCGCCTTCAAACAGGGCTGTGTGTTCGCGCTCGATGATGTCGAATCCGCCGATACCGGATCCGATGTGCACGCCCACGCGCTCGGCGTTTTCGGGTGTGATTTGCAGGGCTGACATTTTGAACGCTTCATCCGCGGCGGCAACGGCCAGATGGATAAAGCGTCCCATCTTCTTGACTTCTTTTTTTTCGATGAAGTTCAGGGGATCGAAGTTCTTGACCTCGGCGGCGATCTGGCAGGCGAAATTGCTGGAATCGAACTGAGTGATGCGGGCGACGCCGCTCTTGCCGGCGAGCACAGCCTGCCACACCTCTCCGGTCGTGTTCCCCACGCCACAGATCAGGCCTATACCGGTAACAACGACCCTGCGTCCCAAACTACTTGCCGCCTTTCGAATGCTTGGAGATGTAATCGATGGCGTCCTGCACGGTGCGGATCTTTTCCGCGTCCTCGTCGGGAATCTCGATGTCGAAGCCTTCTTCGAAAGCCATGACCAGTTCGACCGTGTCCAGTGAATCGGCGCCCAGGTCGTCCACGAACGACGCGCTGGAGGTGACCTCGCCCTCGTCCACTCCCAACTGCTCTACGATGATCTGCTTTACCTTCTCGTCAACGGCTGCCATGTTTCTCCTCGCTTAAACTTAGTTTGATTTGAAATTCGATGTCCGGGATGCAAGATCGCCGAATGCAAGACCGCCGCCTCATACCTCTCAACTGCCATTGCAACGGGAAAAAGGCGAACGTTTAGTGTAATGGTCCCGATAAATGACTGTAAAGGAGGCGCAGGCTTTTGCGAGGCCGGCGCTGTGGTATACCTTCAGCATCCTAAACGTGGCCGCTTGCAGCGGTCAAACCACATGCGTGCTGTCGTACAGCGGGTAAGCCGCGCCCAAGTTGCGGTGAACGGCGAAATCACAGGCGCGATTGGCCTGGGGCTCCTGGTTTTGCTGGGCGTCGGCCGCGACGATACCGAGTCGGACGCAACCTACCTGGCGGAAAAAATCCGTGGCCTACGAGTTTTCGAAGATGCCCAGGGGAAGATGAACCGAAGCGTGCGAGATATTGGCGGCAGTGTGCTGGCGGTCTCGCAGTTCACGCTGTACGGCGACGTAAGGCGCGGCAAGCGTCCGTCGTTCGACGCCGCCGCGCCGCCGGAAAAAGCGCGACAACTTTACGAATTCTTTGTAGACGAGATTCGCGCCGCCGGACTGCGCTGCGAGACCGGGCGCTTTCAGGAAATGATGAAGGTGGAGTTGGTGAACGAGGGGCCGGTGACGATTCTGCTGGATTCGGGGAAGGGGTTTTAGAAGCGGAAAGATGGAGGAGCGACGCTTCATCGACACCCTGAATCCCCGGATTTCACTGCTCTTCGGCACCTTCTGGATCTTGACGATACTTTCTGAAGCCGAGAGCGACGATGGCTAGTCCCACCAATAAAAACAAATAGGGAGGCCAAGCCACGGTGCTGTTGAAGACTCCCTCCTGTTTTCCGTCAACGGAAAAGAACAAAACTTTGAGAATCTCCCCGGCTTCACCTAGATATCGCAGCTTCACATGTTCGCCCACGCGAAAGTATGGACTGCCCCCTGCTGCATGAATTGCGATAAAACCCCCAGAAGAGGTACGAATCAGCAAGTCTGAGCGAACGTTTTTATTAGCTGGATGGATTTGCACCCGTTCGATATGTCCGTCAGCCTCGAGGACGGGAAGGTTTGCTTCGTAGATGAGGAGCGTTAGCGCTGCTACGCAGATTCCGGAGCCTCCAAACAACGAGGCGGCGAGGAAAGCCTTACCTCTCATTGAACCAGTTCCATAAGTAGAAGCGAAGAACCAAAAGACAACAGCGACGCCAAATGCACCGGCAGCGCCGACCATGAGCCAGCGAGAGACAATCGGATCCACGCGGAGAGTATACCGAAAGCACGGCCTCGCGCGGCTCAGCGAGCTTCGAGGATCGCGTCGGCCACGCAGGCTGCCTCAAGGGCCACTTTCACATCGTGTGGGCTCGCAAGATGTGCGCACCTTTAAGAATCAAGACGGTGTGAGCGGCGAGATTTCCGTAGAGTGCGGCCGAGTAAGGATTTTCGCGAACTCAGAGTACTTCCGTAATTAGGTTTTTCTCATTCCGGTCGTTATTTTTGCATAGGGTTCAAGAAAGGCCTCCAGACGGGCTGTTCCAATACATTCGTGTAAAGAGGGTGGTTGTGCAGAATGACTCTTGGCGCACGAGAACCGCGCTTTCGCTGGTACTCGGGGTGTTGCTGCTTACCATTGGCTGTGGCACCAAGTCCACGCCGCCGAATACTTATCTCTACGTCGGCGGCGCAACCAACAATCCCGCTGACCCGTTTGCCATTCCAATAGGCTCTGTGGCCCAGTTCCGTGTGGAAAGTGACGGAACGCTCACCGCACTTAGTCCGCAAAGTGTTCCTGGGGTCGTCCCCTACTTTGCCTCTGCAGTTACCCCCGGGGAGCAGTACCTTTTCATCCCCAGCGGGCCGGTTAGTGAGTTTGAAATTGGCAGCGATGGAACACTCTCGGCGATGACGGCCCCGGTCGCCTCAGGCGGTTCGATCGCATTTACTCCCAACGGACAGTTTGCGCTCCTGCCGGATCCGACGAATGCCACTTTGAATTCATACAGTCTGAGTGCGTCCGGAGTGCTGAGTCCGATCAATACCGTGCCTACGAGCGGCTACAGCCAATATGTAACCATCGGTGGATCAGGAAAGTTCGCGTACGTTTCGGACTTGAATGACGGCACAATTTTGGAATACACGATTTCCGCTGGTGGCATGCTTGCGGCCAATGGTTCCATCTTCTCAGGTGGGCACAATCCGAATGCCCTCGTATTTTCTCCTGGAGGGTTTCTGTACTCTGGAAATACCAATTCGGGATCGGTCAGCGTTCTTTCGATGGATGCCTCCACTGGACTGCTCGCCCTTGTGGACACCTACACGATCTTCCCTGTCAATTCGTACGGCAACGGGCTTGGCGCGGTGTGGATTGCTTTCGACCCCGCTGGCACCCACGCGTACGTCAGTGACCAGTTCGAAATAGTCGAATTTACGGTGGACGCGAGCACTGGAGCCCTCACCAGCAACGGCGTGGTCTCCACCGCCGGCAGCGCTCTATGGGGAGGGGTTGATCCGACCGGCAAGTTTCTCTTTACTGCAAACTCCGATGGCACGATTTCTCGATACGTTATCGGTAGCAGCGGGACACTCAGTCTCAACGGCTCCGTCTCGGTGGGAGTGAGTGTAGCAGAGACCTTAGCCTTCGCGCAGCGGTAAGCTCCTGCTTTAGCGAGCTTCGAGAATCGCATCCGCCACGCAGGCTGCCTCTACGGCTCCTTGGCGGTGAACGGCGAAATCACAGGCGCGATTGGCCTGGGGCTGCTCGTTTTGCTGGGCGTCGGCCGCGACGATGCCAACGCCGATGCGACCTACCTGGTAGAAAAGATCGCTGGCTTGCGGTGTTTGAAGATGCTCAGGGAGGGCGTTTTAGGAACGGTCTATCTTAAAATTGGTCTTAAATTGGTGCGAGGAGGCGTCGTCTCACACCATTCTCATCTGTTGCCTAAGCTCGCTGGCGAAGATGTTCTTCGGGATGAGCGCGTGGACGCCGCGCACGATGTCCACCACCTGTGTCACGCGGAAGCTCACGGCAATGCTGCACAGAGCGTACGCATCGAGCTCGCTGATCTTCGCCTGGGCCGCGAGAAACTTGATTGTGTTGCGCGCGGCGAGAGTCATCGCCGCATTTAGATCTTTGTCGAGGCCCATGGTGATCCAGTGCGTATCCGTCTCTGCCACCGGCCAGGCCAGGCCCTTCTGCTTGTGGAGGAGCACCTGGATTCGCAACTCCTTCATGCGGGTCTCGACGGCGCTGTTGCAAATCTCGCCATCGCCCTGCACGGCATGGCTGTCGCCTGTATAGATCAGCGCTCCCGGCTTCCACACTGGTATGTAGAGCGTCGATCCCTCGGACAACTCGCTGAGATCGAGATTACCTGCGTGTGGGCCTGGCGGCACCGCGTTGGTCACGCCGGGGCTCAAAGGTGGAAAATAGCCATCGGGCGGCGCTACCCCCAGGGTGCCCTGGAACGGCTTTAACGGAATGGTGATACTAGTCGTAAACTTGCTGGTCATGTCGCGGAGATCAAGATCAACGTACTTGACCTGTCCCTGCGGATAGTCCTGCGGAAGCAAGCCTGTCCCGATTGCCGCTGGGTTGTTGAAGACAGCGCCCCATTCGTAGGGTTGAACCCGCTTGTAGCGAATCTCCAGTACGTCGCCCGGCTCGGCCTTGTTCACGGCGATCGGTCCGATAACCGACAGTGGCCCCTTTCCAGGATTGTTCATCCGGAGCTTCGCCAGCCTGTCGATCGGCACGCCGGGCTGCAGTTCATTGAGAAAGTGCGACCAGGTTTCGGGAAAGCTGATGAAATCGCCCGAGTCGATTGTGAGAATGGGCGGCAGGTTGGTGTCGAACACACCGAGCCGCACCGTTTCCTTGGTCGAGGGCACCACATGCACCCGGCCTTCATCGTGACGAGACTCGCGCTTGCGATCCACACCAGAGTGACCTGTTCGTGCAAGCTTGCCGAACCACGGATCGACTGCCGTAAGCACACTCATGAAGCTGCTCGCCTTCAGGAACTTGCGGCGCCAGCGTCCACGTGCCGAAAGATAATTACCGAAACTTTCCCGATCAACTTCGTCCATATATAGGAGGCGATCGGAGGCGCGACTGTCGAAAGCGCGGTCCTTAACGTCCTCGCGGAAAATGCCCACACCTTTTTGGTCGGCGCAACCAAACAGGCTTGCACAGGAGTGATGATACCGGTCTTGCGGCACGTATTCGTTGACCTCAGGGTCTTGCGACATTAATGCCCCCTGAATAATTGCGGGAAGAAATGCGGACAGACGGGACGTTTCCCATTTAATCGAGACTGCCGGGGCGATGTCAATCCTCAGTGGTTCCACAGCCCCATTGTGACATCTGATCTTGCGCACAGCTCCCCTGAGGCGCGGCAAGCGTCCCTCATTCGAAGCGGCGGCGCATCCGGAAAAAGCGCGCCAGCTTTACGAATTTTTTGTAGACCAGATTCGCGCCGCCGGACTGCGCTGCGAGACCGGGCGCTTTCAGGAAATGATGACGGTCGAGTTGGTGAACGAGGGGCCGGTGACGATTGTGCTGGATTCCGGGAAAGCATTCTAGAGGGGTCTGGGTGCGCCATTTCTCGCGTCCTTGCGAGAAAAGAGGCTTTTAGCTGACAGCCCAATATGTGATGTAGATGTGGGCCGCTCGCCCACCCGCCAGCTCAACGAGTTCACTTTTTTCCCCGTTTGCGTTTAGGACGCGGGCCAAAACCGGTGGCGTCGCGTTTCACACTTCCGCTTCCGAATACCACGGAGTCCGGGTCGTTCGGGCCTATTTCATCCGCACGGCGAAAATGGATCGTATTCTTAATGATGCCCAGTTCGACCAGTGGCGTCGCTACCGACCCGTCAGGTTTCAGCACTGCGGGGACTAAGCGATAGGTTTTCTCGTGGCGATACGCCTCTTTGAACATCTCAAGATTGTTAGAGCCCGGGGCGGGGTTCATACGGTTCAGGCGGCTTATCATCATAAACATCGAATTCTTTTCGTCCACGACCAGACCCGCGTCTTTGTACCTCTTCATCGTATTCTCAATATCGATGCCTACTTGGACGGAGTATCCCGGGAGCTCGCCTTTCACGTTCCCTTCGACAATCGAGATCCGTAGCTCTTCAAACCTGTCGCGTTCGCCGTAACGCTTGTGCCAGTCCTCGAAGATTTGGCGTGCAGGCTTCTCATTCAGGAACGCGAGGCCGAGAATTGGCGGCCCTCCTTGAGGGAAGAATCCCATGAAGGTTCCTCGCCATTTCGCCGCGTCCCACAGGTCCACGTTAATTGGGCCCGTCACATAGAGCGAGAGATTGGTTCTTACCTCCTTTTCTGGAAGCGGACGTACCGGGCCTAACTCCGGCTTTGGGATCCCTGGCCTGTCTAGTAGGCGTGCGTAAAGCTTGCCATAGTCGGCATCTAGGACGTAGTGAGTCGCGGACTGTAGCGGAGTGGGAATGAACTTTTTGTCTTCTTTTCTAAGGAGAACAGGTATGAACTTATGGTTTGCTCCAGCATTGTACATGTGCTGGTAGATGAGTCCGCCCTCCCACCTCACGCCAGTTCCGGCACCAGGACCGTCGTCACCCATCAGGCGCTTGTAGTAGTCCTCTGTACAGATGCTAATTACGAGTCTGGCATCCCGTATCTTGCGATCCATCCAGCGGGGCCAACCCTCCGGCGGAGACTGTTCGTTTTGATCTAACACGCAGTCAATGCCTTCTGACCGTAACCTATTCGAAAGAGTGAGTACCGCTTCCACATGGTGGTCGCTATCCCAGCTATAGCTTATGAACACTTCACCAGGAGGAGCCTTCAATTCGGGTTTCTCGTCGGTCATCTCCCACCCAGAATACAGCTAAGCGCAAACGACTCAACCCAAAACTGTGCCGGGTGCCCCATTTCTCGCGTTCTTTGCGAGAAGTGGGGCTTTTCGCTGGAGGGTCACCAAGAGAGATAACAGTACTGGGAGTTTGTTAACTAACTCCTGACGCACCTCCTGAGTTTGGTACCAAACAAACCAGCCGTCTTGGAAACGCCGCAAGCCGTTTTGGAGACGGTTACCTGCTTGACAAACTTTCAAACCGTGATACCGTTTTTGAAACTGGGACATAAGTTGAAAGGCAAACTATGTTCCCGGACCTTCCCGACCTGGATCGTTACTTCAATCTGGCAGAGCATGTTGCCTTTCGCTCCTCACTCCTAGTCTTGCTGCTGCTGGAACTCTATCGACTTGTTCGGCGGAGGTGGAGGAAGCGGTGAGGGATTGATCACCAGACCAGTACCCACAGAATGTGGCGTTCATGGCTGGGCTGGCGTAAGAGCAGCGGCCTCGCTCTTAGCCCACGCATTGAGGTACCTATTGAACGCATGTGCCAGCGAGGTTATCCAGTCGTCGAAGTCATTGCCGAGCGTAAATGCGTTCATGAAGCGTGGGTCAAAGTAGTCGGCTTGGTAATGGTAAACCCCGTGGCGGAACCGCCTCAGCACCTTCAGATGTGGAGAGTTCAGAAGGGCATCTATTTCGGGATCAACCAGCTTCAATTCCTGCCAGCCTTCGCAAACCACATAGAGCCCGGCGTACCAGTAGCTCAGATACATGAAGGCTTCATTGGCCGCTTCATTCTCGAAAAAACTGGGTGTGGGTGAGAATCGTTGCCCAGTTTTCTCATAATGGTCTTGCATGGTGATAGCCCATAGGAAATAACGGTGCAGGCTGAAAATCTTGAAGACTTCCGGAACAGGTGTGCTCATCTGATTTGCTCCAAGCCTACCCCGTCGGCTCTTTCTCCGGGCTGATGAGATAACCGTGCCGGCTCGTTTGAAGGCAATGGACTGTCTGAAACCGTAACTTGGGGATCTCCTTGCATTGAACAGTTCTAGACCCGTTCGCCAAGATGCGTGTTCTCAACAAAATTTCCTGTGTGATCGAAATCAAAGACGCTGAAGTAGATACGGCCGGAGAGGCTCCTGTATTCGCATCGAAGACTCCGGCTGCTGCTATCCAACCAAACCGTGGCAGGGACTTCCGGTTCACGCGTCCGGACGTGTAGAACTCGCGTCTGCTTGGGCTCCAGAAATACTATTCGATCAAACCCCAGACCTGTAAGATTCTGACGAGCTATCGATCCCCTTGGCACTGACATCAACTCCAAGTGCAGTGCTGGACCGCTTCCAATGTTGAGGAGCTCCACAAGTTGACTGTTCTCAAGAAGGCGAGCGATCAGGGCAGGTTTTGTCTGCGCCTCAAGCTGCTGCTGACCGACTTCCACTTGCCTTTCGGCTGCCTGGCGTGTCCTTCTCGTCTCGTGTAGATACCACGCGATAAGGCCAGCGTTCAGGGTAAGGAGACCCACTTGCAACCACTCCGTTGTCGCGCTCATACATTAAGGAGTGTAGCCCGCTTTCTAGACTGAAACAAAATCAGTTTGGGGCTGGCTCACCCTCGGTCTTTCTCGGCGGGCACCACAATTGAGGCTGCCGCACCTTTCGCGGTTTTCGAAAAGGTGCGCATCCGTCAGCCGGGGCCTGGCCCACCCAGGTCCTTCACCTGCGAGCCGCGGCCAGGGTCCCCACCGCGCTCACTTCCAACGTCGGCGGTCTCCGGCTGGAACGCGGCTTGGGAGTAACCGTAATCCGCACATCATTGCCCAGCAAGAGCAGAAACCCGACCAACCGCTCGACGGAGAAATCAGCAAGCCGCCCCCGCTTCAAGGCGGAGACTTTGGGTTGATCCACGCCTAACACCTTCCCCGCCTGCACCTGGGTCAGTTTGCGCTCCTCGATGATGTCAACGATCCGGTGCGCCAGGTCCGCCTTGGCCCGCGCCTCCTGAGGATTGGCTACGCCCAGATCGGCGTAAACGTTCCCGCTCCCCTCCACGTACCCACCCTTTTTCATCAAGATTGGTGCCGCCTCTCCAGTTCCACCACCTGCGCCAGACGTCTTTCCACCAGCGCGATTTCACGTTTCGGAGTCGCGATTGAACTGGAGAATATGCTACTTCTGGCATACTGTAAAGTCGAAAAGTGTACGCTCCGTCGTGATGCAGCCGAGGGCTTTTTGCAACAAGCTGACGGTATTACCGAGGGAGCAGATTGCACCGGCAGTTCTCCACAGCCCCGTTGTGACATCTGACCTTGCGGTCGTACCACTTTTCGGTTCATCATTGTCCCAGCAGAGGCAGTACACGCAGCAACAGCGACAAGGACGCTCCCAGTCAAGAGTCGACCCGTAAGTCCTGCGCTGTCTAGATTTTGGTATCCAAGTTCTTTGACATCAAGATTTTGCCGGGAATTTTTCGCTAACCCGATGATTCCAGATATTTTAGGAAAATGGGGGGGAGGGGGTACCCCATAGTAAAGTAGTAAACTTCCGGCGCCGCTCCCCCAACCCGAAACTCCCGCCGCAAGTTTATTTCAGGGAGACTTCCAGAGGCTACCGAGCTTCGAGAATCGCATCCGCCACCCGCGCCGCTTCCACCGCTGCTTTCACATCGTGCGTTCGCAAGATGTGCGCACCTTTGAGAATCAGGGCGGTGTGAGCGGCCAGATTTCCGTAGAGGCGATCGGCGACAGCAGCATCTTTTCCGTCTTTCGCCAGGGTGCGGCCGAGAAACGATTTTCTCGACGTTCCTGCCACCAGGGGAAAGCCCAGCGATTGCAATTCCTGAAAGCGCGCCAGCAGCGGATAGTTCTGCTCGAAGTTTTTTCCGAAGCCAAAGCCGGGATCGACGGCGATCCTTTCCCGCCGCACACCGGCCAACACGGCCGCTTCCGCCCACTCCCTGAGTTCGCGCTTGACCAGCAGAACGATATCGCCGGGCGGCGGCAGAGTCCGCCATTCTTCGGGACGGCCACGCATGTGCATCAGAACAGCCCCGCATTTTAGTTCGGCGATCGTTCTCGCCATTTGCGCGTCCCAGCGCAGGCCGCTGACATCGTTGACGATCTCGGCTCCGGCTGCCGCCGCGGCGCGCGCGACGCTGGCTTTGTAAGTGTCGATCGAGATGACCGCAGCCGGACGCTGCTTCTTGAGTGCTGTGATCACCGGCAACACCCGGCGCAACTCTTCCTCGGCACTCACCGCGATCTTGGCGCCGGGACGGGTGGATTCTCCGCCAATGTCAATGATGTCAGCTCCCTCGTCGAGCATCTGAACCGCGTGGTCGGCGGCTTTGCCGGAATCGAGGTAGAGGCCGCCGTCAGAAAAAGAGTCGGGCGTCACGTTGACGATGCCCATGATCAGCGTGCGCTTGCCCAGTTCCAGCGAGCGCGAGCCGAGGCTCCACTGAAAGACAGCTCTCATGCGGCAGATTCTAAATGAAAGGAGAAAGTTAAACGTGACTGCGATGAACTCCGGCTACCTGCGCCGCACAGCCGCTTCTCGCGCACGCATGCTCCGAAGCGCGCCGGGACCCGTGCCAGTCGGTGGTTTGCGCATTCCGTCGAGCAAATCCTTAAGCACGATCGCGTTGTTGCGTCTCTCGTTCTTCGAGGCATACAGGAGTGTGAGGCGCTTCCTCTTGTGGGCCAGGGAGTAAAGTTTCTGCAAATCTTTTTCAGCCTCCGGACGGGCCAGTTCTTTCAGGTAGCGCTTGCGAAAGAGCAGCCAACGGTCCGGCTGAGTGTGAAACCACTTCCGAAGTTCGTCGGAGGGAGCAAGATCGCGAAGCCACTCATGCATGGCGATCTCAGTTTTTCGGAGACCGCGCGGCCACAGGCGATCCACAAGAACGCGCGCTCCGTCAGAGCGCGACACCGATTCGTAAACCCGCTTCACCGCGACCGGCATGGCTTTCGGCTTTCCTCTATCATTGTAAGTCGAGTGGAATTGCGGCGGCTGTGGGAAACTGGGCACAAATGGGGCGAGCGAGTGATAGTGATAGAGATGCCAGTAAGAGAGGCAGTCGAACGGCAGCGTGATCGGAAGATCACCTTGGACCGGCGTTGGATTGCGGTGGCCCTAGCCGCATGCCTTGCGCTCGCTTCACTCGCGGGTTGCGACGTGGAGCGGCGCAAATCAGACGCGGAACTCGGCCTCAATCCACAGCAGGCCGTCGGACGCAAGATTTATGACAACTACTGCGACCGCTGTCACCGGCCCTATTCCACGAAAGGGAAAAAAGGCCCGGGCTTGAAGGGTGTGTTCCAGAATAAATATCTTCCCCAGACGGGGCTGCCCGCAAATGACGACCGTGTGACTGACATTATTCGCAACGGCCGCCCCGATATGCCGGGCTACAGCCAGGTGCTCAGCTCACAAGACATGCAGGATCTGCTCGCCTACATGCGCACGCTGTAAGCCTGGCAGCTTGAACCAGCCGTGCGTTATTCATTCCCTTCGTGGGATAATCTCCCCGTGAAACGCACCGCGGCGTCGGAGATTTTTCGCAAGCTTCCTTCCGTGGACGATGTGATGCGCGGCCCCGCGGTTCTCGTACTGGCGGCGAGTTACGGCCATGATTCCGTGGTGGACGCTGCGCGCGCCGTGCTGGCCCGTATGCGGCAGGAGATCGCATCGGGGCTGCTCAACGAGGATGCGCTGCAGCTTGCGCTCTCGGGACTGGCGGACGCCGTGGAGAACCAACTTCGCCAGGCGCTGGGCTATTCTCTGAGGACGGTAATTAACGCCACCGGCGTGATCCTGCATACCAACCTTGGCCGCGCTCCGCTGGGCGATGCGGCGATCGAACACATCAGAGAAACGGCCGCGAGTTATTCCAATCTGGAGTTTGACCTGGCGGCTGGCGCTCGCGGCAAACGCGATGTGCACGTGGACCGCTTGTTTCAGCGATTACTGACCGAGGAAATAAAGACCGGCGAGGTTCGCTCGGTTGGACGGGCAAGGGTGCCCGTCCCCACACGAGCAGTCTCCACCCAAGCAAATGTCGCGACCATCGTGGTCAACAACAATGCGGCGGCCGTGTTGCTGGCGCTGAATACGCTGGCCGACGGCGGCGAAGTCATCGTCTCGCGCGGCGAACTGGTGGAGATCGGCGGCTCGTTCCGCATTCCCGATGTGATGGCCAAGTCGGGAGCGATCCTGCGCGAAGTAGGTACAACGAACCGCACCCGCACTGCCGACTACGAGCGGGCCATCACGGAACGGACGCGGCTTCTGCTGCGAGTGCACCGCTCGAACTTTGAGATCACGGGCTTCACGGAACAAGCTTCCACGACGGAACTGGTGGCGCTGGCGCGCAAGCGCGGCATTCCGCTGATGGAAGACCTGGGCAGCGGTGCGCTCTTTGACCTGCGCTCGATTGGAATCAGCGGCGAGCCGGGCGTGCTCGACAGCTTGCGCAGTGGCGTCGATATCGTTACTTATAGCGGCGACAAGCTGCTCGGCGGTCCGCAGGCGGGCTTGATCAGCGGCCGTTCGGAGTTGATCGCGCGCATGCGATCCAATTCGCTGTTCCGGGCTCTGCGCGTGGACAAGCTGATCTACGCCGCGCTGGAAGCCACCCTTTTAGAATATGTCCGGCACAATCACGATGCGATTCCCACGCTGCGCATGATGCGGCTTTCGAAAGAAGCGATCGGCGAGCGGGCGGAGGCGCTGGCAGGGAAGGTTGCCGTGCCGAAACTAAAGATTGAGATTCTGGATGGTGAATCTATTCTCGGCGGCGGCGTGGCCCCGTCTTCCGTCCTGCCCACGCGGGTGCTGGCGCTGACCTGCGAAGGTCTTAGCGCCGACGAGCTGGCCGCCTGTCTGCGCGGTTCAGAACCTCCGATCATCGCCCGTGTGGAGGAAGGCCGAGTGTTGCTGGATTTGCGGACGGTGTTTCCGGAACAGGATGCTGCGGTGGTGGCGGTTCTCAATCGCATCGTTGCATGATCGTCTCGCATCGAAACAGCGTTGGCTCTACTCTATACAATCGGACATTCGACCCGTTCGCTGGACGAGTTGGTCGAGGCGCTTCAGGCGCATGCGATTCAAACGCTAGTGGATATTCGTGCGTTTCCCATGTCGCGGCGACTGCCGCAATTCAATCGCGAAGCCCTGGAAAAGAGTTTGCCCGCGGCGGGAATCCGCTATGTCTGGATGAGAGCGCTCGGCGGCTATCGAAAGAAGATTCGTGAAGAGTCCCCGCACGTCGCACTTCGCAATGCAAGCTTCCGGAATTACGCCGACTACATGCTGACCGCGGAGTTCGAAAACGCGATGGCCGAACTGGTTGCGCTAGCCGAAGGCTCCCGTACAGCTTATATGTGTGCCGAGCGCTTACACTTCCGCTGCCACCGCATGCTGGTCTCGGACTGGCTGGTCGCGCGCGGACATGAGGTGATGCACATTGATGGGACGAGTCCAGCAAAACCGCACGGCCTCACCGCGGAAGCGCGGATAGTGGACGGTGAACTGATTTACCGTGGCGACCGCCTGCTGTAGAGTGTCGAAACATAGAGTGTCAAAACATGATCGTCGGTACAGGCATTGACATCGCCGAGGTTCCGCGCATTCGGCAGGCGATCGAACGCTTTGGCGATCGCTTCCTGCAGCGAATCTACACGCAGGGCGAAATCCGCTACTGCGATTCCAAGGCAAATCGCGTAGAGCGCTACGCCGCCCGCTTCGCCGCCAAAGAAGCGGCGATGAAGGCTCTGGGCACGGGCTGGAGCCATGGCGTGCGCTGGCGCGATTGCGAGGTTGCGCGTATGCCGGGCGGACGTCCGACCATCACCTTTCACGGAAAAGCCGGGGAGATTGCCGTCCGGCTGGGCGTAAAGAACGCCGCACTGTCGCTCTCGCATACCGCGGAACAGGCCATCGCGCAAGTCATTCTGGAAAGCTAAAACTTTTATTTAAAGCACACCAAAATACTTTTGTCGTACTGTTCTTTGTGGGTTCCAGCAAGCCTTCTGCTAGACTGGCGCATTCCATTTATCATGTCTGCGACCATTCAGGCTGCCACGACCGTTCCTTCGTCCAAAGAAATTCCCGAACGCACTCTCCTTCTAGGTTTGGGGCTGACCAGCTTTGCGGCATTGTTGCTGGAGCTGGCGCTCACCCGACTGTTCTCTGTGGTGCTCTTCTATCACTTCGCGTTTCTCGCGATTTCGATTGCGCTCCTGGGACTGGGTGCGGGCGGGGTGTTTGCCTGTCTGCTGAAGAAGCGCCTGGCCCGGACCGATACGCGTACCCTGGCAGCGCGCCTGTGCATCGACAGCTCGATCCTGGTCTTCATCGCATTGGAGGTTGTCCTGCATGTCCCGGTAGCGCTCGATATCACCGGCAGAGATTTTTTGCACTTGACCGCCCTCTATGTGGTGGCAGCGCTGCCCTTCTTCTTAACAGGAGTGCAGTTTTCGGTGATATTCGCGCGCGAAACGCGGCGCATTCCCCGGCTCTACGCAGCCGATCTTAGCGGCGGAGCGCTGGCGTGTCTGGCGGTGGTTCCGCTGCTCAACTGGCTGGGCGGGCCGAATACGATTCTGGCGGCCGCCGTGGTAACGGCCGCGGCTGGCATGGTGTGGGCCGCATCCTCAACCGCGCGCAGGGTAGCGGGTGGCCTCGCGGTTGCATTCGTCGTCTTGATCGCTGCGAATCACTCGAGCCGGCTGATTGACGTGGTCTACGCCAAGGGCGTGTTCCGCGACCCGTCCTGGGTGGAGTTTGCCCGCTGGAATGCGTTGTCGCGCGTGGAAGTGGATCGTCAGGATGAAGGCAAGGCCATCGTGATCGACGCCGACGCTTCCACCTACATCATGAATTGCGACCTGGCGCACTGGCACGATACAGACTGGGAACACGACCTGATGTCACAGCCGCCGGCGTTGGCCAACGTTCTGCGTCCCCACGGGGAGTTCGCAATTATCGGGCCAGGCGGTGGTGTGGACGTGTTGCGCGCCCTAGCCAACGGCAGCCCCAGCGTAACCGGCATTGAGATCAATCCCATCATTGCCGACACCATCATGCGCGGCCGCTACGCCGACTACGCCCAACATCTCTACGAACGTCCGGAGGTGCACATTCACGTGACCGACGGCCGCTCTTATCTGCGCTCCACACCGCAGCAGTTCGACGTGGTGCAAATGACGCTGGTGGATACCTGGGCCTCAACTGCGGCGGGAGCGTTCGCGTTGAGTGAAAACAATCTCTACACCGTGGAAGCTTTCCGGGAATACTTCCAGCATCTCAAACCGGACGGCATGATCGCCATCACCCGCTGGGAGTTCCGCCAGCCGCGCGAAGCACTGCGGGTAGTTGCGGTGGCGATGGAGGCATTGCATAGTCTTGGCGTTGCTGATCCCGCGCGTAACTTTGTCGTGGCTTCGCAAGGGGCGTTCGATGAAGACGGAATTCCAGTGGTGGTGCTGGCCAAGAAAACCGCGTTTACCGCGGAGGAAGAGTCCGCAGTGCAGGCCCATTTCGACCAATATGACGAACTCCATCCGCTCTATCTGCCTTCAGAGCCTGCAGTAAATCAAACAGGCCATAATCCCTTTGCCGATCTGATCGCGAGTAACGATCCTTACCGGTTCGCGCAAAGTTATGCCTACAACGTGGCTCCAGTCACCGATAACGCTCCGTTCTTCTTCTTCACTCTCAAAGCCGGACAAATCCTCGGCCAGAAGGGCCTGCGCCAGGCCATTGACTGGAAGGTGAACCTGGGAGTGCTGGTGCTGATTCTTGTGCTGGTCATCTCTCTGGCAGCAGTGCTGGGCTTTCTGATTCTTCCCTTGGCGCTCCAGGGAGGCCGTCAGTCGCCGGTTCCGCTGCTTTATTTCGTGGCGGTGGGTCTGGGCTACATTCTGGTGGAGATTGCATTTATCCAACGCTTCGTGCTTTTTCTTGGACACCCGACGTATGCGCTGACCGTCGTCATCTTTCTTCTCATGCTGTCTAGCGGGGCCGGAAGCTTGCTTTCGCGCCGCTGGCTCCCTCGCACCGAACTAGCATGGATGCCGCTTGTGCTGGTGATCGTCGCGCTTGTCGCCCACGTGTTTTTTCTTCCCCACGCACTGGCAGCCTGGGTGGGACTGAGGTTTGGCTACCGCGTGGTGGTCAGCGGCATGCTATTAGCGCCGCTCGGCTTCGTGATGGGAATGCCGTTCCCGACAGGCTTGCGCGCCCTGGCAGCGGACCCTCGCCTCGACGTCCCCGGCCCTCTAACTGGCAAGAAGGAGGAGAAGGACAAAGACGACAAAGACAAAGACAACGCGGTCGAGTGGGCTTGGGCGATGAATGCCGCGGCCAGTGTGCTCGGTTCCGTGCTGGCCATGGTGATCGCGATCCAGTTTGGCTTGAACGTAACCCTGGCTTGCGGAGTCGCAGCCTATCTGCTCGCCTTATTGCTGCTGCCGGCCCTTCTCCCGCAACGCGCCTGAAAGGGGCTCAGGGTTTGTTATCATGCTGCGAGGGACAGCAGCGCTTGTAGCTGTTCCGCGCGCCGCCAAAGACGACGCGGATGGCGGTCGGAGGAAATCATTTGCCGAGCCAGAAGCAGATCAAATGGTCCCAACTTCGCGTCGGTATCACAGTGATTTTCGCCAGCCTGGTGCTGGCGCTGCTTTTATTTCTGATGTCGGGAACCAGCGGTATCTTCTCGAGACGAATCACGCTGGTGTCATTCTTCGACAATGCGAGCGGGCTGCGGGTGGGCGCGCCGGTGCGGCTCAGTGGAGTGGACATCGGCAACGTTTCGGCGATTCGGATTGTGCCCGATAAGGACAAGCAGGCCACTCCCGTCGAAGTAGTCATGAAGGTGAGCATGAAGTACAGCTTCAACCTGCGCCGCGATTCGATGACGTCTCTGGATACGGCCGGCGTGCTGGGCGAAACTTTCATGGATATCGACAGTGCGCAGGCCATCGGCCCGCTGGCGCAGGATGGCGACACGCTTCCCACCCGCGTGCATCCCGACTTCAACGAAGTGGTGCGTTCCAGCCAGAGCACGCTGCAGAACATGGACGCGCTGCTCAAGCGCGCCGACCGCATCCTCGCCTTCGCCGAAAGTGGCAAGGGCTCGCTGGGAAAATTGATTTACGATCCCACTCTGTATGACCGGTTTTCGCAGACGGTTACAGATTTCAAGGGAATTGTCGATCAGATCTCCAAGGGACAGGGCAGCCTGGGCCGGTTGATCAGTGACGATGATGCCTACAACAAGGTCACCGCCACCCTCGACAAGATGAATGCATTGGTGGACGACCTGCAACAAGGCAAAGGCACAGCGGGAAAATTCCTGAAAGACCCGTCGCTCTACAACAATGCCAACGATACCGTCGCCAACTTGAAGAAGGTGAGCGAAGACCTGAATGCGGGTAAGGGGACGGCTGGAAAGTTTCTCAAGGACGAGGAACTGGCAAAGAAGATTGACACCACGATGACCAAGCTGGCCGCCCTGACCAGCCAACTCGAGGCAGGCCAGGGGACGGCTGGGAAACTGTTCAAAGACGAGACGCTCTACAACAACGCCAACCAGATGTTAGTGGAGACTCAGGGCCTGATTAAAGCGATCCGGCAGGATCCCAAGAAGTATCTAAGCATCAAGCTGCACATCTTCTAATCTTGAATACCGCATGGACAGTCATCCCGAGCGAAGCGAGGGACCTTGGTTCTTGCCTGCACCACCAGTACTTGCAGCCCGAGGCAAACACCAAGGTCCCTCGCTTCGCTCGGGATGACCGCCGTCAGGGGACAGGCATCAGTGCTCTCCGATGCCGAACACCGCGCTCAGCAACAGAATCGTGAGCACTCCAAACGAGATCGCCCCGTACTTCCAATCCTTTTCGCGCAGGAACAGAACGCCCGCAACCGCCACGCGTACTACCGGTGTGGCCAGCATCAGGAGCACGCCCGCGCGTTCGATCTCCCCCGGAACGCGGCCAGGGACGAAGAGTCCGATCAGTAATCCCGCCAGCATGATGAAGAAACATCCGAATGCTCCCACGCGCAATACCAGGGCAACCACGCGATCGAAGCCGGGATCTCGCAACTGGCTCATGCGGAGCCTCCCGTGAACAAGTGGACGCACAGGTGTCCGGCGAGGTACAGCATTATCCCAACCAGAAGATAAACGACGTATTTTGTTTGAATGCGCGGCGCCAGGCGAGCGCCCAGCAGTGAGCCCAGAAACACGCCAACCGCCAGCGGAGCAGCGATCTCCACCAGAATATCTCCGCGGCGGTAATAGACGATGGCGCTGGCCGCCGCCGTCACTCCGATCATGAAGTTCGAGGTGGCCGTGGCCACCATCAGCGGAATGTTCATAAAAATGTACATCACCGGAACTTTGATGGGACCGCCGCCAATGCCGAGTAAGCCGGAGAGTCCGCCGGCAATCAGCGATGCGCCTAGGCCGAGAGGATAGCGTTGCGGCTCGTAAGGTGGAATCACGGTCTCACCGTTGTTCCTGACGGGAGCCTCTTCTTCATCTTTTACTTTGCCGCCGCGCAACAGAATTGTGACGGAGCTGTACAACAGGAAACCGGCAAAAATACCCTCAAGCACATTCCGGTTGAAGTAGCCCACCAGATAGGCGGTAACGGCGGCGCCAAGAGCGGTAGCCAGTTCGAGAGTCATGCCGAGACGAATGTCAGTGGTGTGGCGCTGAAGATGGACTGAGGAACTCGCGGCCGAGGTGGTGATCACGGCCACAAGACTCGTGCCAATGGCCTGCCGGATGGGAATTCCAAAATGCAGGGCGAGGATGGGCGAAAGCAGAATGCCGCCGCCGATGCCGGTCATCGCTCCGAGCAAGCCCGCGAAGAAGCCCAGCAGCACCAGGAGCGCGCTCAGCATGCCGGCGTCTTAGGACACCATCCGCGGGGCCGCTGTGGACTCAGCCTGCTCGTGCGCGTGATAGCTTGACCGCACCAGCGGGCCGGACTCAACGTGGCGGAAGCCGAAGCGCAGCGCTTCTTCCCGCAACTCGCGGAATTCCTCAGGCGTGTAGAAGCGGGCGATAGGCAGGTGATCGCGCGAGGGACGCAGGTACTGGCCCACGGTTAGAATGTCAACGCCGCGGCCGCCGAGATCGCGGAACACCTCGATCAGTTCTGCCGTGGATTCGCCCAGGCCGACCATGACGCCACTCTTCGTCACCATGCCGGGAGAGAATTTCTTGGCATTCTCCAGCAGCGTGAGGGTGCGCTCGTAGCGGGCGCCCGAGCGTACTGCGCGATAAAGACGCGGCACGGTTTCGGTATTGTGGTTGAGAACATCGGGTTGCGCGTCGAGCACAATCTTCAAGGGTTCTTCCAGGCCTTGAAAATCGGGGATCAGCACCTCGATGCGGCAATCGGGAATCAGCTCGCGAATCTCGCGAATGGTCTCCGCGAAAACTCTGGCGCCGCCGACGTTGTCGTCATCACGATTCACGCTGGTCACGACCGCATGTTTCAGGCCGAGCGTGGCCACAGCCTCAGCTACACGCCGCGGTTCGTCCCAGTCGATCGGCTCTGGACGGCCTTTCGGCACGGCGCAGAATCCGCAGCGGCGCGTACAGATGTCGCCCAGCAGCATGAAGGTCGCGGTCTTGTGGTTCCAGCACTCGCCGATGTTAGGGCATTGTGCCGATTCGCACACTGTGTGCAATCCCAATCCCCGCGCCAGTTTCTTGAGGTTGTGAAAGTTGTCGCCGACGGGCGCTTTGGCCCGCAGCCAGTCCGGCTTGGGCACGCGCAAGGGCGGGTTGACCTCGATCTGGATGAGTTGAGAAGAACCGGCCATCTGATTAATCTTATCAGTTCAGGCCGACGGACTTGTAATGGGGGTATGCGACATCGTATGCTCACCCTCCTACCGTGCAGCCGAACACTAAAGTCTTCCTGAGTTCCACCTACACCGACCTTGTGCAGCATCGGGAAGTTCTGATAGATACCCTGCATAGGTTTGATCCGCCATTAGAGCTTTGCGCGATGGAGTTTTTCGGCGCTAGCGAACGAAATCCGATCGCTATTTGCCAAGAGAAAGTCGCGGCATCCGACATTTACGTTGGGCTGTTCGGCTGGCGTTACGGTTTTGTTGATAAGCGCATGCGAATGTCCGTCACAGAAATAGAATACAGAGCTGCTCTGACGCACGACATTCCAACCTTCCTGTACCTGATGTCCGAGGCCTACTCTATTACCCCCTCCGCCGTTGACACAGGGCGAAAAGGAGCGGCAATTCGACGGTTACGGGCGGAGGTCCAGCAGCGGCACACAGTTCAGTTCTTCACAACGCCCGAAGATCTTTCGAGGCGCGTGGCGACTGACCTCGCAAACAGGTTACGGCAAAGCTTGCCCTCTCGGACGGCCCGCCCTGGCCCCCCCGGTCCAGTTGAACCTGACATCAATTCGCAGCATCCCTTTATCCTATGTCACCAAGTTAGTGCATCTCGGATCCCGGATCTGTCCAACGTAGCGTTGTACATCGACGTCTACGAGAATGACCCGCGCGAAGAACGACGAATTCTGACGAGTATTGATCGCGTCATCTATCAGTTGCACAGGAGCTTCCCAACACCGGTCACGGCCATGCAGAATTGGTGGGAGCACTTCCGGATCGACTTGCGAGTCTGGGGCGAATTCTGGGTGCAGGCCACTATCCTGTTCAAGGATCGCCGCCAGCCCGCGGTTCTTAAGAGGTTTATTAACCTCGAACTTCCGCCTCCTCTTTCACGACCAAAGCGAAGAGTTTCGCCGTGAGCGCAAGCCAAGCAGGTGACATCCCTTCTTGCCGTGCCCGAATGACGGGCAAAGCTGGGAACTCAAGCCGTATCCCGTTAGCCGACCTCAACCAGACCGTAGGTATGCTGCCAACGTGTGCGGAGCGCGACCAGCGCGCGACTGATTTCCACCTGCGTGACTTCGGAGTTGGGTCCAGCCATCACCGCCGCGGCTTCGCGTTTGGCCAGTTCCAGCAACTGCCGATCGCGAATTAGGTTGGCCACGCGAAAACTCGGCATCCCGGCCTGCCGCGTGCCGAAAAACTCTCCCGGCCCACGTAGTTCGAGATCGAGTTCAGCGATCTGGAAGCCGTCGTTGGTACGCACCATGGCGTCGAGGCGGCGCTCGCCTTCTTCCGTCACTTTGCCGCCGGTCATCAGGATGCAATAAGACTTCGCCGCCCCGCGCCCAATGCGCCCACGCAACTGATGAAGCTGCGCCAAGCCAAAACGCTCGGCGTGCTCAATCACCATCACGGTCGCGTTCGGCACGTCCACACCAACTTCAATCACTGTGGTCGCAACCAGAATCTGCAGCTCACCTTTCTGGAACATGCGCATGACCTGATCTTTTAGCTCGGAATCCAGGCGGCCGTGCAACAGCCCGACCTTCAGGTCAGCGAACACCTTCCCGCTGAGTTCGCGGTACATTTTGATCGCAGCCTTTAGCTCAGTCTCCTCATTTTCCGCAATGACCGGGTAGACCACGTACACCTGATGCCCCTTCGCCACTTGCTTGCGCACAAAGTCCCAAACCTCGGGCGAGCGCTCGTCGGTGATTCTTCGGGTGACGATGGGCGTGCGGCCCGGGGGAAGCTCGTCGAGCACGCTGAGATCGAGATCTCCATAGAGGGTGAGCGCCAGCGTTCGGGGGATGGGCGTGGCGGTCATGACTAGAACGTCAGGCTCGGCAAGATTCCTGTCGACTGGGCCAACAGGAGAGTCTGCGCGGGCAGCGGCTTCACCTCGAGCGTCACCTCGACCATCACCGCTACCGCCGTCGCCCGACTTCTTCATCAGCTTCAGACGCTGCAAAACGCCGAAGCGATGCTGCTCGTCGACGATCACCAGGCCCGGCTTCGCGAACTCGACTTTCTCTTCCAGCAATGCATGAGTGCCGATGACGAGTTGCGCGTTTCCCTGCGCGATGTGGCGGCGAATTTCCCGCTTGCGGTCGGACTCCAGAGAACCGGTCAGCAGGACGATGCGGTATCCGGCATTCTCCAGAATTCTGCGTGCGGAAAAATAATGCTGCTGCGCCAGAATCTCGGTGGGCGCCATCAGCGCCACCTGGCATCCGTTTTCAATGGCAATGATTGCCGCCTGAAATCCGATGATGGTCTTGCCCGAGCCCACATCCCCTTGCAGCAAACGCCGCATGGGATGCGGCTTCTGCATGTCATCGGCAATCTCTTTCAGGACCCGCTTTTGCGCCGCCGTGGGATGGAAGGGCAGAATCTTCTTGATCGCCTGCCGCACCCGGTCATCCAGGCGAAAGGCGATGCCGGTTTGCGTTTTCTGCTGGCGGCGCTTGAGTTCGAGTCCCAGCTCGGTGAAAAACAGTTCTTCAAAGATCAGGCGGATGTGCGCGGGCGTGCGGGACGACTGCAAATCCTCAAAGCTCTCCCCAGCCTCGGGCCAGTGCACTTTCCACAAAGCCTCTCGCGGCGAAACCAGCGCCAGACGCTCACGCACGGCTGCCGGGATGGCTTCGGCGAGGTCGGGAGTCAGATCATCAAGTGCAGTGCGAATGACGCGGCGAAACCAGCGCGCGGTCACGCGTCCTTGACCCGCCGACTCATAGATGGGCACGATGCGTCCCACTTCGAGCGATGCCGCAGCCTTGTCATCCGCGGCGTCACCAGGGGCATCGCCCAGCATCTCAAACTGCGGCTGCATGATCTGCAGCTCTCCGCTGCGGGAGTCTTGCTCTACCTTGCCATAGAGTGCGATCAACTGCCCCGGCTTGAACTTGTCCTGCAAGTAGGTGGCGTTGAACCAGAGGCATTTCAGCTTGGATCTCCCCTGCCCCACAGTCAATTGAAAGATGGGCATGCGGCGGGTGCGAAATAGCCCCGAGTTGCGGACTTCGCCAATCACGGTCGCCATCTCGCCGGCGCGCAATTCCGCGATCCCGCGCGGATTCAGCCGGTCTTCATAGCGAAAAGGCAGATAGTTAAGCAGATCGCCCACCGTGGCAATGCCCTTGGTGGCAAGAATCTCGGCCAGCTTGGGGCCAATCCCCTTGACGTATTGCACCGGAGTGGTGAGTTCAAGCATGGCGGAGCTTCTAAAAGAATGTTAGCAGCTAGTTGTTTCAGAAAGCTTCTGCCCGAAATGTAGAAGGCAGATTCCACGGGTGAGCGATAATGGCAGGGTGCCGTTCACCCTCGCACACGGTTCTGCAGTTCTCCCATTTCGCGGTTCCCGACTTGTGTTCCCCGCCTTATTGGTCGGAAGCTTCTCTCCAGATTTCGAGTATTTTCTTCGCCTCACTCCAGAAGGCCGTTTTGGACACACGCTGCTTGGTGCCTTCGTTCTGGATCTTCCACTCGCGCTGCTCGTTTTGTGGCTTTTCTATTCTTTCGTAAAGCTCCCCTTGCTGAAATTGCTGCCCGACGCGGTCATGCGCAGGCTGGTAGATCACCTGCACGAATTTCATTTCGGAGGAGCAGCCAGACTAGCGCTGATCGCGAGTTCCGCTCTTGCGGGAGTTATGACTCACCTGGCATGGGACTCGCTCACACATCCGAACACATGGCCGTATCGACACTGGCGAGTCTTCGCCCAACCTGTGAATCTGCCAATCGTTGGGCTGCTCCCGTTCTACAAGGTCTTACAGCATGGCAGCACGATTATTGGCCTCAGTATCTTCGCGACATGGCTGGCCGCTTGGTATCGCGGATGCGAACTTTCCGGACAGGATCTCCGCAACTTGCTCTCTCCGATGCAAAAAGTAGGGATCAGCGCTGCTGTGTTAAGTGTGGCGGCAGCGGGTGCCATCACGCGCGCGATTCTGGTCGTCGGCGTTCCGGCCGGCCATCCTGCCGAAAGGCGATTCGTGGGAGTGTTGGTGGTTGCAGTTGTCGCGCTGGTCTGGTGGCAACTCCTGGCGTACGGTATATTTCTGTCCAGAGAGAACCAGCATCCGCAGGACGGGCCCACCCACGATGCACCCGGTGTCTAAACCCTCGGTGCTCATAAACCTGCTCCAAGCTCTGTTCGCTATCATCCTCGGCAACGTGGCCTACTTCTTCCTCGCGCCCTCCCTTCCAATGCCGCGCCACAGGCCGTTCCAGCTCGACGTGGGCCTCGCCGTCGATTTCTGGTTCTGCCTGGTTGCCTATGGGCTGATCCGCACTTCCAGAAGATGGAAGTAAAGCCACTCGGAGTCATCCTGAGCGCAGCCGCTTTTCAGGCGGAGCGAAGGATCTCAACCCTTACGAGATCCCTCACCCGGCTGAAGTTCGCCGGGTTTCGGGATGACGCCTTTGTGCGAAGTCCAGACCACATTTCGCCCACTTTATTAGTTACTTTAGGAACCTGCCCAACCGCTCCCGGCACGTTACGATTAGCCTGACGTATGAACAAAATCGCGGTCCTGTACGATGCAGGGCAGGCGGTGCTCTCCACCTTCGATCCGGACGAGGTGTTGCAGCGCATCCTGGCCATCGCACGCGACTACTTTCATCTGCGGAATGTGGCGATTGTGCTGCTCGACCAGCAGTCGCAGGAGTTGTACGTCCGCTCGCAGATTGGCTGGGATGAAGGCCAGGACAAGATTCGGATGTCTCCAAACCAGGGGATCACGGGAGCCGCAGCCTTCAAGAAGCAGCCCGTTTATGCGCCCGACGTCAGTAAGGATCCACGCTATTTCTGCTCCGCCAAGTCCACGCGTTCCGAGCTTGCCATCCCCTTGATGGTGCGGGACGAAGTGGTGGGCGTGCTCGATTGTCAGAGCGACCGCCTCGATCATTTCGACCCGGAGAAGATCGATCTGCTGACGCTGTTCTCCACCCAGGCGTCGATAGCCTTGCAGAACGCTCGTCTCTACTCTCTGGAGCAGCAACGGACGCGGCAACTACAGGCGATCAATGCCATCGCCCAGCAAACAACGGCTGTTCTGGAGCTGGAAGATCTGTTGAGCAGAGTTTGCGGCCTCATTCAAGACGCATTCCGGGTATCGCACGTTTCCCTCTTCTTGCGCGAGGACCACGACCTGGTGCTGCGGGCTCATCACGGAACGCTTACACCTCGCGTCCCCGAAGGCGGCCGCTTCCCGGCCAGCGCCGAGCCCTGGGCGAGCATCCTCGCCAGCAACAGTACGACGATGGAAGGGGACCTATGCAGCGCACCCACCGGCGCGAAGTTCTTCGCGGAATCGGCCTCGCGCATGTGCATCCCCCTGGTCTCGTTCGGACAGACACTGGGAATTCTCGCACTGGACAGCGCGATGCCGGATGCGTTTCGCGACGGCGACCTGCAGTCGCTGGAATCGGTTGCCGACATCTGCGCCACGGCCATCCAGAACGCCCACTATGTCGAGCGCGTAAAACAACTGGCCTACCTTGACGGCCTGACCGGCATTTTCAACCGGCGCTTTTTCGAGCTGCGCATCATGGAAGAGATTGAGCGCGCCCGCCGCTACGGCACGGGTATGGCCGTCATTATGGCCGACATCGATCAGTTCAAGCGGCTCAATGACGAGTTTGGACACGTGCTGGGCGATGAGGTGCTGCGCCAGGTTTCCTCCCTGTTTCACCAGCAATTGCGGAAGATTGACGTGGTGTGCCGCTACGGAGGCGAAGAATTCGGGATCCTGCTCACTCAAACCAACGCGCACCACGCCATGAACATCGCGGAGAAACTACGGAAGATGGTGGCAGGCTGGCAGTTCCCCGGTGTGCCCAGGATGGTCACCATCAGCGCTGGAACCGCCGCCTTTCCCGACCACGGCACCACTCGCGACGCATTGGTGAGGGCCGCAGATTCTGCCCTGTACGCCGCTAAGCAAGCGGGACGGAACCGAGTTTGCCTTGGGACTCTGGGACGCGGCCGCGCAGCAGGTTCTTAAATCACCGGTCAGTGGCTAGTGGCTAGTGGCCAGCGAGAGCGACGTCGGAGTGATTTACTAGCCACTGACCACTGACCACTGATTGCTAGATATCGAACGAGTCCCCAGACATTTGCAGGCGAAGCCGCTCCATCTCTTGCTGCAGCTTCTGGCGGCTCTTCTCGAGTTCTTCCTGAACCTTGGGCCGGACTTGGGACCGCACCTGGGACCGCACTTGCTGCCTTAGCCTCTGCGTTTGTTCCCTTGCCTTTTTCTGCTGGTCGCAGAGAGACTTGCGCATTTCCGCCGAGGCCTCGCGGGTTGCTTCCCTGGCCAGTTCCATCTGGGGCCGAAGCTTGGCAATCTCGGCCTGCACTTCACCTAACTCGATCCGAGTTTCCGCATCCACCTCAGGCGCTTCCAGGCTCTCCTCAATCATTTCGCCGGAATCCTTGCGTTCGGGCAGGGTGATGTTAAGCGTCTGCTCTTTCTTGTCGCGGATCACTCCCACGCTAACCGATCCTCCACTGCGGGAATGCAAGGCATGGGTGAAGTCGCTCGTGTCATGAATGAATTGGTCACCCACGCGGACGATAACGTCTCCAGCGCGCAGGCCGGCTTTATCGGCACGGCTGCCCTTCTCCACCGATCGGACCAGGACTCCATTTCCGTTCTTGGCGCCAAAAAACTCTCCCAGTTGCGGCGTGAGGTTCTCCACCATCAGGCCGCTGCGCACCGACGAATGCACGACCACCACCCCAATGTTCGGAGCATCGAAGTCCGGAAGGTTGGGGATCGGCGGAACCTCAACATGGAAATTCTTGCCCCAGTCTCCTTCCTTCATAGCCTTGTGGGGGAACTCGCTGCGCCGGTCGGCCAGTTGCACCTTGATGCTCATGGGCTGCCCATCGCGGCTCAGTCCCAGTGAGACGATGCGTCCCGGCGGAGTTTCGTGGATCATGCGCTGCAAT
>Ga0210404_10000276_pt1 | contig 30531 bp, 25 predicted proteins | sample IncBWH28MmetaG_FD_155455 | JGI IMG/M metagenome (GOLD analysis project Ga0210404, IMG submission 155455) | Forest soil microbial communities from Barre Woods Harvard Forest LTER site, Petersham, Massachusetts, United States - Inc-BW-H-28-M | ecosystem: Environmental > Terrestrial > Soil >... | reverse complement strand
CCGAACCGGGGGCGCTGATTGGGTTTGCCGGGCCGCGGGTGATCGAGCAGACGATCCGCCAGAAACTGCCCGCGGGATTTCAACGCAGCGAGTTTCTGCTGGAGCATGGGATGCTGGATGCGGTGGTGCCTCGCAAGGAGCTTAGGGCTTACATTGGGCGGGCGTTGGATTTTATGGATGGGGCAGCCATCAGCCATCAGCCGTCAGCCGTCAGCTAAACCGCAGCCGTCAGCCATCAGCCGGCAGCCATCATTTAAACCACTCGAACAGCGATTCGGCAGTTCTTCCCGCTCCTCACGACTCTTGTCTTTTTCTTCTACTTCTGAGGCTGGTAATCTGAGGGGTCAAGCTGATGGCTGATCGCTGACGGCTGTGGGCTATTTTTATGTCTTACGAAACCGCTGTCGCCCGTATGTTTGCGCTCGGCCACGAGCTGGCGCAGACGCCTTCGCACAAGTTCGATCTGGAGCACATGCGGGTGTTGTTGCGGGGGATGGATCATCCAGAGCGGGGGTTCCCCAGCGTGTTGCTTGCGGGGACGAATGGTAAAGGTTCGACGGCGGCGACGCTGGCCTCGATTCTGCAGGCCTCGGGATTGAAAACGGGTTTGTATACCTCGCCGCATCTGGTGCGGATTAACGAGCGCATCCGGGTGAACGGGCGAGAGATCAGCGACGACGAATTCGCATCCCTTCATGCCGAAGTAGATCGGGTTGCGGAGCGACTGGTGGCGCAGACGGAGTTGCCGTGGCATCCCAGTTTTTTCGAGATGATGACCGCGATTGCCTTTGAGCATTTTGCGCGGGAGAAGGTTGAGTTGGCTGTGCTTGAAGTGGGGATGGGCGGCCGACTGGATGCGACGAATGTGGTGGAGCCGCGGGTGAGCGTGATTACCGACATATCGCTTGATCATCAGAAGTATCTCGGGGATACGGTGGGTGAGATTGCGCGGGAGAAAGTCGGGATTATTCGTCCGGGCGGGGTGGTCGTGACCTTGCCGCAGCAGCCCGAGGCCAACGACGTGATCGGGAATACGATTCTGGAACTGGGGGCGCGGGCGGTGAATGCGGTTCCTTATGTGCCGCCGGTTTCGCCTGCTAGTACCCAGTACCTGGTACCTAGCACCGAGCAAGGCAAGCCCGGGTTGGTCTATCGCTACCCGCTGGCGGTTCTGGGCGAGCAGATTCTGGTGGAGACGCCGCTCGTGGGGCGGCACCAGTTGCGCAATGTGGCGCTGGCGATTGCGGCGGCGGTTGAGTTGAATGAGCAGGGATGCAGCGGCATCTCGGCAAAGAGCATTGAGCGCGGCATCCGCGAGACGCACTGGCCGGGGCGGTTTCAGGTGATCGCTGGGCGGCCGGGGTGGCCCGAGATGGTCCTCGATGTGGCACACAATCCTGCAGGCGCGTGGGCGCTGCGTTCGGCCCTTTCGGAGCTGTATGAAGACCGTCCACTGATTTTTGTTTTTGGAGCGATGCGGGATAAGGCAATCTCGGAGATGACGGAGATTTTATTTCCGCTGGCGGAACGAGTGATCGCTACCCGGCCAGGGAATCCGCGGGCGGCGTCGCCTGAAGAGATTCAGCAGGCGGCGGCTCGAACCGGGGTTGAAGTCGAGGCTGTAGAAGAGGTAGATCGCGCCGTGAAGCGGGCCCTGGCGCTGGCGAAGCCGGAGACGGTGGTTGTGGTCACGGGCTCGATTTATCTTGTAGGCGACGTGATGCGGAGTGTTGGCGCGAAAGTTTAGAGCAACGCGTTCCGGCGGTTTTCCCCTAGAATGGAAGTGTGCAGGAAGTGAATTCGTCATCATCGGTGGAAGTGGAAGGCGGCGCGGAGGCGGCGCCAGTGGTTGCGCCGCGGAGAAGTCCGCACGCGATTCCGGGGGAGAAATACGGCTGGTTGAGCCGGCTTCGGTCGTACTTGATTCTCGATCCGCTGGTCTGGCTGTACACGCTGGTTCTGGGAATCCTGGCGCTTCCTGGTGGATTATTTGACCGGAGCGGACGGCGGCTGCACTGGTTTTCGCGGGCCTGGTCGTGGCTGATCATGAAAACGATCCTGTCGCCGGTGAAGGTCACTGGTTTGGACAAGATCGATACGTCGAAGCCCCATGTCTACGCGGTGAATCACGCTTCCGCCATGGACATCCCGGTTCTCTACGTTTATCTTCCGTTTCAATTCCGCATCGTTTTCAAGAAGGAATTGTTGTCGTATCCAATTGTGGGATGGCAGTTGAAGCGGTCCGGGCAGGTTTGCATTGACCAGCAGAAGCCTACCAACTCGATTGCGGCGATCCGGTCAGCGGTGAAGAGCCTGCAAAGCGGCATGCCGCTGGTGATTTATCCGGAAGGCGGGCGCACACCCGATGGCGAGATCAAGCCATTTCTGCCGGGAGCTTTTTTTCTGGCGATCAAGGCGCAGGTGGATATTGTGCCGGTGGCTTTGGTGGGTACGTTCGAACTGTTGCCGATGAACACCTACCACATCAAATGCCGGCCGCTGGAGATGCGGGTGGGGAAGCCGATCTCGACTGCGGGGCTGAAGATGAAGGATTTAGAGGCGGTGTCGGAGAAGGTGCGGAAGGCGATGGAGGATTTGTACTACGCTGGAAGGCCGGTTCACTGACAGATACCGAAGTCCCGATCAAGTATGGACATTGCGGGAATTGCTACCGCCGCCCTAGCAAGTTATACGATTCATTCATGGGAGAAGGAATGCTTTGTTCGCCCGCAGGGAAAACCCCAGGCCGCGCTCGAAATCAGAGAACAAAGCATTTCTAGCCGTTGTGATTTTGAGTCTGCCGACCTTTGTGGCGTTCCTCATCGTGGTCACTGCGATGCGGCACCCAAATATTTCGGTGTACCTGCTAATCCCGCTCACGGCCGTCGCGCCAGCCTGTCTGATTAGCGCAGTCGGTATCGCTATAGCGAAGCGCCATTCCATGGGTCATCAGCTATCCGGAGTCGCTTGGGCCGTGTTGGCTCTTGCTTTTCTTGCCGGAATCGCGGCAATAGGTTTCGTCAAGCTGTCATAGGGCAAGTCTTTGATTGCGAGCCAGAGTCCACCAATGCGACTTTAGGACAGGGCCGAAATCCAGCGCCTAAAGGCGAATCGCGACGGACTCTTAGGGCACGCCCTTCGACTACGCTCAGGGCAGGCTCTGAAGGCATGCCCTGATACGAACCTCATCTCTTCCGAAATCCGACCGTAACTTTTCCCTGTTTCCTGCCGTTATCCCTGTGTAAGACTACTCCGCGCGGAGAATTCGTTGAAGGCTCTGAGGAAAGAAGCGGACGAGCGGCTTCTGATCGAGGCGGCGCAGAAGGACCCTGCGCGCTTTGCGGAGCTTTATGAGAACAATTTCGAGCGGGTGTATGCGTACGTGGTGCGGCGCGTGGGGGATCGAGCGGAGACCGAGGATTTGACCTCCGAGGTGTTTCATCATGCACTGGCCAACTTGCGGCGATTTGAGTGGCGGGGGATTCCATTTGCGGCGTGGTTGTTCCGGATTGCCGCGAATCTGATTTCGGATCGCTGGCAGCGCAAGGGTCGGGAGGACATAGCAGACGAGCCGGAGCGGATCGAATCCGCGGCGGCCAGTGGCGTGGAATTCGAAGAAGTGGAGCGCGGAGCAACGTTATTTCGCCTGGTAGATACTTTGCCGGCCGAACAGCGGCGGGTGGTGGTGCTGCGGTTCGTGGAGCAGAAAAGCATCAAGGAAGTAGCGCGGGAGATCCGCAAGACGGAAGGCGCGGTAAAACAGTTGCAGTTCCGCGCGCTGACAAGTCTGCGGACGCGCATGGAGGGTGCCGATGCCTAAGCGCTCTCTGGGTCCGGGGAAGAACGATCCGCGAAAGAACGACGCCAAGCAGATCGAGCAGCTGAACCGCGCCGTTGACGCTTTGCTGGCACGGGCTGACGGCAAGCCTGCGAAGGTGGAGGCAGGGGTTGAGCCGCTGGTGCGTTTGGCGGCAGACTTGCGCGGCCTGCCGCGGGAAGAATTCAAAGTACGACTTAAGTCCGAACTATTGGAAGGGAGAAAGACTATGAGCACCGTTGCCGAACCAGTTGCGGCCGTACACACGAGCGCTGCGCCGAGACTAACCTTCAAAGATGCCGCCAAGGCGATTGAGTTCTACAAGAATGCTTTCGGAGCGCAAGAAACTATGCGCTTCGAAGCTGGCGGGAAAATTCCCCACGCCGAAATCAGGATCGGAAACTCACCCGTTCTGTTGACGGAAGAGTGGCCGGAAGGGGGGCGGTTCAGTCCGGAGACGCTGGGAAATTCACCCGTCATGATGTCGCTGAGTGTTCCTGACGTGGACAAGTTTTTCGCCCATGCGATTGGCGCGGGAGCCAAGATCGTGATTCCCATTGCGGATCAATTTTACGGACGTCGCGAAGGAACGCTTCAGGATCCCTTCGGTTATCTGTGGTCCGTATCCACTGTGACAGAAGAGATGCCGGTCGAAGAGATGCACCGGCGCATGGATGCGATGATGAAGGGCGATAGCACGACGAAGAAGCCGGCGGTGAGTCCGGTTCCGCCGGGCTTCCACATGGTGACGCCCTATCTGGTGGCGGAGGATGGACCGGCCTTGCTCGAGTTCACCAAACAGGCGTTCGAGGGCGAAGAGACGTTCCGCACGGTGGCACCGGCAGGCGGGTTGCATGCCGAGGTACGGATCGGCGACTCGATGCTGATGGTGGGCGGCGGCATTCCGGGAAAAGAGTTTAAGGCGACTCCGAAAACCCACGCGCTGCATATTTACGTTGAGGACGCAGATGCGGTCTGCCAGAGAGCGGTCGCAGCGGGTGCGACATTGATTGACGAACCGCGGGACCAGGAGTACGGCGAACGCTCCGGCAGCGTGAAGGATTCAGCAGGAAACCTCTGGTACATCGCCACGCATAAGGGAGAGAGCTACATTGCCAAGGGGCTGAACAACGTGAATGCGTATCTGCATCCGCTCCGGGCCGAGCCGGTGATCACGTTCCTGAAGCGCGCGTTTGGGGCGCAGGAACTGGGGAAGTATGCGTCGCCCGACGGTGTGGTGCACCATGCCGAGATTCGCGTTGGCGATTCGGTGGTGGAGATGGGCGAGTCGCAGGGGAAATATGTGCCGATGCCAACTATGTTCTATCTCTATGTTCCGGATTGTGATGCGGTTTATAAGCGGGCGCTGGCGGCGGGCGCGAAGTCGATTCAGGAACTCACAGACCATCCTTATGGCGACCGGAGCGGTGGGGTTGCGGATTCGTTTGGGAATACCTGGTATATCGCGACGCACATCAAGGACGTGTAGCATTGGCGCTCGCTTCGACAGGGAGGGTATATTGGTGCCCTTGCGGGATTCGACCCGCTTCGTGAGGGAATATGGCCGCGAAGAAGAAGAGCAGCATCCCTGCCGACAAGTCGGAGTTGTATGACAAACTGATTGCCACGCATCCGAAGGTAGAGCGCAAGGGCGCTGCCATGGGCTACACCTCGCTCAATGGCCACATGTTCACGCTCCTGGGGCCGTCCGGAGTGCTTGCGTTGCGGCTGCCTGAAGAGGAAAGAGAGAAGTTTCTCAAGAAATACAAAGCGAATCTGCACGAAGCCTACGGGGTTGTGATGAAGGAGTATGTCGCGGTTCCCGATGCGCTGTTTCAGAACACAAAGGAGCTGAAGAAGTATCTTGCGATGAGCTACGAATACATCGGCACATTGAAGTCCAAGCCGACCAAGAAGAAGCGTTGATGCGTTGTTTCCGACTCTCGTCCGTTTGACCCTCGTGAATCCCTCCAATAAACTGAAAGATTCATTACACCTGCAGGTCTCAACCTTATGGCAGATAGCATTCATGTGAAGCTTCCGGACGGGAGCATGAAGGACGTTCCCAAGGGGACGACTGCGCTCGAGATTGCGAGGTCGATTAGTCCGCGGCTGGCGGATGCGGCTTTAGCCGCCAAGACCAACGGCGACCTCATTGACCTTACTCGTCCGCTGGAAAAAGACAGCGATCTTCGCCTTTTGACCGACAAGGATCCGGAGGCGCTGGAGGTTTACCGGCATTCGTCGGCGCATTTGCTGGCGGCGGCGGTGCTGGAACTTTTTCCTGAGACCAAGCTGGGGCACGGGCCGGCGACCGAGAGCGGATTCTTTTACGACTTTTACCGGCCCACTCCCTTTACTCCCGAGGATCTGGAAAAAATCGAGAAGAAGATGCAGGAGTTGGTGCAGCAGAACATTCCTTACGCGCGCGAGTTTCTGCCTCGCGAGCAGGGGCTGGCGGAGTTCAAAAAAGAAGGCGATTTTATGAAGTGCCATTTCATCGAGCAATTCACCAAGCCCGATGAAAAGATTTCGATCTACCGGACTGGCAAGTTTGTCGATTTCTGCCGCGGGCCGCACATTCCTTCGACCGGCAAGATCAAGGCGTTCAAGCTGCTCAACATCGCGGGTGCGTACTGGCTGGGGGATGAGAAGAATCCGCAACTGCAGCGCATCTACGGGACTTCATTTTTCTCGAAGAAAGATCTCGACGCTCACTTGCAGCAGGTGGAAGAGGCGAAGAAGCGCGACCATCGCGTGCTGGGGCAGCAGCTTGATCTGTTTTCGATTCAGGAGCTGGCCGGGCCGGGGCTGATTTTCTGGCATCCCAAGGGCGGGATCATCCGCAAGGAGATGGAAGACTGGATGCGCGAGGAATATCTGAAGCGCGGCTACTCGCTGGTTTATACGCCCCATGTGGCGCGGCGGCAGTTATTTTTTACCTCGGGACACGAGGGCTACTACGCGCAGAACATGTTCGATGCTATGGAGCTCGACGATGCCGAATACCGGCTGAAGCCGATGAATTGTCCGGGGCACATTCTGATCTACAAGGATTCGTTGAAGTCGTATCGCGATCTGCCAGTGCGGCTGGGTGAGTTGGGAACTGTCTACCGTTATGAGCGTTCAGGCGTGATGCACGGACTGTTGCGGGTGCGCGGGTTCACGCAGGATGACTCGCACATCTTCTGCACGCCGGAGCAGGTCGAAGACGAGATTACCGGTTGTCTCGATTTTGCCCTGGATGTGCTGAAGGATTTTGGCTTCGACAAGTTCCAGATCGAGCTTTCAACCTGGAATCCCGACGACCGGAAGAATTTTGTGGGCAGCGAGGAGCAATGGATCAACGCTACCGAATCTCTCAAGAAGGTGCTGGAACACCGGAAAATCGAGTATAAGACCATGCCGGGCGAGGCGGCGTTTTACGGGCCGAAGATTGACATCAAGCTGGTGGACGCCATTGGGCGGTTGTGGCAGCTTTCAACAGTGCAGGTCGATTTCAACCTGCCGCAGCGCTTCGGCCTGGAATACGTGGCGGAGGATGGTTCCCGCAAACAGCCGGTGATGGTGCATCGCGCTCTGTTCGGGTCGGTCGAGCGATTCTTCGGAGTCCTGATTGAGCACTACGCTGGGGCATTTCCGGTGTGGCTGTCGCCGGTGCAGGTGGCGATGATCCCCATCAGCGAACGGCATGCGGAGTATGCGAAAAAAGTGGCGGATCAGTTGAAGGCCATCGGCGTGCGCGTCACCGTGGATGCGCGCAACGAAAAGATGAATGCGAAGATTCGCGAGCATGCTATGCAGAAAGTGCCATTCTTACTTGTCGTCGGAGATAAAGAGGCTGAGGCGGGGAAGGTGAACGTGCGAACGCGCGGGAAAGAGAAGACTGAGGACATGGGCGCGGCGGAGTTTGTGGAGAAGATTAGGAAGCTGATTGCGGAGAAGCGCGCCACAATTTAAAGGCGTGAGGGGGGCGGATGGACGTTTCCGTCGAAACCATTCGAAAGAACTTCCAATCGAAGTCCGACACAGAGCTCTTAGAGCTAGCCAGTGCTGGCGCGGAGATGAGTTCGGAAGCTAGGCATCTGCTGCTTCAAGAACTCCAGAGCCGTTTAGCAAAAGCGCAGCAAGCATCTGAGACGGTTCAGCTAGCCCACGGATGGTATTCAGTCGTTACTCCGAAAACGGGAGTTAGGTTTCCGGAGTCCTGCCCGCGGTGCGCTAGATTGGCGGATAGTCCTTCCATTCGATTTGAATCGCCCGAGCGGCGGAGATTTCGTTTCTTTTACTGGAAGACAACGAGGGCAGTCTCGAACGTGCCTCATTGTTTCGAATGCGCCGCTGAACTAAAGCGATCTCGCACTATCTGCTCGTGGACATGGGGCTTTGTGGGTATGTTGTGGATCGCTATCGCTATCTGGTTTCAGATGCCAAGATTTGTAATTTACGTGGGACTATTCACAGTCTCCGCTCCCTTCGTATACCTCTACGATCGAACATCTGCCGTCAAGCTGGGCGACTTTAGCAAGGAATCCATTGAGTATCGCTTCAGGTCGCACGGCTACGCGAAGGCTTTCGCAATGCTAAATAATGTGCAGACCGAAAATGCGGAGACCCTCCAGGCTGAACTAGAAGAGGCTATATCCCGCATTGACGGGTGAATCCTTTGACTGAAGGCTGTCCTCACATAGGCGTTGCGGTACCATGTTTCCGTGTATGAACTGGCCGAGCGCGTGCTGGCCCATATCCGGCGGGAGGAATTGCTGCGGGCTGGGGACCGGGTTGGCGTTGCGGTCTCGGGCGGGATTGATTCGGTTGTGCTGCTGCGGTTGCTGATGGAGTTGCGGCAGGAGCTCGGCGTCGTGATCTCCGTTGTTCATTTCAACCACAAGCTGCGCGGGGCGGAGTCGGATGCGGATCAGGAGTTTGTTGCGGGACTGGCTCGTGCGCATGAGTTGGAGTTTCACGCAGCGAGCGGCGATGTGGCGCAGCTTGCTGCCGATGAACACTCCGGGATGGAAGCGGCGGCGCGTGAGTTGCGATATGGATTCTTTCGAGAGCTGCTGGGATCGGGTGAAGGGGCTGAGATGCATCCCGGCGCAGAACTGCCTCAGGGGCTAAAGCCCGAGTTACCAGTGGAGCTTATCGGCACGGCTGAGGCCGTGCCCTTTCAAAGCCACATTCAAAGACAACATCAGGAGAGTGGCCTGAACAAGATCGTTACCGGGCACACGCTCGATGATCAGGCTGAGACTGTGTTGATGCGGCTGATTCGGGGTACGGGACTGCGAGGGCTGGGAGCAATTTATCCGCGCATTGTGGTGGAGCACGAGGATGGGGAGAGTCACGGGGAGATCGTCCGGCCGCTGCTCGGGATCCGGCGGTGCGAACTGGAGCACTATCTGGTCGATCTGAAACAGCCCTGGCGGGACGACTCGAGCAACGCCGATTCGAAGTTCACCCGCAATCGCGTGCGCAAGCTAGTCCTCCCGCTGCTCGAGCGAGAGTTTAATCCCGCCGTGATGGAGAGCTTCGCGGAACTGGCGGAGATCGCCCGCGACGAGCAAGACTACTGGGACAACGAAATCTCAGGCTGGCTGGGGACGGTGGTGCAGTGGTCGCAGCCGGAATGGACGCGTGGGCTCCCGGGTTTCGGAGGTCCGCAAGCGCTGGTGCAGATCCAAGATTCCAGGCCGGCGTTACCGGATTCGGAGTTGTTGGCACGAATTGAGGAGCCCGGCCCGGCGGTGATGAATGCCTCCTTGAGCCGGCCGTGGCTGCTGACCGAGCCGCGGGCTGTGCAGCGAAGAGTGGTGAAGGCGATCGGCGAGCAGGCTGGGATTCCGCTGGAGTTCAAGCACATCGAAGAAATCCTGCGGTTCACGGCTGAGGACGGTCCATCGGGGAAAGAGTTGTCGCTACCACTGGGTTGGAGGATGGTCCGTGAGCCGGAGGCTGTGGTTTTCGTTACGCCTGACTTGCGGCGACAGGAGCGGGTTCCGGACTACGAATACTCGCTGGCGGTGCCGGGACGCGTGCTGGTGCCGGAAGTGGGGGTAGTAATCGAAGCGTTGCGCTTTACTTCGAAGATCGCTCCGGAGTCGCGGGTTGCGGAGTATAATCCGCAGCAACTTCTCCGGGCCGAGCTTTTGCCGGGACGGTTGATGGTGCGGAACTGGCGTGCGGGCGACCGGTTTTGGCCGGCCCACACGAAGTCGCCGAAGAAGGTCAAGGAGCTGCTGCAGGAGCGCCATGTGGCGCGTCATATTGGGCAACAAGGACGCAGGCTCTGGCCGGTGGCAGCAAGCGGAGACGAGATCGTGTGGCTGCGCGGATTTCCTGTTCCCGCTCGATTACGCGCTAAAGCGGGGCAGGAAGCGGTGCTGATCCGAGAGATGCCGTGGGCCGTTGAGGAGCACACGATTTGACAGGTTGCAGAGGAAACAACAGCGGCTCAAGCCGCACTGGTTCCGCTGCACTAGCGGCATCGCTGAAGCGATGCCCTGAATCGAATCGTGAGTTTTAGAGCTGTCCGCGAGCGGGAGTTGGTTTACACAGCAGTGCGACGTACGACGGGGAGGCACGCCACTTCATGAACGAGCCGAGAGTCGAGCCACTTCGCCAGGTAATTGCCGCCGAGCAGATCCAGAAGCGTGTGAAGGAGCTCGCGCGACACATCTCCAATGACTACCAGGGGCAGACGATCCAGGCGCTGGCCGTTCTGGAGAATGCGTTTATGTTTATGTCCGACCTGGTGCGGGCGTTGGAGGTTCCCGTGGTGTGCCAGTTCATCAAACCCAAATACAGCAAGCAGCCCAGCAAGCAGCAGGGCAACCAGGCGGCGGAGATTGTGGAGATCTTCTTCAGTCATGAACCGGATATTCGGGGCCAACACATCCTGCTAGTGGAGGGCGTAGTGCATTCCGGGGTGACCAGCGAGTTCCTGATGAACGACTTGCGGGCGAGAGGGGCGGCTTCGGTGAAGCTGGTAACGCTGCTGGACCGCCAGTCAGCGCGCCGCGTGGCCTTGCAGCCAGACTATTTCGGATTTCTGGTGGATGAAACCTTCCTCGTGGGCTACGGGTTAGGCGCCGTGGAGCAGACCAACCGCAACATCCCCTATCTGGCAGCAACCCCAAGTCGCCAGATGACTTAAGTCATACACGTGCAGAGCGGCGCGCGTTTTTCTCTGGGAAAAGGTAGAATAGTGGTCTAGGGAATTTCCGTTATCGAAATTGGCGGAACCGCATCTAATTGAGAGGTAGGAGCCTCGGGGCCTCGAGCGTGATGGTCGGCCCCCGGTTTCTTCAGGAGCTTCGTAGTGAATTCGACAGTAAAAACCGTAGTGTTTTGGGTGGTGATAGGGCTGTCTGCGCTTCTTTTGTGGACCGTGATTCAGCAGGGGCGCAACACGCAGAAGGACACCGAAGAAACGTTCTCCCAGTTCATGACTGACGTGGATCAGGGGAGCGTGCATGATGTCCTCGTGGACGGGATGCAGTTGAAAGGGAAACACCGCGACGGCTCCGCCTTCCATACCACGGTTCCGGCGAATTATCCCGACATGATCAAGTCACTCCACGACAAGGGTGTGGTGATGACGTTCCGGGACGCCAACGGCGGAAGCTGGCCGTTGCAGTTGCTGGGGACCTGGGCTCCGCTGATTCTGCTGGGCGCGCTGTGGTTCTTCATGATCCGCCAGATGCAGACGGGCGGAAACAAGGCGCTGTCGTTTGGGAAGAGCCGGGCCCGACTGCTTTCGATGCAGCAGAAAAAAGTCACCTTCAAGGACGTGGCCGGGGTGGAAGAGGCTAAGGAAGAGCTGCGCGAGATTATTGAATTCCTGCGCGAGGCGCAGAAGTTTCAGAAACTTGGGGGCAGGATTCCCAAAGGAGTGCTGCTGGTTGGACCTCCGGGAACGGGCAAGACGCTTTTGGCTCGAGCCGTCGCCGGTGAGGCGAACGTTCCTTTCTTTTCGATCTCCGGCTCGGATTTTGTCGAGATGTTCGTGGGCGTCGGAGCCAGCCGGGTGCGCGACCTGTTTGAGCAGGGCAAGAAGAACGCACCGTGCATCATTTTCATCGACGAGATTGACGCTGTGGGACGGCACCGTGGCGCGGGCCTAGGCGGTGGTCACGACGAGCGCGAACAGACATTGAACCAGTTGCTGGTGGAGATGGACGGTTTCGAGTCAAATGAGGGCGTGATTCTCATGGCGGCGACGAACCGGCCCGATGTGCTGGATCCGGCGTTGCTGCGGCCGGGGCGTTTTGACCGGCGGGTGGTGGTGAGCCGTCCGGATGTGCGCGGGCGGGAAGAAATCCTGCGCGTGCATACACGCAAGATTCCTCTTGCCGAAGATGTCGACCTCTCGGTGCTGGCCCGCGGTACACCTGGATTTTCCGGCGCGGACCTGGCCAACATGGTGAACGAAGCGGCGCTGGCTGCGGCGCGGCAGAATCGCAAGGCTGTGCTGATGTTCGATTTCGAAGTCGCTAAGGACAAGGTCTTGATGGGCGTGGAGCGCAAATCGCTGATCCTTTCCGACGAGGAAAAGAAAGTCACGGCGTACCACGAAGCAGGGCACGCGCTGGTGGCAGCGAAGTTGCCGGGCTCCGATCCAGTGCACAAGGTCACGATCATTCCGCGCGGCATGGCGTTGGGCGTGACCATGCAGCTGCCGATCGACGACCGGCATAACTACACAAAGGAATATTTGAAGACCGACCTGGCGATTCTGATGGGCGGACGTTTGGCCGAGGAATTGTTCCTCAACCAGATGAGCACGGGCGCGGGGAACGACATCGAGCGGGCCACGGAAATGGCGCGCAAGATGGTGTGCGAGTGGGGCATGAGCGATCTTGGCCCGCTCACCTTCGGCAAGAAAGAGGAGCAGATATTCCTGGGCCGGGAGATCAGCCAGCACCGCGACTACAGCGAAGACACCGCCATCAAGATTGATGGCGAGGTGCGCAAGCTGGTGAACCAGGGATACGAAACGGCCAAGCAGGTTCTGGAAGGCAGCCGCGACACTCTGCAGAAGATTGCGATGGCCTTGCTGGAGCGGGAAGTGCTGGACGCTTCCGAAGTGATGATGCTGGTGGAGGGCAAGGAACTGCCTCCGATGAAGTCGCCGTCCAAGGCCGATGAGGGTGTGCAGCAGGTGTTGAAGCCGGAACCGGGACGGGGCATCGCGAAGGGCGGAGAGAGTCCGGCGCGGGCTTGAAACCAGTTCTCAGTAGTCAGTTCTCAGTTAGGGGCGGCCTCGCGGCCGCCCTTATTTTGCGCAGAATTATCCGTTCACTCTACTCATCATGTGTTCAGGATAGCGAAGTCCGGCGGCGGCTCCCGCGGGGAAGATTTCGTCGATGCGCTGTATTTCCTCCGAACTGAGCTTCAGATCGATCGCGGCTATATTTTCTTCCAGGTATTTGCGGCGCTTGGTGCCGGGGATGGGGACGATATTCCTGTCCTGTGCCAGCACCCACGCCAGCGCGAGTTGAGAGGGTTTGCAGCCTTTCTCCCTTGCGATTTCCTCGATCCGGAACACCAGGTCGAGATTCTTTTGGAAGTTCTCCCCTTGAAATCGCGGAGAGAGCCTGCGGTAGTCGTCCTCCGGAAGATCCTCGAACCGCGTGAATTGACCAGTGAGGAAGCCGCGTCCGAGAGGGCTGTAAGCCACGAAGCCGACCCCGAGGTTGCGGCAGGTGGCGAGGAGTTCGTCTTCCGGTTCGCGGCTCCACAGCGAGTATTCGGTTTGCAGGGCGGCGATGGGGTGAACCTTTACGGCGCGGCGCAGGGTTTGCGGGGAGGCCTCGGAAAGTCCGATGTGGCGGATTTTTCCTTCCTGCACGAGTTGCGCGAGAGCTCCGACAGTTTCTTCGATCGGCGTGGCGGGGTCGACGCGATGCTGGTAGTAAAGGTCAATCGTTTCCACGCCCAGCCGCTTTAAGCTTCCTTCACAAGAGCGCCGGATGTAGTCGGGTTTGCCGTTAACGCCGCGCACCGAGGGGTCGGTAGGATCGCGGACGATGCCGAATTTGGTGGCCAGCACGATCTGTTCGCGCTTGCCCTTGATGGCGCGGCCCACCAGTTCTTCATTTGTGTATGGACCGTAAATGTCTGCCGTGTCGAGAAAGTTGAGGCCGAGTTCGAGAGCGCGGTGAATGGTTGCGATGGATTCATGGTCGTCGCGTCCGCTGTAAAACTCTGACATACCCATGCAGCCGAGGCCGAGAGCAGAGACTTTGAGACGGCTGCGTCCAAGTTCGCGAAATTGCATGATGGCTCCTTGCAAAAGACAAAATTAGCGGATACTGCCCGCACCATTCTAGAGATGCACCGACCCTAGCCTTCGATGACAGGAATTCGTGAGTCGAGTGGTGCGGACGCGCATCATTCACTTACTGGAGTTATCCCTACTGATCTGATCGGCGGAGTCCATGAGTCAGGTGCCAATCTGGTTTGAACGGAAGTTTGAGTTTTCGTTTCCGGTCGAACTACATCCGAATGTGTGCACGCGTCTGCGCGGCACTCCGGCCAGACTGGAAGAGTCGCTCCGCGGCCGTTCTCCGAAACTTCTTATCCGGAGGGTGGAAGAAAAGTGGTCGGCTCAGGAGCACGCTGGGCACCTGCTTGATCTCGAGCCGCTATGGCTTGGGCGAGTGGACGATTACGTGGCGGGAAGCGCCCAACTCACCGTGGCAGACTTGAAGAATCGAAAAACCGACGAAGCCAACCACAACGCGCGCCCGCTGGAACAGATTCTGGCGGAGTTCCGCGGCGCAAGAGCAAAGCTGCTGAAGCGCGTGGACGAACTGGATGCCTCGCTGTTTACACGAGCCATTCCGCATCCTCGTCTGAAGACGCCAATGCGGCTGGTAGACCATTTATATTTTGTAGCCGAACACGACGATCACCATCTGGCGCGAATATGGGAACTGCTCAACGCCACCCCCTAAGCGCTGGACCGGCGGTCAGAGTCTGACCGTGATCAAGGGCTTGGTACGGACCAGTACCTCGCCGATTTCCACCGCGGACACTCCTGCCGCGTGGAGAGACTGCGTGAGCTGGGCGGAGTTTTCGGGTGCGGCCGAAATCAGCAGGCCACCCGCGGTCTGAGGATCGAAGAGAAGCGCTCTCAAGTCTTCCGGAACTCCATCGTTGTAGTTGACCACACATTCTGCAAAGTCGCGGTTGTTTTTGAGGCCGCCGGGGACGTGTCCGGCGCGAACGCATTGGAGAGCTCCAGCGAGAAGCGGAATGCGGTTGGCGTGCAGCCGGAGGGATACGTCGGACGCCAGTGCCATTTCGCGTGCATGTCCGATCAGGCCGAAACCGGTCACGTCCGTCATGGCGTGAATGCGGAATTCCCCCCGCTGAATTACCTCGGCGGCTGGCTTGTTCAGCGTGGTCATCGATTGGATGGCAGCATCGATCCAGGCTGGTTCGGCTTTGCGGTTCTTGATCGCCGTGGAAATCACCCCGGTGCCGAGTGCCTTTGTGAGTATGAGAGCATCGCCCGGTTTGGCGCCGCCATTGGCCAGGATTTTCTTCGGATGGACGAGTCCCGTTACCGCGTACCCGAACTTGGTTTCGTCGTCACGAATGCTGTGCCCGCCGATCACGGTGCACCCAGCCTCGATCATTTTCGAGAGGCCGCCGGCGAGGATGCGTTCGAGGATTTCGAGGTCCGCTTTGTCGGGAAAACATACCAAAGCCAGCGACGTGAGCGGGCGGCCGCCCATGGCGTAAACGTCGCTTAGGGCATTTGTGGCGGCAATCTGTCCGAAGACATAGGGGTCGTCGACGACGGGTGTGAAAAAATCGACGGTTTGGACCAGCGCTTGATCGGGAGCGATTTGATACACTCCGGCGTCGTCGGCGTGGTCAAAGCCGACCAGAACGTTGGGGTCGTGTTGCCGGGCTAATTTCCCAAGCACCGTGTCCAGCGCCGCCGGACTCAGCTTGGACGCTCAACCCGCGGCTTTTACCGACTCGGTTAACCGGAATGGTTTTGTTTCGGACATGGAGTCATTGTACCGAGTTGCGAGTACCTAGTACCCAGTACTCAGTACCGAGTCTTTAATATCGACTGCCGCAGAATGACAGATCGCAAGGGCGGGTAGACGTGTCGCTACTTGAGGGCGACATCGGTGACCTGGATCTCGGGATATTGATGGTTCCACTGGGCGGAGATACTTTCGAACGTTAGCCGGAAGGTTTTGCTTTGACCGGGAGCGAGTGGCGCGACGCGGAAGTCCAACGCCTCGGGATATGGGCCGGTGGTTTTCAACACCTGCAACGGAATTTCTTCCCGCTGGGCGATTTGCCCCATGTCGTCTTTAAATTTGACCTCGACCATCGCGTGCGTGACCGTCTTGTTGCCCGAGTTGGTGACGGTTCCGTCGACGTAGCTGACGGTGGCTCCGACAAAGTTTTCGGCGGCGCTCATTTTGAAATCAGAGAGCTTGAGGTTCGCGGCGTAGGAAGGCGGTCCGGACGCGGTCTTGGGCTGGCTGCGAAGAAGCAGCGCAAGGATAACAGCGACGGCAATGACGACTGCCACGGCAATGGCGATGGTACGCCGGCTGGAATCAGGTTCTTCGGCTACCGGAGTTGGCTGGATGAGGCCGCCCATGCCAGTCGATTGTACGCTGGACGCTAGTTGGCGGTCCTGAAGAACGCGGCCAGGAATAGCGCGCCGAACAGCAGGTCGATGCCGCCGAGTGCCAGATCCTGCGGGTGCAGGCGATTTTGCAGATAGAGGACGATCAGCGTAGCTCCATAGCCGAACTTCTCGAGTACCGAAGGGATCATCATCGGGCGGAGGCGCACCGGGTCCTGGGCAATCACGAAGAACGCGATTTGGAAAGCGAGGCCGACGCTGGCGAAGCCGTAGTAGAACGCGGGATGCGTGATGGGTGGCGGATCATTGCGGCCGATCATATCGAATATGAAATACAGCGGCGTCAACACCAGGACGCCCCAAATGGCAGCGATCCAGAAGACGATCTTGGCGAATTTCATTGCACCCTTGCCTACTCTCCGCCCACAGTGAGTCCGTCAATGCGCAGAGTGGGTGAGGCCACGGAGCCGCGGAATTCGAGATCGTTTGCAATCTCGGAGATGTTGAAGAAGATTTCCTTCAGGTTTCCTGCTACGGTGATTTCTTCGACTGGGTATGCGAACTCTCCGCCTGAGATCCACAAGCCGGAGGCGCCGCGGGAATAATCTCCCGTGACCAGGTTCGCGCCGTGCCCGAGGAACTCGGTGACGTAGAGACCTTCTTTAATTTCAGAAATCAATTCTTTCGGCGTCCTGGCTCCGGGCTGCAGGAAGTAGTTGCCCGGGCCTATGCCCGGGGTGCCCGCGAGTCCGCGGGAGGCGTTGCCCGTAGTCTTTAGGCCCAACTTCTTGGCGGTGTAGGTATTCATCAGGTAAGAACTCAGCACACCGTTCTCGATAACGACAGTCCGGCGCGTGGGCACGCCTTCGCCATCGAACGGGCTGGTACCGAAGCCGCCGGGAATGGTGCCGTCGTCGACGATGGTGACATTGTCGCCGGCGATCTTCTGTCCCAGCTTGCCCGCGAGAAATGAAGCACCGCGGTAGACCGAATCGCCGTTCACGCCTTCGAAGATGTGCTCGAGGATTGACGTGGCGACCATCGGATCGAAGATGATCGGTACTTGCGCGGTCTTCGCCTTGCGGGCGCCCAGGCGGCGCAGCGTGCGCTCGGCCGCAACCCTGCCGACGTGCTCGGGGGATTCGAGTTTTGGCAGCGTGCGCGCCACCGAGAACCAGTAGTCGCGCTGCATCGCGCCGTCTTCGGTTTGAGCGATGGGAACGGCAGATACGGAGCAATACGACCGGCGGTATTCGCCGACGAAGCCGTGCGAGTTGGCTAGAACTTTGTGGCCGGTAGCGGCGTCGAACGATCCGCCTTCGGAGTTCTTGATGCGCGGGTCGAAATCGAGCGCGGCCTTTTCGGCACGGCGGGCATAGTCGATGCGATCGGGGCCAGGGAGCGAATAAACGTCTTCGTGGTAGAGATCGAGATCGCCGGCGAGCGAGCCTAGCTGCGAAGCTTCAGGGATGCCGCCGAACGGATCTTCGGAGGTGATCTTTGAAAGCTCCAGCGCGGACTTCACCATGCGGTCGAGGCTTTCGCTGGAGAAATCGCTGGAATAAGTGCTGGCCGCCCGCTGGCCGTTGAAAACGCGCACGCCGATGGATCGCGATCCGGATTCTTTGAGCGTTTCGACCTGGCCGAGGCGGACCAGCGTGGAGAATTCGTCGCCTTCGCGGACTACGCATTCGGCGGCGGTGGCGCCGCCGTTCATGGCGCGGCGGACGATGTCCTGTGCGAGATCGCGAAGGTCAGTTTCTTGCTTCGGGGTTCGGGTTTCCAGTTCGGTTGAGGGCATAAGAAAATTCTCTACCACAGAGGGCACGGGGGAACACGGGGTAAACCAAAACCTGAACCTAGGAATTTCTCCGTGACTCCGTGTCTCCGTGGTGAGTTCGATCCTACTGCATGAAGCCGCCGGGATCTTTTTTGGCCGTGCCGCCGACAGTCAGCCGATCGATCTTGATGGTCGGAATGCCCACGCCTACCGGCACGGCCTGTCCATCTTTACCGCAGGTGCCGACGCCTTCGTCGAGTTTTAAGTCGTTGCCCACCATCGAGACGCGGGTCAAAACATCCGGCCCATTGCCGATCAGAGTCGCGCCTTTAATCGGCGCGGTGATCTGGCCGTCTTCGATCATGTACGCTTCCGACGCTCCGAATACGAATTTTCCGTTGGTGATGTCGACCTGGCCGCCGCCGAAGTTCACAGCATAGATGCCGCGCTTCACCGATCGGATAATGTCTTCGGGATCGTCCTGTCCCGCCAACATGTAAGTGTTCGTCATCCGCGGCATGGGGATGTGCTCGTAGCTCTCGCGGCGCCCGTTGCCGGTGTCGGCAATGCCCATCAGGCGCGCGGAAAGCTTGTCGCTCAGGTAGCCCTTCAGGATTCCTTTTTCAATCAGCACAGTTTCCTGCGTGGGTTCGCCTTCATCATCTACATTCAGCGAACCGCGGCGCCACGGCATGGTTCCGTTGTCGATCACAGTGCAGCCTTCGCTGGCTACGCGTTTGCCGATCAGTCCGGCGAATGCTGAAGTCTTTTTGCGGTTGAAATCGGCTTCAAGTCCGTGACCGACTGCCTCGTGCAACAGCACGCCGGGCCATCCCGGACCGAGAACAACTTCCATCTCACCCGCGGGAGCTTCGCGCGCGTCGAGTTGCAGGATCGCCTGCCGAGCTGCTTCTTTGGCGAAGAATTCCGGATTTTTGTCCCCGAAGAAAAAGTCGAGAGCAACGCGTCCGCCACCGCCGGAACCGCCGCGTGCCGAATTGTTTTCGGTTTTAGCGATACAAGACACGTTCATGCGGGCCAGCGGCTGGGAATCCTCGGCGAAGGTTCCGTCGGAGCCGACGACGAGAATGTTCCGCAGTTCGTCACCGTAGCTGGCGCGAACTTCCTGGATGCGCGGATCGTAGGCCCGCGCAGCTTTATCCGCCCGCATCACCAGTTCAACCTTGGCTGTAATCTCGGCATCGACCGAGGGCAGAGTTACGGGATACAGACTGCGAGCTGCGGTCTGCTGGAACCCGGCCACAGGTGTCTTGGCCGGTGCGCTGGCAATCAGTGCCGCGGTGCGTGCGGCGTGCAGAATGCGGCTGGCGGAAAGATCGTCGGTATAGGCATATCCGGTGCGCTCGCCGGAAACCACGCGCACGCCACAACCGGCGGAAATGCCTTGCGAAGCTGACTTGACCATGGACTCATCCACCGAGAGCGAAGTGGAGGAGAGATATTCAAAATACAGGTCGGCGTAGTCGCCGCCGGCCGAAAGAGCGGCCGCCAGATACTTTTCCAAGTCGTTTTCGGTGACGCCGTAGTGATCGAAGAAGAAGCGCTGCTTATCGGCTAGAGAATGTTTATCCAAGCTTTTACTCACACGAATTAGATGCCGCCGAACTTGAGGCAGACTCAGTTGTGGCGGATTTGCTCATTATCCCACATGGGGCGGAGGAGGGCGGGCAAAACATCCACAGAAGAAGTGTGACGATGGTCACATGTCACAGACAGCTGACCTGACCGAGTTGCACAATGGCGAAGGACAACACCAAATGCCGACCGTAACGCCGCAAGCCTTGACTCGTACTGTGCAGGACTTTCTCAGCGAAGCCGCAGGGGCAGTGGTGCTGGAAAACGGCGCTGTTGCTTTTGACCTGGCGCAATCCAAGTATTCCATTTCCGGCGAATACAACCGGTGCCTGCTTCATCTGTGGTCGGCGGAGCGAAACGCCGTGCGACGCGTACTGGATGCTGAAGTCAAGAATGGCACCCTGCGGCTGGCCGTGCAAAGGCTGGGACAGGCGCGGCCGTCGAAATTGGAAATCTGCCGCGAACGCGATCGGCGTTCTCCTACCGCCCGACGAGCGTGCCGAGCCGCGTATGAGCACAAACTGCGGAGGACGGTGGACCGGCACTTTCCTGAGTTCAAGGTCACGAGGCTGACAACAGGCGTGGATCTGGAGAAATCCTTTGGACCGGTCTATACGCGAGGCCTAATGCGGCAGGGGCGCACGGCCTTTGCGCTGCTGGGGGTGAACGCGCAAGAGACGCAGTCCTCCATCGACGCGGCGCTCACCTTTGGCATTCTGTGGCTCGATGTTTGCCGGCGGGCGCAGGCCGCGAATGTGCTGGTTGAAGGGCTGAAGATGTTTGTTCCTGCTGGAACGTCCGCGCTGGTGCGGGAGCGGATGGCGAACCTGAACCGGGATGCGGCCAAGTGGCGATTGTTCGAGCTGGACGAACGGCACGATGCACTCGTGGAAATCGATTGCGGGGATCGCGGGAATGTGGCGACGAGGCTGGTGCAGGCCGCGGATGATGAGGCTGCGCGTGAGCGCTTCAAAGATTCGATTGTGCGAGTTCAGGAAGTTCTGCCGAATTGCGAGGTTAGCGTCCTGTCGGCGGCGGAGATTGTTTTCCGGTGGCGCGGGTTGGAGTTCGCCCGGACGCGGCTGGGGGCGGTTCCGGGATCGTTTCGCAGTACGGAGGAGATTGTGTTTGGCGTGGGCGCGGAGGAACGGGTTCTAGAGATACGCAATGAAGACGAGTTCGCAAAACTGACGCACTGCTTGCGCGACACTCGCCATCCTTATGGACCGCGTCAACATCCGTTGTGGCGGCTGCGTCCGGAGAGATGGCTGGAGTCGCTGGTGGTGGGCGATGTGAGTGTGGTGGATGGGCGCCTGGAGCCGTCGTGCCGGTATTCACAGGTTCCGGCATTCTCTGCCTCGGACCGCGCCATGATCGATGTGCTCACGACCACGCATGCGGGGCGACTGGCGGTGGTGGAACTGAAGGCTGATGAGGACATCCACCTGCCGCTGCAGGGCCTGGACTATTGGTCGCGCGTGGAATGGCATCATGCGCGGGGCGAATTTCCCCGCTTTGGATATTTCGGAGGCCGCGAGTTGTCGAACGAGAAGCCCCTACTGTTCCTCGTGGCTCCGGCGTTGCACGTGCATCCGGCCACGGATACATTGCTGCGCTATCTTTCACCCGAGATTGAATGGGAGTTCGTGGGGATTGACGAGCGGTGGCGGGAGGGAGTAAGAGTCGTGTTCCGGAAGCGGCCTGAAGGCAGACAACACAACAGAGTGTCAGAGACACGGAGAGCTTCAGATTTTCAACTACCGATCGCCACCTAGGTGTTGGCTCACCCCTTCCAAGTGTTCAGCAGGCGGCGCAGGTCGACTAACTGGCCCAGGTGGTATGCGTTGTGGTCTGCGAGCAGCAAAGCCTCCCGCAGAATGGTCTGGCCGTCGCCCCAGGGAATGCGGGCGTACAGATCGGTCTTGGGATTCGCAACCAAGTCCTGCATCGCCTTGAGATCTTTGCGGAATTGCTGAATGCTCTTGTTCCAGTCGGGTGTGCTCGGCGGCATTTCCGTCCTGGGCCAGTAGCCCTTGGGCCACTCCGGAGACGCATGTTTGGAGTTGCGGCTGAACTCGAGGATGTCCCACTGCGCCAGGCGGAGGTGCTCGAGCAGCATCCAGGCGGTATGCGGAAGTCCGTTGGGCTTCGCGCCCCGCCACTCCTCCGGCAGGTCCTTCACGACGTCGTCAAACCTGGCGTGGGCGCCACCGCCGTTGAGGAGATAGAGCACGTGCTCGCGCAGTTGTTTGCCGTTCGGATCTTTGGTCGTCATTTCCCTCCCTCCGTAAGGAAAATTCTTTCACCACAGCGTCACAGAGACGCAGAGAAAAACGATAACCTGCAAAACATAGATCCAAGAACTTCTCTGTGCCTCTGTGGTGAAAATGCGCTTCACCGATCTTCCTCTGGTCCCTCGCCCCTTAGCACGCGGCCAATGCCGCGCACGATACGGCGCATGGGAAGTACACCTTTGTCATCCGCTAGAAAGATTTCGCCGCTGCGGCGGCCGCGGTAGTACCAGCGCTTGAGCAGCGCGAGGTGCTCCATGGTTTCGAGTGCGGACTGTGCTTTCGTCGGCGGCAACGAATCGAGAACTCCCTGCACGCGCGATTCCATGGATTGAGATTTTGTGTGCTCGGCGGGTTGAATCGAGAACACCGCCGGCGCGGAGATCGCTCCGCGCTCCACACGAAAGAAGGTAACCGAATCTGCGACATGGCAAGGCTGAATAATCAGAGCCGAAAAGCGGTCGAGGCGGCGGACGATCTCGGGGAACTGACTCAATGTGGGCTTCAGCTTTTCCAGACGGACGTGGAGGGCGGCGGCGTCCTCGAATGCAAGATTGGCCGATGCTGCGTCGCGCTGCGCGGAAAAATCACGGGCCAGGGATTCTCCACCCGAATCGAAGTAGGCCTGCACCCGGTTGACTTCGACGGAGTACTCCTGGTCAGTGCAGCCTTTAAAGCAGGGGGCGAGGCACATCTTCATTTCGGAATAGATGCAGCCGGGGAATTTTGGATCGGGATGCAGATCGTCTACGCAGCGGCGCATCTTGAAGAAGTCGAGCGAGTCGTTCATGAACTTCTCGGCAGCCGTGCGGGACTGGAATGGGCCGTAGTAGAGTGTCCGGCCCTTGAAGCGTCCCAGCCGAGTGGTGATGGAGGCGCGTGGATACTCGTTTTCGAGATGCAACTTGACCAGCGGCGCGAAGCGGAACCGCATGCGTTGGGCGTAAGTCTTGGGAAAAGTTTCGCGCAGGACTCGGTAAAGCAGGAAGCCAGATTCGAAGTCGGAGCCGCTCGGCGAGTACTCGATCGAGCGGACGCGGTCGCGCAGGTTGAGTTTTTTTGTGCGTTCCTCGACCGGACCCAGCAGGCGTTGGAGACGTCGGCGGAGGTTCGCAGTCTTGCTGACGTAGGGCTCCGCCTGTGGGTCGTTGCTGTGCAGCAAGAATACTGCGGGATCGCCGGGGACGGCGGCGAAGGTTTCGGCGTCGCGTTCAGGGGCGAATTCAAGACGCTCGGTAAGCACGGTTTTATTCTAGTGCGGAATCAGCCACGGAAGCACCGAGAACTCAGGGATGCAGCGAGCGCTCGACGATCTCGCGTACGCGTTGTATCGTGATCCCGGTGTGTTGTTCAATTGCTAACGGATGGTCCGTCGCTTCCAAAACAAGATATGGGCGCTGGCCGATGTCCCGGCTGTGAACGTTGGTTTTCAGACTCAAAGTCTCAGGGTACAGATCGATTGAATTGCTCAGCCAGCCGAAGTATGGGGGCTCGTCCAGCAGTTTCGGGTCGTCCCACAGAGCGACCATCCTGTCGAAGTTACTCTTGCTAAGTGAAGTCCAAACGCCCCAACGAAAGGGTTCGTCAAGCCCGATTATGGGAACTTCGATCAAGCAGCGGACAAAAAAGTCCTTGCCCTTGATGACACAGACGTCGGAATTGAGGAATGAATCTGCGTCGGACCCCAGCCTTTCAGACCAATAATATGGCGCGTCATAAGCGTAGTCGAGCGGCAGTCCTTCGTGCCACTTCCCACATGTGTGACATTGAAATCCTTCCAATTCGGCCACGGGCTCATTTTCGGCTGTTCATTGAGAGTTAGCAACTGACAAATTCTCAGGTGTTCATCGGAAACTGGCGCTTTTGATCCGCTCGCGGTAATCTTGGCCTTCCATGGTCACGATGCAGCACATCTCGTGGAGCCGTGAGCGCATGCGATCCCCGATTCTGTCACCTAGAGTCTCTTTCTCAGACGCATATTTAGCGGCTTCTGGACTTGTGGATCTTACGTTGCCCGGTCGCTCACGCTCCACGAGATTGCGGTAGTTTGTAGTGATAATCGTCGTGCGGTTGTCGTTGTAGCGGGTATTGAGGATGAGGCTTACCGTATCCCAAACCCACTCCGTGGGCTTGACAGCTCCTAGCTCGTCAAGCACCAAAATCTCGGTTTCGAACACTGGACGCAGCACGTCTAGCTCAGTCGTCTTGACAGAGTCGTTGTATGAGTTCTGTATCTGCTTCAGCAATTCGCGGTAATCGTAAAAGAGGCAAGCAATCCCTTTACTACGGATCAATTCCTTGACAATTCCGACCGCCAAGTGGGTCTTGCCTACACCAATCGTGCCGATCAGGAGCAGACCAGTCTTGTCGACCGGGTACCCTTCGACAAACTTGCAGGCAGCCATGCGAGCCGGGGCCAGCGAACGATACAGACCATCGACTTCAAAGGTCGCGAGTTCACAATGTTCGTAACGCCGGGGGATGCGGGCCGCGGCCAGCAAGGTCCCAGCCCGTGCCTGCAGTTGGCAATCGCAACGCGTGACCCGCCGGTCTTTGTTCTGGACAGGGCTGGCTGGAAGCGTCTTCCATCCGGTGCCGGCGCATAGCGGGCAAACTTCAATCTCTGTCTTCGTCAACGTCAACTCTGCTTCTTCTATCCTTCGCAATCCCATCCGGCTCAATCCGACCCTGCTTAAATTTACCTGACTTTGCACCCGGACGCCAGCTTCCCGCAAGTGCGAAACGCCAGACCCCTGTGTACAACCTGTTAAGGGGCGATGGGGGCTGTGGAGGGCTGAGGAAAAACCGCCCCGGCTGGCGTTTTGACGGCCTGATTCAGCTGGCATGAGGTTCCAGTAGACGCTCCCAGCCCCAGAACCCGCCCCGCCAGCCCCAATCCGGGACACGGGTGTGCAAAACAGGCTGCGGACGCGGATTTTCACAGTTGACATTCTCCGTGGAGAGAGGAGAATACCAGCCGACAGGTTTCCCAACTCAGCCACGAGCTTTTGTCCTCCCGGTGTGCGCTGGGTACGAAAGAGACCTGCGAGGAGAAACTATGAATAAAGCCGATCTGGTTGACAAGATCGCGGGTGCTTGCGAAATCAGCAAGGCGCAGGCTGCGACTGCGGTTGATACCGCCGTGAGCAGTATTACTGGAGCGTTGCGAAAAGGGGATCGGGTGGCCTTGATAGGTTTCGGCACTTTCTCGGTATCGCAGAGAAAGGCGCGGAACGGGCGCAATCCGCAAACCGGAGCCACTATCAAAATCGCTGCCCGCAAGGTCGCGAAGTTTACCCCTGGGGCCGAACTGAAGAAAACAGTCAACAAGAAGTAGCGAAAACAGAAGCAGCGAAACCGAAACAAAGAGTCTTGGATCCACGAGAACGGCAGGGGGTCGGCCCTGCCGTTTTTTGCTGTTCGACAACGCTGATCGTGACTAGCCGCCTGCGGCTACAATGGCTGGAACATGATTGCCCATCTGCGCGGAAAACTGCTGGCCAAACATCCCAATCAAGTTGTGGTGGAGACCTGCGGCGTCGGCTATGAGGTGAACATCAGTGTCCCGACCTTTTCAGAATTGCCCGCCAACGGTGCCGAGGTCGCGCTGCACATCCACACCCACGTGCGTGAAGACGTGATTGCTCTTTACGGATTTCTGCGTCCCGCCGAGAAGCAGTTGTTCGAGAAGCTGATGACGGTGAGCGGCATCGGGGCGAAGCTGGCCATCACCATTCTGAGCGGGATGGCGGCGGACGAAATGGCGGGCGCGATCCGCGGCAATGAAGTGGCACGCCTGACCAGGATCCCAGGCATTGGCAAGAAGACCGCCGAGCGCATGGTGCTGGAGCTGCGCGACAAGTTGCCCCCGGCGGCGGGGACCTCCGCGCCAGCCGTTCCAGCGCTGAGCGCAACGGAAGAAGATGTGCTTTCTGCGCTGGTCAACCTGGGCTACCAGCGGGCCGCAGCCGAGAGGGCATTGGCGGGTGTGGTCAAGAGCGGCGTAGGCAAGAACGAGAAGTCCGGATCATTCGATGCCATGTTCCGGGAAGCATTGGCCGGGCTTTCGAAGTAGTTGAATGTCGGTCCGCGATGCCCCTAGACCTGCGCTAGGCGTTGCATCACAGTGGTAGATAGACCCCGGTCGTCCCTCCTGCGCTACAGAAAACCATATTTTCATTTCAACAAACCGGAGCGTCGCGGCCTGAGGCTTTCCGCCAAACCAAACAAAACATAACAACATATGACAGATAACTGTTTGGAACAACAGTTGCAGTGTGTTGAGACTTATTCTGCTGTGGGCTTCATACTCTTCTTCTCTAGTCTGTCTTCGGTAGTCCTGATATCTGTTCGGAAACTTGTGCACCACTTGGGGGTGTCGGGTGACGGCAGTCTTCGAATTTCTCGCAGCACTCAATCTCTCGGTTCGGACTCTCAATTTCTCGGTTAGGAGGCAGCAATGCGCACGCGCAGCTTGAAGTTGGCTTTGGTTCTCCTGTTGGTGGTTTGTGTGGGCATTGCTCTGCCCGCGTGGTCGCAATCAACGTCAACCGGCACGATCGCCGGGACAATCACTGACCAGTCGGGCGCGGTGGTGCCGGGCGCCACGGTTACGGTCACCGACACCGCGACAAACAGCGCGCGAAACACCACGACCAACAAAGACGGCAGGTACGTCTTCGTGGACGTTAATCCGGGCATCTACAACGTCTCAATCACTAAGTCCGGGTTCGCCACCACGAAGGCCGATAAGCAGCAAGTAAACGTCGGAGCCGCCGTCACCCTCAATTTGTCTCTGCAAGTGGGCGGCACGAATGTGGTAGTGGAGGTCCAAGCCACGGGCGTTGAGCTGCAGACCATGAATGCCACCGTGGGCAACACGGTTACGGCGATCGCCATCGACAACCTGCCCAGCATCGGCCGCGATGTCAACACCTTCATCGAGATGCAACCGGGCGTCAGCGCGGGCGGCGACGTTGCGGGCGCCGTGAACGACCAAAGCTATTTCTCGCTGGATGGCGGCAACAACACCAACGATATGGATGGCAGCGGCGGCGTATATACCAATACGCAGCAAAGTCTGGTTATCGGCGACCCAACCGGGGGCATGTCGGTCCAGTCGTTTACCTATGGCGCTCCGTCGGGAGTAATGCCTACTCCAGCAGACAGCGTGGAGGAGTTCAAGGTGAATACTGCCGGCCAGACTGCCGATTTCAACAGTTCCGCCGGAGCTGAAATTAAGGTAGTCACGAAACGCGGCACCAGCAGTTTCCACGGCACTGGGTACGAGTATTACAGAGACAATAACTGGTCCTCGAATTCCTGGCAGAACAACCAAAACAACTGGCAGCCCGGTGGTCACATCAACCTTCCTTCCTATCATTACAGCCGGTTTGGCGGCGCCGTCGGAGGGCCGCTCATTCCGAAGGAGGTTCTCGGCGGCAAGACCTTCTTCTTTTTCAACTATGAAGGTTTCAGGTACCCAAACTCCGCGACCATCACCAGAAACGTTCCCTCGCCAGCCCTGCGGTTGGGGCTGTTAACAGACTCCTCCACCGGTGCGATCACTTATAACCTGAACAACGTTGACGTGATGTACAACGGCGTGAATTACCCGAAGAATATGGGCTGTGCAGGCAACGTCGCCCAGGGCGGGCTGTGTGACCCGCTTGGCTTGGGAATCAACCCTTTGGTTAAGCAACTATGGAGCCAGTACGCACCCGCGTCAAACGCCACTTGCAGCCAGAGCCTGTGCGATGGCGCGAATGTCTTAGGATTTTCTTCCAACATTAGTTTGCCCATCACCAGCAAGTTTGCTGTGGGCCGCATTGACCACGATTTCGGTTCCAAAAACCATTTCATGGCCAGCTATCGCTATTACAACATCAAGCTTGCCGGGGCCGATGAAGTCGACATTGGCGGCTTTTTCCCCGGCGATAAGCTGGGCGTACCGGCCTCTGCGGCGAACAATCCGGTTCAAGACTGGTACGGGGTTCTAGGCTTGACCACCAACATCACCAGCAACACGACCAACGACTTTCACTACAGTTGGCTGCGCAACTGGTGGGCCTGGGCGCGCAACGGAGCTCCGCCACAGATCGCTGGCCTCGGTGGTGCGCTCGAATTGGATGCCGGCCAGTCGGCGACCCAGGACCTCGGCCCGTTTAACGTGAACAACCAGCAAATCCGCCGCCGTTTCTGGGATGGGCACGATCAGATGGTCCGCGATGACATTTCCACGTTGAAAGGCAACCACCTGTTCCAGTTTGGCGGTACCTATCAGCACAATTGGGACTATCATCAACGCAACGACAGCGGCGGCACCATCAACGCCTTTCCCGTGTATTCTCTGGGCAACGGAAGTACCGGATCGGGGCTGGGCCCCGACCTGTATCCTTGCGCCACGACCGGAACCATTTCCGTGAGTACGAAGGCCTGCGATTCCCTGGCCGCAGCGGTCCTGGGGGTCGTTTCCATCGCGTCGCAAACCTTTATGCGTTCTGGCTCGAGTCTGACCTTGCAACCTCCCCTGTCCAACGCTTTCGACAAGAGCACCATTCCTTACTACAACGTCTACTTCAGCGACACCTGGCACATGAAGCCGAGTTTCACCCTCACCTACGGTTTGGGCTGGGCACTGGAGATGCCACCGGTAGAGGCGCAGGGAAAGCAGGCGGTGCTGGTAGACTCGGGAAATCAACCGCTTGGCACTGAGGCCTTTCTGGCCAGTGTCAAGAGAGCCGCGCTGGCAGGGCAGGTATACAATCCGGAAATGGGGTTTTCCCTGGTTGGCAATACCGCGAACGGGCTGAAGTATCCCTATAACCCGTTCTACGGCGAATTCAGCCCGCGCGTGGCCGTCGCGTGGAATCCGAAGTTCGACAGCGAATCGGTGGGCGGCAAGATCTTCGGGCACGATAGCACGGTCGTCCGTGGCGGGTATGGACGGCAATATGGGCGCACCAACGGAGTGGTGCAGGTGCTGGTTCCGCTGCTGGGACTCGGCCTCGAACAGCCCGTGGCTTGCAGGTCGAACCTCGTCACCGCCTCAGCTTGGAACTGCGGAGCCTCGGGTGCAGGCACCTGGAACGACGGGTTTCGCGTTGGGTCAACAGTGTCCGCTACCGGTGGCCCGACCGTTCCCTTGATCTCGTTGCCGAGTACGACGCTGCCCCAGCCCGTCTATCCCGGGTTCAACAACACCTTCTCCTCGACCCCCGAGGGTTTGGATCCGAATTTCCGGGCAAGCGCGATTGACTCGTTCGATTTCACCATCCAGCGCCAGGTAAACCGGAAAGTGAGTCTGGAGGTAGGCTACATTGGGCGCAGAATCACCCACGAGTACCAGCCCGTCGAACTTAACCCAATTCCCTACATGATGACGCTGGGCGGGCAGCAGTTTAAGCAAGCCTACGCCAATGTAGTGTTGCAATACTGCGGCGGCATTCAAGGGATGGCTGGTGGGGGTTGCGCGGCAAACGCAGCGGCTGTGACGTCGCAACCCTTCTTCGAAGCCGCGCTGGCGGGCACGGGCTATTGCGCGCCTGGAACCTGCACTGCGACCATGGTCGCGAATGAAGGCGGCAATCTCGCCAACGCTCAAGTGTGGAGCCTCTGGAGTGATTTGGACTCAGGAGTGGGCTGCCCGGCGGGCGGGTGTACTCCCCTGCCCGGCGTAGGGAATGTTGGCGCATTCAACTTCCCGCGCAGCCTGCAGAGCACTCCGATTCCCGCCACCTGCGCGGCACTGGGCCAGGGCGGAACTGGGAGCAACGGCTGCGCAGGTGCGTTCACCGATGGGGCCTATCAGAACGCCAGCATTGGCTCCGGCAACTACAACGCTGCTTTCGTTTCCGTCAAGATGGCGGATTGGCGCGGATTGACGATGCAGTCCAACTTCACCTGGTCGAAGGCTCTGGGTATGGGAGCGCAGGCGCAATCTTCGAGCGTACTCACTGCCCTCGATCCCTTTAACCTTAAAGAACAGTATGGGAGACAGGCCTGGGACCGCAAATTCCTCTACACCGCGTTCTTTGTCTACCAGCCTCCTTTCTTCAAGGGACAGTCTGGATTCCTGGGACGAGCCTTGGGCGGCTGGACGTTCGCAACCGTATTCGCTGCCGGGTCCGGCGTTCCGACGCAGGTGGGCACGACCTTTGGTGACTACCAAGCCTTCGGTGCTTGCGATGGCGTCGGCTGCGGTGCCTACGACATGGAGAATGCCGTGCCGATTGGCAAAGTTCCCAGCGTTCATGCATACAACTGCATCAACAACGCCGCCTGCGGAAATCAAACAAACGGGTACCCCTTCAATTATTTTCCGAACGGGGTGAACCAAGCCAACAACTGGCGTAACCCAATTCTGGGGATAGACAACCGGGATGGAGGCGCTGGAATTCTCGGTGGGTTGTCGTACTGG